>Ga0187872_10000110_pt1 | contig 97471 bp, 101 predicted proteins | sample June2016WEW_16_4_FD_132973 | JGI IMG/M metagenome (GOLD analysis project Ga0187872, IMG submission 132973) | Peatland microbial communities from SPRUCE experiment site at the Marcell Experimental Forest, Minnesota, USA - June2016WEW_16_40 | ecosystem: Environmental > Terrestrial > Soil >... | reverse complement strand
TCCTTGGCGCCTAGAGCGCTTCCTCGTCTGCGTTGTGTCGAGCGATCCTCGAATCGGCTCGCACTCGTATCACATGTCAGCTGGAAATTGGGCTGCAGCCCGACAAGTTGACGTATCACGCCCGAACCGCGGAAGTGGATTCGGCCGGTTATCCCCACGTCCTCTTCGAAGAGGTTTGGACGATGATACCGTGGGGGCGGATGGGTGCCTGGTGCGCATCGGGATGGACTAACGGGGCTCAGCAGTTTCGGCGCACCAGTGAACCAAGTATCAGAATGTCCGCGAGAAACGCGCATCAAGATACTCACCGAGCTTGGCGGTTGCTCGGAACTGGGGCACCGGTTCGAGCTCTTTGAACGCAGACGTGAAAGCGTTCGAGAGGCTCCACATGGTCCGCGGCCGGAATTCATCGTGCCTCGGGTCGAAGTAGTAGTCATGAACACGCCGAGCGAGGTGTTTCGGCACCTCTAACTCGCTCTCGATGAATGCCTCATAGATGATCATCTTCGCCGATACGTCAGTTAATTCGGCCTGGCGCCATGCCTCGACCTGCTTCCGCATCGGTTCAAAGTTGCGCTGCATCCTGTCGACACCGATCGAGATTGCATCGACGAGCGCGAAGGATTTCGAGTGCTTAGCGAGAACTGGAGTAAAGTCGCCGCTGAACGCCATGTTCGAACAAACGAACACGCGATATCCACAGGTGAGCGCCAGACGCATTGACTTGTCATGCGAATTGCGGAGCCCTATCGAAAACCGCGCGCCGTGCATCTCGGTCTCAAGATCGAGCACGCCGAACATCTTCATACCGTCCGGCGATACTGCGTATTCGTCGTGAACGACACCGATGTGACGGAATCCAAGCGTCTCTGCGAGCGCCTGGACGATTTCATGGTGCGGTACGGGTTGGTGGGTTGCCGTTGCCGGCGGTGTGGGAACGAGGGCCAGTTCATCGCGATTGATGGTCCGGCCTGCGTACCCGATTAAAGTGCTGGTTTCTGACATTGTTGTGTCTCCTTGTTTAGCTGGTTTTGGACTGAAAGATCTGTCTACCCGGCTGAGCTGAGCCGAGAGTGAAAATTGCTGGAGTGTGTGGAATCCTTCGGAACGTTATCGGGCCGTTGCGCAACTTGGCTGGCGTTGAGAAGACTTGGAGCTAGATGTAGTGGCGAACGGCTCGTCAGGCTGCCCGCAGAGTTCTCTTCCGAATTCGTTTCCAAACCGCAGGATCGGCGCGAAGCGACACCACCGATCCCGTCGCCAGGCTCACGAATCCGCCATGGTAGGAGACCGGTTCGCGGAACAATCGGCTCAGAAGCGCGAGCGAGTGGTTCGCCAGCGTTTGGTTGATAAACGGATGTTGCCTCTCGAGCGCCTCGGCCGCGCTGCAGCTCGGCTGCGTTTCGTCATCGAGCACGCCGTCGATAATGTCCGGGAAGAGTTCAGAGATGGTTCGCAATCGCGCCGCTTTGTGCCTGTTGACATGGTTGAGCGGCTGTCCGAGAACGAACTGACCGCCGTCGGCATGGTTTCCGATGTCGAGCCAATACCGAGTGCAGCAATACGAGCCGGTAACCCCCTCGTGAATTACCGCTCGGGCGGCTCGCGAGTCCACGCAGCCGATCACCAAATCGAAGTTGTTGGTGATCTCATGGCCTTTGGTTACGTGTTTTGGCACCGCTTTCCAGTCCAAGCCCCAGAACAAGTTCAGCCTGTTGACCAGAACCACCGATTTGAACAGTCCGATCTCGCTCGCAGAGAAAGGCTGGCGAACGCAGTTGGTCGCCGAGATACGGTCTCCATCAAAGACGGTGACCGCGAGTCCTGATCCGTGTCCATATGCCAGTAGCGCCTGATGGAGATGCGGCAATCCGCTCATGACTGCGCTGCCCGTCCCACCGCAACCAATCACGGCCACTCTCACTGTATTTCGCAAAAGCTGGGGGACGATCGTATGCACGTTAGCCCTCCTCGGCCTGCACGAAACTCTGCAGCGACTCCCGGCTCTTGATCAGGAACTTTGCGGGGAATTCCATCTGGCTTCCGGCTAGATCGCGCCACAGCCCGAGGAAACCTTCCGGATGCGAGGTAAGCTGTGCTCCCAGTGCAGCGTGCGTGAATTCGCTCTCAAAGAATGCCTTCTCCCAGTCCTTCATCACTGCGGGACAGACTTTCCCTGGCACGCGCATGCTGCCCTGACAGACCCTCCCACCCTGGCGGTCGCAATTCCAATAGGGTGCGACCATGAGAGGCGTCGCGGCCTTGGGTCTTCTATCCTCGGCTAAGGCCCGCACTGAGAGCTCGGAGCCGCACACCTTGAACACCAGGGCCGGCTGCGGATATGCCTTGCCGTTGAGCGTGCGCCCGTCGCTTGAATCCGCGTAAAACATTACACGGCGTTGCGCTTTAGCCCACCAAACAAGCATGTCTGGTGTACGAACCAGGACGTTGGAGGGAAGAATCTCGCGGGGGACGCTTCGTCCAAGTCCCTTTGCCAGAAGCTTCAGAAAGTCAATCGTGACCGGCTCACCGGAATCAAGATAGGGCGGGCCGCCGTCGGGGGAGTCCTTAGGCTCGTGCACGGTTGCAAACAGCTCCCGACCGTCAGAGTAAAGCAGAATGGCTTTGGAGAGGCCGAAGTTCCGGTTCGAACCAAAATGAGCTGTCTTGTTCATGATCCGCTCTCCTTCTTCCGATGAATCGGCTCCCAGCCCGGCACCAAATCGAGCACGCGCCGAGCCGCGGCGAGAGTATCCAGGGCGCCACCCAAACACGCGAATGCTTGCTCAGTGCTTTTCGGATCTGTCCCATCGAATGGAATCAACGGCCAAGGCTCAGGCGTCGCTTCCTGCATCGATTGACTCTCGTCGTCGAAGGAGGCTTCGATGGCATCACCCTGTTGATAGATCGCAAGCAAAACTGGAACCGGAGGATTGCAATCGCAAAATAGATCGCGGATAGGCTCCGGGATCTCCGGCAGTTTTACACTTTCGGATACTCGCTCGAGTTCTTGCGTTGCTCCGAGCAGCCGCGCGATCCGGTTTTCGGGCATCCGCGACAGCAATGCCCTAAGGCTCCGACCTCCGAGTGGCTGCCGCTTCATGCAGGCCGGCAGAATCGAGTTGCGATCAGGCAGCACCCGACGAGCTTCGCGGTCCTCGATGGGATCGTAATTCTCTTCGAGGTACGAAATGTGCTCCTCCGCATCGCGGTCGTCGTAGATGCGGAAGTGTCGCCCCATGCTGTTCAGGAACCGGCGGGCAAAGGTGACGGGCAACCTCGGGTGTTCCTTTTCGCAGAGATCGAGCGCCGGGCCGAGATTCACGAACCCGCACGAATACGCCTCCATGTAAAGGAACAACTGTGAGCCGTCCGGCTCGTCTTCGCTCTCACGCCACTCGTGCGCATCCGTTGAGAATGTCACGCTCAATTCGAAGGCCCCATCGATCTCGGCTTCGCCGTGGCTCCGCACGAAGCGATCGAGCGCGCGGCCGATAAATTTCGCTGGGTCGCCAGAGCACCTGCTCCAATCGTGCGGGTTCGCAATGCCCAACTCGATCAGGATGCGAGCAAAGCGCGCGGCCGCCGCATCGCTGCCGAAGGACCCGTGATGAAGGGCGACTCGATCGAGCCTTGGCACCCCCAGGCTGGGTCCTCGTGCGATCAGCCAGGCGGGACAAGGCCCGGCGGCGCCTTGGTTGCTGACCTCTTTCGGCTGTAGCCGCTGTATTGGAGTGCCTGCGCGAGGATTCGGCAGCACTGCTGGAATTGCGGGCATGTTCTGAACTCCCGAACGATCTCGCTGCTCTTCGCGGTGCGCCCCTCGACTACTCGCTCTAACTCCGCGAGAACCTTGGCCTTGGTCATCCCTTGGTGCCGATGGCCTTGGTGAAGTGGTACACCAGCTTGTCCCCGATCGCCTCCGGTCCAGTGACCACCGCTGTCGTGATCTCGGGATACGTAGCGGAATAGGCGATTTTCACCTCATCTACGCTGAGTTTTTCATTGATATCCGGAAGTCGAAGCCCATCGTAACGGAACTCCCTTGCCATAGTCTCGATAGTCATAGTGAAAAGTTCTCCTCCTCTCTCTCTCTTTGTAGGTCGACAACATAGGTGACAATTCTTGCCACAGAAAGTGGCAAAATCCTTCCGGCAACGTTCCGGCATCAGGCGAACGTCAAGCGGAGCTGCCGCAGGAAGGAAATGATGGCCTGCGAGGAAGCACGGGGCTCCTATTGCACTGCCAGCGTTGCCGTGTTGGGGCTCGCGGCGTTCGCTACCGTCAGAATGACCGGCAGTGCAGCGCCTGACGGCGTGTTCAGCGAGAGCTGGATATTCAACTGCATCACGCCATCAACGAAAGTCGGCGCCGCGCCGTCAAACGCCACCGTCGCGGTTGTTCCGCCTACAGTGACGGTTGCGGTCTGCGTTAGCCATTTGAGAGTAGCGGTGCCCGTGATCGAACCTGTCACGCCGGCCGGGTTCGTTTCTCCGCCGCCCGTGAAATACAGCGTCACGTAAGAACCCTTGGCAGCCGGAGAAGAATCGCCGTTGAAAGTGCCATCCTGATTGGCCGCGGCAGCCTGTCCGGTTCCGCTCGCATTGAAGGTGAAGAAGCCCGGCGCCGCGCTTTTGCAGGGCAGCGCCATTCCGGCGGAGCTGGTGCCCTGGAATGCGACCTGCATTGTCGTCTGCGTGCAGCCTGCGACTTCGTAAGGAACAATGGCATTGACCTGCGTTGCGGAAACGTAGAGCAGCGGGGCGGCAATGCCGCCAAACGTGACCGTCGTGCCCGCGAGGTTGGTCGTCATCTTTCCGGTTGCCGCATCGACCGTGCCAGAGACGCCGGTGGATGGCCCAAGCATTGAGCCCGCGATCGTGACCAGTTCGCCTGGTGCGACCGCGCCGCGTGACCAGCTCGCGGAATTTGCAACGCCGGTGACGACGACAGCAGGAGCGGCGGCGTTCACGGTTAAGGCTACGGAGATCATTTGCGGGCTGTTTGCAGCGCCTGTGGCCGTTACGGTGATCGTACCGTTGTAGGTTTCGGCAGTCAGGCCTGACGTGTTGATCCCAAGCGTAAGCGTCCCGGCTCCGGTGCCGGATGGCGGCGACACCGTCAGCCATGAACTGCCGGAGCTTGCAGACCAGGCGAGCGTGCCGCCACCGGCATTCGTGACGTTGACCGTCTGCGATGCCGGGGCGCCGCCGCCAAGCGTGAGAGAGAAATTCGCCTTGGTCGTGGAAAGCGACAGAGAAGGCTGCGGCGCGCTGACCGTCAACGTTACGGAAATCGTCTGCGGGCTCGCTCCCGAAGCCCTTATGTTGATCGCTCCGTTATACGTCTGCGCGCTCAGGCCTGCCGTATTGATGCCGACGGTCAGGGTTCCCGAGCCGGTGCCGGAGACCGGGGAGACGGACAGCCAAGACGCACCGGACGACGCCGACCACGAGAGAGTACCGCCGCCTGAATTCGCAATCGTGACCGACTGCGGGGCGGGTGCCGTCCCGCCCGTGGTGTACGTGAACTGAAGCTGCGTGCTGCCGAGCGAAATCGCCGGCGGCGCGGGCGGAGGGGAGACCATGAAAGTGATGGAGTCAGATCCGGCCGACGCCTGGACGACAACCTCGGCGATACCGTCGAACGTCGGAGGAAGAGACGCCACGATCGCCGCATCGCTCCAAGAGGAAACCATGAGCGTGACCGGCCCCGGATAAGCCGTGACCTGGCACCCGGAGCACTGCTGCCCGAAGCCGACGCCGCTGATAGTGATATTGCCGCCCGCCGCGACGACCTGTCCCGAGACGTTCGATAGGAGAGGCCCGACCGAATAAATCACCGGATTGAACTTGCAGCGGAATACCGAAAAGTAGCCACCTGTCACAGTAAACGGCCCGCAAGTGGTCGTCTGGTTCGCCGTGCTTGTTGCCGTAATGGTTCCCGATCCGCTGATGAATTCGTTATAGAAAATCGTGTCCAGCCAGCCGCTCCCGAAAGCAACCGTGCCCCAGGTCACGCTGCTGAACGGCGTGTACTGCGTACCCGCCGCATTCTCCAGCGCAAAATACGCTGCGCCATACTGCGTCTGGTTCGAGGACCCAACGGACTGCCAGGCCGGCGTGTTCGCCAGGAAGGACAGAATGATTTCTCCCGTTTCCGGCGCCTGATCGACGTTTGCGATGCCGCCTTTGATTGTACAGTCGATATAGGGGTAAGCCGACGAATCAGGGCCAATATGGCAATAGTCCAGGATTCTGGTGCGGGACGGATCGCGGGCAAAGTTGAGCGAGGCGCTTGTCAGAGAAACAACGCCGTCGCTTAGATTGGAGACTTTCGATCCGAAGATAGTCGATTGCCAGTAGCCGGCATCTCCGATAATCGCAAGCGCATCGACGCCCCGCAGGTCGTCACCACGCTGGTTCCAGGTTCCGAGAGTCCATAAGAAGCCGCTGCCCGGAACCATCTCGGCTGCCTGGGTCCCGCTTGCGAGAAGATCGGAATAGTTCGCCGCGAGGAACGAGCCGAAGTTCGGCGTGGCGATTTCAATGAATTTACGCACCCGCGGATTGAGCACCGGAGACAGCGAGTCGTTGGCCTGCAGGCCAGCCAAGTAGGAACGGACTATCAGGCCGCCCATGCTGTGGCTGACGAGATCGACCTGGGGGACCAGTGCGCCGCCAGCATACTGAATCATATTCAGGAACTGGCCCAGCGTCACCCCCAGTTCTTCGATGGAGCTGCCGTTGACGGATTGCTCCACGCAGTTGTCGAAGAAATACACCGCAGGCGCAATCAGTTCAGATGCCAAGCCGCCGAAGGTGGCAACCGAGCCGTTAGGTGCAATCGGGCACGTGCTTGGGGGAAACACCGAAAACTGCCAGCCGTTCAGCAACACGACCGGAGGCGTCGAGCCTCCTGGCGGCACGACGGGCAAGCCTTGCACCGTAATATCGGCAGTCGCCGTCCGCTCGCGTCCGGACTCATCGACGGCTGACACGGTGACGGCGTACTCGCCCTCCTTCATCGTCAGGGAAGCGGCCAGCATGATCTCATTGCCGTTTATATCGGGTGCGACGGCAAATCCTCTTGTCTGTGACCCGTTGATGGTCACCGTGTGGCTCTTAGCGCTGCGGAGAAAATCGAGCGTTTCCTGTGCCGCGTCGATCCGCGTTCTTTCGCCCGCGCGCAGCTGGTAGCGGGCCTGGTTCAGGACTAACGGGCGGTCCGGAGGCTGGGCCGGCTGGTTTTGAGCGGATGCCGTGATGCCGCAGCATGCAAGCAGGCAAGCCAACGCAGCAGAGGCGCGCAGGCGGGCGGCCTGAACGGATCCGTTGAGTGTTGCGATCGTGCAAGCTCCACCAACCCGTTTCACGGCGATCTTCTATCGGCGGAAAAATCCGCAGCCTGTAGGGTGCCTCGTGTGTTTCGAGGCATTGGAGTCGTGTGGTCGCTATGTCGTAGAAGGCCAAGTTGGCCGCATTTCGGCGGGATGCCGACAACCCGTCAACATGAATCGGCGGAGCTTAGCGTGTTTATCAGCAGCTAAACAGTCGGGGCTCTAGCGTTTATGAAAAACCGGCTTTCTCAGCAGGATATTGGTCACGTCCCAGCTCGTAGATTCACTGCTTGGCGGTAGCCCAGTAGTTGAACGCGAATCTGAGTTCAGCTGTGGGAGGGGCCGCAGTCCCACAGATGACGCTACATGGGCAAGCTAGGTAGTTTCCTCCACAATTCGAACACGTCGCCGAAGCCACCTTGAACGCCTGTCGCGTCTCCAAGCCGGGCTCGTCTGATTCCGCATTCGTGGTCCGTGACTCAATCGGACTGGACGGAGCGGCGGCAAGGTCCAGCTTCGCTCGCGCAACGACAACGACTTCAACTCTCGGTATCCAGGTATTGTAAAAGCCCTCGCCTCAATGCCTGATGAGACAGTGATTGACGGCGAAATCGTGGCGCTCGATGAAGAGGGCAGACCTTCTTTCAATACGCTCCAGAATTATGGGTCCGCTGGCGTCCCGCTGCACTTTTTCATATTCGACCTGTTGATTCTTCAAGGCCGTGACGTAATGGCCGAGCCGCTAGTGAAGCGTCGGGAACTGATCGAAAGGCACGTTCTGCCGAAGCTGGCGGACCCGATCCGGTATTCGCCTATCCTTGAAGCAACCCTGCCGGACCTGATTCGCTCGGTGAAGGCACAGGGCCTCGAAGGCCTCGTGGCAAAGCGTCGCGAAAGCAAGTACGAGCCCGGCCTGCGCTCAGGCGCCTGGCAGAAAATGCGTGTCAATCAGGGACAGGAGTCTGTCATGGGCGGATACACCCCGTCGCTCAAGAATTTCGACGCGTTGGTCATCGGCTACTACGAGGCCGCCAAGCTGATCTACGCCGCCCGGACCCACAGTGGCTTCACTCCCGCGTCACGAGCGGAATTGTTCAAGAAGATAAGGCCGCTCGAAATCAAGGAATGCCCCTTCGCGAATCTGCCCGAGAAAAAGGCCGGGCGCTGGGGTGCGGGTCTGACCGCCGCGAAAATGCTGCAATGTCGGTGGCTCAAGCCGCAACTCGTGGGTCAGTTCGAGTTTGTCGAATGGACCTCTGACGGCCACCTTCGGCACAGCAAGTTTGTGGGAGTACGCGAGGACAAGAACGCGGAGGACGTGGGAAAAGAACATAGGGAATAGATAGCTTAACCCTCCCAACGATATCGTTCGAATCACGCGGCTCCCGTAACTATTGCCAATTTGCGTCTGGGTCTTCGCTCGCAGCGGATGGTGGTGCGCCCGGTGGTGGCGGTGCCATTGGCGCTGCAGGGATCGCCCCTCCCCCGGTCGTCTCCGTCTCGCCCCCGGCCGAATCGAACAGGTTGCGGCTCTCACCAGTAACTGTCGTTGGCGGCTTGCTGCCGAATACTGGTTTCCCGTCTCTGAATTCCGCCGGTGCACTGGTTTTGGGCGGCGTCACATTCGCTGCCTTTGATCCGTTCGTCCTCTTCCTTTCATCCAGCCGCTTCTTGTTCTCCGCTTCGACGGCTTTGACTGCGGCAGTATGCTGCGTTTTCACTTCCTCCAGATTCGACCCGCTCTTCGCGATCGATTCCGTGAAGGAGGCGAGTTGACCCGGCAGGTCCCGGTCCAGTTCCTCGGCCTTCCCGGTAACGGTGAGTGGCGTTGTGAGAGCCGCATTGTCCTCGGAATCACCATCACCAAACTTTCGAGGAATGATGTTGACCCTGAGCAGCCCCTCTCCGATATCTGAAACGGTGATCATGACAACCCGCTGCTTGAGCAGCGGCTTCAATTCGGTAAACACTTGGTTCTTTCTCCTTCCTTGTATTTGGGCTTTGCGCCCAAAACATTCGTCCTACGGACACTCCGGCGCCTGCCAGACAATTCCGCTGCTTCCGGCTATACTTCAGGCAGATTATGAATCACGCAGATCCCGACACCATGCGCACGCGGGCACGGCAGGCCGTTGAATTCTTGAAGCAACAACTGCTTCGCACTGGAACCATCGAGCCCTTGGTTGCGTTCTATTTCGCCGATCACATCGAGCAGGTCCAGTTCGAGGATCCTTCGATCCTGAAACACTTTGACGTCCGTACCATGCGGAGCTTCAATTACCTGCGCACGCTAGCGAAAATCAACAAGCCACAAGCGGCTTTGATAACGCTCGATGTTCGAATGGGCTTGTTCGAGTCAGAAGACAGGGAAGTAGTGGCTGATACCACTGCCATTTTTGTGATGTTCGATTCTCCCCTGTTGACGATTCAGGCGATCGCTCCTTACACACGTTCGAACGGGCGGATCACCGTGTCAAAGGTTCACTTCTCTGAGATGCCCGGTGACGACAACGCCGCACCCTGTCCGCTGCTCAGAATTTTCTCGGCTGCCCCAGTAGCTGTGTGCTGAGCCAGCAGAATATCAATCCCGCAGAGAAGTACTGAACTTGCGCAGTGGTGACGCCTTATGCCAGGCGGGCCGGATCGTAGCGAATCCACTGCACCTGCAGACCTCGGGTGCACGACCCGGCGGCGGTCAGTTTTTCGCTTGGAGCATGCCCAGGAGCCTCCAGTCGTTGATCCTTTTAGTGGCATCAGCACAACCTTCACGAATTGGCCTGCTCGGGGTCTTCCACACGGGTGCAGACGCCCATGCCAAATCCCGCTGTTGCTACTGTCTTCCGTTGAGCGTTTCTTCCATGTGATTGAAGACCCGGACGGCCGAGTCGGACTCTAGTCTCATCTTCGGATTGAGACATAGTTCACGCAGGATCTTCGCGTAACCGCCCGAGTTGGCTGTCGCGTCCCTTATCGTTGGCTCCCCGGACGGCGGACCAGGCGAAGACCGACCTCCTCCGTTGGCTGCACCGGAATAGGTGCCCCATACAACGGAGGCAATTGAATGGAGTAAACCTTGCCCTTTCGGCGCAGCCTGTCAGCAACCAGGGCCGCCTTCTCGGAGAAGTCGCCGCTCTGTTCGATAGGATGGGCGTCTTGGTCGATTCCGACAGCCAACATGCCAAACTCTGCAAGATTCGTATACGTGGGCTGGATAATCTCGACAAAGACGATGCCCACGCGCCAATCGAGCGACGCGTGCTTCACGAAAAGGTAGATCCGCCGGAACGTTAGGTCGCTTGCCCCATGATGGAGAATGCTTGCCGCAGGATGGTTCTGACCATCCATCATCACGAGAATCATGCCGTAGACCTGATGAAAGCCAAGCTGAACCGTCTGGTTGCATTGGCGAACCAGATCATCGATCTTTGCTCCTTCCAGGCTGACTTGTTCGCCTGCTCCAGTGAGCGTAACTTTGAAACGCTTGGCTTGAAAAGCCACCGTGCAACGAGGGTCCTTTTCGGGGATAGCCAGCAGATCGATGTCTCCTCCCCGGTAACGCGGAAGAAATGGTTCGGTGACACCGACGTCAACCGAGACCGTACCGCTCAGTCCGATCTGTCCAAGCAGGAGCGGCAGCAGATCCGGTCGGCTGGCGATCCACCGCAATGCTCCCATTTCGTCAGTCTTGTCGATTGATGGGCCAGCTTGACCGGCAGCAAGCATTTCGATGAATGGCTCACCGAACCGCTCCGTCGGAACGAAGAGGTTGCGGAACAAGTGAAACCGGAATGGCACACTTGATCTCAAGTGACCTCCGCGTTGCAGAGGTGGCTTCCGCGCGCCAACCCCAGAAGTGACAAAAGCCCAAGGCAGGAGCTGCCGCGAAAACGAATGCTACAGGTCGGTTCCAAAAGCATAGTGATCGAGGATCTCCCCGAGTAGCGCTGGCTGGTCGGCCCAGGCGCCGAGCGCCTCGGCGACCACTACCGAGCGCGCACACTGATCGAACAAGGCGCATGCCGTTCGAGCCGGATCGTGGCGCGACCTATAGTAGATTCCGTCGGGCTTCGAGGGATGCTCCCTGAGCGCCCGTGACCAGCGCTGCGAATTCTTATAGCCGGGGCCGCTTGCCAGGCTGCTCTCGGTTCCAAGCCGCGTGAGACCTCCCGAAGTAACCATATCTATAAGACGCAAGGACTTCTTGAAGCGGACCTTCGCCAAAGCCGCACCCTTCAGCTGGGAGCTGGAAATAAACCGCGTCTTCAGCGCGCCGCGACCAATGGACTCCATAAAGGCACTATATTCATTCCCGCCGAGGTAGAGGACGCCGAAATCGCCGTCGGGCGAGTCCCACCGATGCGTTTGGCTCTTACCAAAATAGATTGGAGAGTTGCCCACTCGATGGCTCCGATACCAGAACTCCGTCGTCGAGGCGACGTGGAACAACGGCTCTCTGTCGGTCAAGTCGGCCGGGGGTGGATTGAACATGCGTACATCTATCCTCCCTGTTCTCCATAGGAGACCGCGGCATTGACGATTTCTGTGAGATTGTCTTTCTCGCCTCGAAGAACCGTCAGTGGAGTACGATCGTCCAGAATGCCGCTCGGGTTGAGAAAGAAACTGAGTTTTTCCCATGGATCGCGCCCGCTAAGAGCAGTGAGGACCTGTTCCAAGCCCCGCAGATCGAACTGCCAGGAAGGATAGTGGTATCCCTTCTTGCCGAGTTCTAAGCCAAGTAATTTGTTCTCCCGGCGGCGTTTGTCAACAGCTTGCCGCGAGATTTTGAGCAATTTCGCCGCCTGCGCCGACGTCAAAGGGTCTCCTTCCGCTTCCAGGAGTTTTCGCTTTGCCTCGATACCTCGAAGACGAGCGCCGGCCAAAGGGTCGCGGCCCCGAATGCTCGCTAGAGCCTCGTCCGAGGTGAGCGCGGACACCAATACGCTGTAGTCGGTAGGAGCCTGCACAGCCTCGGCAAGTTTTCCTTCATCCATCGCCTGAAGCTCTTCAATAGCTCGCAGTGAACGGCGAAAGAACACCTCTCGAATAGGATTGGTCTTCCGGGATGACCTTGGCGCAGACTGTGGGAGCGAATGTCTAATGACCAACATGAGGATCTTCTTTTTCGCTTTTTGCTCCACTGAAAACCCCTTGACCTCAATGACAAGTTTTCCATGTGGAGTCGCCCATGAACAATATGCGTCGGCGCAGGCAAATTGATAGGCTGCGAGGCGCGCGATAGGCATTTGAATGTGGACCGCACCTTTAGAACTGCTGGTCTTCACATCCGAGAGCTTCGCCTTGAGGAATTCGGCACGGAGCGACTGAGCGCAACCCGCCATATTCTTCGCTTCGAGCGCGATCGTAGTAGTTGACATAGTTTCCTCCTGATTTAATTATACAACTAATGCAACCACAGGGTGGTCGGAGTGCGCTGAACACGTCGACGCTTTATGCATAACTTGGCTATGTCCTCTCACGCCCTATCGTTACTGCCTGGCATTGAGCGTTTCTTCCATGTGATTGAAGACCCGGACGGCCTGGTCGGGATTCAGCCTTGCTTTCGGGTGGAAACGCAGTTCGCGCAGGATCCTCGCATACTCTGCATTCCCGATCTTCCGCTGTGCCTCTGCGAATCGAAGCCGGAAGGCATCCAGCAACGTCCTGTAGACCTCCTGTGCCTTTTCGAGACTCGGGATATTGGTTACGTCCTGGTATTCATGCCGCCCCAGGATTTCCTCGTATGCTTGCGCGCCCAGAACGCCTCGGATGCTGCTGAAGCGCGCAGCCATGTTACGGTTCGTCAGGCCTCTGGGGGCGGCATTCCCCGTCCTGTTTGTCCTTCCATCCTGGGCCGGTGAAGCTATCGTCGCCCTTACGTTATGCCGACTCCCACCGCCGTCTCGAGGGCGATTGTCCGTCAAACCCTTGTACACGTCCATCCCGATTCCCAAGTAGCTGGCGCACTTCGACAGGGCGTCGGTGCATGCGCCTTTGTATGCATCACCACGATCCGGATTGTCATTGCCGCCGAACTGCTCGATGGCAATCCCATATTTCGGGATCGCGAGCGTCGCTCTGACCACCACCATGCGGCCCGTCTCGACGACCTCATTGTCCACACGCCAACCGTTGAGACCGAACACATCATTCAGGCGCTCTACAACGTAGATCACCTTGATAGCTGAGAGCCCCGGCTTTTGTGGGTTGGAAGACACGGCGGCGGCCGGAAGTGGCTCCTTCAACTTCGTCTTCAAGTCTTCTGGAAGCTGAATCAGCTCCCCGGAATCCTCGACAGGGGACGGCAATGCTGGCGCCGTTAGATGGCCTTGATCGGCACCGTTTATGGTTTGCATCTTCGTTCTCCTTCCACATCGAGCGCGCTGTCCGAACGTCCCGATCTCCTTATCCAGCATGTACTTATACCTACTCCTGCCCTCAATTGGCCTTCGTTTGCGCCGGTTTTGAATCCGGGCTATGCTCAAGCAGCCATGAACTCAATCGTGGAAACATCCTTGGCGTCGTCTGGCAGCAACTCCCCCGAGCAAATGTCGGCTCATGTGCTCGCCATCAGGCCGGAAGAATCAAAAGTTGTTTGCGTCTTCTCCGACGGCCGCGAGCTCGCGCTCTCCCGCATCGTCGGTTCGAACATACGAATCGGCGACGAGATCCTCGTATCCGCCTCGACCGAGACCGCTACTACAGACACAGAGATCTACATTCGTAAGCCCGCGTTGGCGAAGGCGGACGTCTGCCAGATCAAAGCAGGCTATGCTGCGCTTCCGAAGCAGGATAGGCGGGGCGAGCTTTTTGTGCGTGTTCAGGTCGTCGGCCAACTTGGAATCAACGCGGTCCACATCCCCTGCCATGTGATTCGCGACTACTTCTTCGCCGCCAATCGCAGCGCCTCGTGGTCGTGCCAGCCATCTTTCTACTATCTCCTTCACTTGCCCGAAGACGTCACATCCAAAGAGTTGCGTCTCGGCTATCGCATCCGGCGCATCGAATTGCGAAAGGAGAGTGCATCAAAAGCAGATCTGGCAACCATCGAGCGGGCCTACAACATGCTGGCTGACCCGGAGCTCCGCGCTGTCTATAACGAGCTGCGCCGAGATCCTACGATTCCAGTTCCATTCCCGTACTCCGGATTCGGGGCTCTCCTACTACGGGGAGAGCGATCTGCGGAGAACGGCGTCTTCTTCGCGAACCGGATTCTGGCCTTTATGCTGGAGCGCCGGCTCCGCAAGGTTCCGGTGCCTCTCCGAAAGCTCGACTATTTCGATGACTTTGCTATCCTGCGCGACCGGAACCGCAAACTCGAGGTGCTCATCGATCATCAGTTGCTCCCGATCCGATGGGATCCAAGCTGGAGTCAGTGGCGCCATCTAATTACTGCCACGGTTGAAATCTCTGCCGACTTTATTCACACGGGTCGGTATCGCAAGCGAGGAGGCGAGTGGAAACTCATCGAGTGGGAAACCGCGCTTCCGAGCCGGACCGAGCTAGAGATGCCAGAAGGCCTTGAGGAGGACATTCTCAAGGCTCGGCGCACGCACACACGTTTCGGTGAGTACTGGAAGCATATCGACCATCTCCGCGACCACGTGCAACAGATTCCTACCGAGCGTGGTGAGTTGCAGCGTCTATGCTGGAACCTCGGTCTCCCTGGCGACTTTGATGTGGCACAGATCACTTGGCGCCCGGATTACGATGCCTACTATCACGAGGAACTCATCAAGCGCGCTCGTACGATGTACGTTTTCCGGGACGAATACATCTTCGATCTCGAGAAGGCGATAGTCGTCGAAGTGCCCCAGGCCGGGCACGCCACCTACGTGTTTACTCGGCCGGCTAATGTGAAGGATTGGGTCTGGCGGTATGCTGAGACAACCCGAGGGGACATTCGCCTCAATCGTGACAATGCTGCTGAGTCGTTGGGGTTCCTCGGCCGAGTTGTTCACGGAAAGAATAAAGCGGAATGGCTCAAGGAGCTGCGCAGCCGGATAGGCGAATCCCCGGATTGCACACGCGTACTGTGACTTAACCCATAAGTTGGCGCTGTGGCAAGTTATGCTCGCGATACGGCGGCTACCGGCGGCCCGCCCTTTTCTCCTCGGAGTTCAGAGCTTGGTGCAACAGCATTTTGAGGTTCGTCTTGTACCCCAACCCCTTCTCGGCGGCGAGGGTTCTAGCTCGCGCGAGGTCATCTTCGGCCAGCCGGATAGTTATCGTTGGTGACGCTCCCACTTTGGGTGGCCCGCTCGCGGGCCACTCGAGCCACGGTCCCCTTGCCTAGTTTGCCCGCCGCTTTGGCTTGCTCGAAGCGGTCTGCGACAACGTTCTGATTCTTCGCCCACCATTCGGGCTCTCGTGTCTCGGTCTTGAAGCGTGGCTGTTTCTTGGCCATATGGATCAACTCTCTCGTTCCTGGTAGTAAAACCGAATGAGCCGCTTGATTGGTTCGAACGCCGTTACAATGCGTACCCGGTCTCCGCGCCATGTGGTCACCACGAGAAGAACGCAGCCGCAGGCTGGCTCTTGCCCTTCTGGGTAACGTTTTTTCAACCCTCCCTGGAAGCGTACCGCTACGCGCGGGCCAGAGGTCCTTCGTTGGCCCGGCGAAGGCGGCTCTTTGCCTCACGGTGTTTGAGATCAGCATAGATCCGGTCCAGGTCATAACCGTGCTCCGCGGCATAGGCATCGCGCGCTGTATAAACTTCGCGAAGCACTTCGTCTTCCCAGGGCTTCTGGTCAGGCGAGCTCTTCCGGGGTACAGATGGTCGTTTTTGTATAGCCATGATTTGCCAGAATCCTCTCTACTTCGCGCCGAATCTGAACGTTTGCGATGTGGCGAAAGTTCCAAGTCAGAAGAAAGTCACATTCTTCAACAGCCACTGCCGCAATTTGCACTGCATCTGGGCCAGCCTTCGTGGGGTGCGCCCGGAACGACGAGCAGCTTGGCTACTTCTAGTATCCTCTGATCCACTGGAAAAGCGATACCTCCTCAAGCAGGTCCTGACGGCGCTTCACTGTCTCCGGATCGCCGCGCTCGCACTCTGCCTCGACTGCCTCCGACACGACCAAGTTAAACTTTCCCCGTTCCGTCTCCCACCACCTACGAGTGATCACCTGCCGACCTGCTGTAACTGCGTCGCGGCTCGGCCTCGCCGCCAGATAACTCAATATGGTGGTTTCCACGTAAACCTTCGGTTTCATCGTTCCTTCCTTCTCGCCCATGGTGCGTGAAGAGTCACACAATCCTCGCCACCATCTGGTATTCAGTCTCGCAGACCGATCTAGCAACGCGCGAAATCCGAATCTCCGCGATAAGCGCGACTTGGTCGAGCCCGTGTAGCGGAGGCAGAGTCAACCTTCCAGATTTCAACCGCTCTTCGGCGTCTTCAGAACCGCTGTGATCTGGCCAGACTTAAAACGGTTTTACGCGGATTTTGCCGCGTTCAGATTCGCAACTCTAGCGCGTTCAATAACTTAGTTGGTTTTCGAGCCCACCGGCGTTCACTTTCACAGTGGCCGCGTGTCCTCGGACGGTACAGCGATATGGGCGGCACATGCCAGGACGCTCTGTTGCCGGCGCGTGTTCGCCAGCGCTATATTAGCCTCGCATGCGCTTTGAAAAGATCTGGGTCCAACAGTGTAGGGCGACGAAAACAATCAAGAGACGCTTCGGCGCAAAGAGCGCACTCGACTACCTCATCCGCGAAAAACTGATCATGTTTGCGGATGAAGCCGAACGTAGCCCAGAGTTCGCCAGGGAGCTGCCGCGATTCCTCGCGGCAATCTGGCAGGTGTTCAATCAATACGAGCTTGCGGGATATATCGCGAGCCAGAAACCAGCAGCGCGAAAGCAATTACGCAAGCTGCTGTATTTGTAGTTTTAGAAAGGTACATCCAAGTCTTCTTGGACACCTTGATCTTCAGGTTCCGGTTCGTGACTTCGCTGGCCATTTGAGGGCTTGCTAGATCCCGTACGGTGTTCGGCTTCCCGTCTTCCGCTTGTCCCGTTGCCGTTCCCGCCGAGCAGGACTATGTTCTGAGCAACTACCTCGGTGACGTACCTCTTTACTCCATCCTTGTCGTCGTAGGAACGTGTTTGCAGTCGTCCCTCGACATACACCTTGGTCCCCTTGATAAGGTAGGCGGCCAGGTTCTCCATCTTCCAGATCACGATGGCCATCCAATCTGTCTCTTGATGTACCTGCTGGTCGGAATCCGTCCACTGACGATTCATTGCCAGCGAGACACGCGAAACAGGCGTCCCGCTAGGCGTATATCTCGTTTCTGCATCAGAACCAAGTCTGCCAACTAAAATTGCTTTGTTTACACTACGCTCTGCCATAGTTGTCTCCTTCCATGAATCCACGTTCTCTTGCAAACAGCGCCCCGAAAGGCTTGATCCCCGATAGTCATCGCACTAGAAGCTCTACACCCAGTCGATTCCCAGTTCCGCCGGGAGTTGGTACGCTTTGCCGCAGCTATCGCAAATCAACCAATAGGCATCGCCCGCCTCTGACACGTTCCTGCTCGAACCATTCCAACCGCGTGCCGTAACGCGATCGCCGGAGATCGCGACCAACTCATGGGAGACTTGGTATCCCGATTCTTCAAGCCGCGGAAGACCTCGAAACCCGCAGTCGCACACGAGTTCTCCTTGCTCGATCCTTGGCGGCGGACGCATCTGCGCGAGCGCTCGACGGATGAAGTCTCGGAGCGCCGTTGCGTCCTCCATGGTCAAAAGCAGGCGCAGAGGACCAACACAATTCACGCGCCGTTTCGGACGGAGGTCAAGGTGCAACACTTGCCCGTCCGGGTCCGAGGGGATATGCGTCGTCACAGCGCTGTAAAGCCGAAAATAGCCGTGTCGGCCCTTTCCTTGTGATCCACCACTGAACTCAATGCTGTTCATCTCTTTCTTATTCCTTCTCTGCTCGCCATACGCCTTCTTCTATACCGGCCGCCGGTGTCGTGCCACGCACACACAGTCGCACGGCTTTGTTTTGGGCCTCCGCCAGGCAAGCTGCGAGCGCTTTAGTGCGCACCAATGCGGCCAGCACTCACAAGGTCGAGAAACCAAAGTTTTTTAACTCTTGCGAGGTCTATCTCGTCAGGGTGCCGATACACAAACTCCCGCGCCGCGTCGTGCGTAATCCAGTAGCTGTCGCCTCCCTGGGCCTCGGTGCGATCGGTGCCTCGTCTTGTCGCACGCAACATCTTGCGCCGTATCCGCAGCCCCACCTTGTGTGAGTGCACGCCGAAGGCTTCAGAGAGAGGGTACGCCGAGTACCCGTCAAGATTTTGCCTAATACGCAGCCGTTTGAGCTTCAAATGGATGCCCGCAATCGTTCTACTAAAGCCGGCGGCTTTTAGCTTGCGCTGGATCACAGCATCGGTGAGATGACCCCACCGCTCGAGCTCCACAACTTCAGCGTCGGACCATAGCGGCTCCTTGGTTCGCGTTAACCCCAGGTCCAGCGCCCGGAGCCGGATCCTCCAGCTCGGAATTTCCACTTTCCGAGCGCAATGACTGATCGCTTGACGGTTCCCGTAGACCCGGTATTGCCGATAAGCCAGCCGGATGAGATCGTCGATCAAAGGTGTGAACTCGTATTTTCGTTTGTTCTTAGGCCCCTTCCGAATTCCTTCGCGGAGGGCCATCGTCTGTACTGCCATCACTATGCTCCCGATGCGCGTCCACGGGATCTGCTGCGCCCGCTACGTCTCAGGCGGAGGTCGGCTAACTGCGCCCCGCTTTTCCGCCCACGATTGGGTTTCAAGAGCTCCTTTTCGCTAGCAATCGGCTCGGAATCCAACTCCAAGAGTTCGCGATCGACAATCGCCTGTTCCAGCGGTAATAGGTCGTTTGGATTCTTTGTGCTCTGCCGACGTGCATCAATGCTGCGCAGAATTCGTTCACCGCAAGCCAAACGTTCTTTCGTTGTCATGTTCAGCCTTACTTGCTCATTGGCATTTCGCCTAGTCGATTGCGTTCGGCCGGTGTGGTGGCGATCACCGTCGTGCCGCAGTGATGGCCCTTTAACATCAAACTGCTCTGATGACTAGGACAGGAGAACCACCTCTAACAGGCTGCGCCGCCGAGGACCTACCTTTACTCGCCGTCACCAGCGACATGGCCTAGGCCCGCTTATGCAGAGGTCGGAGTTGCTGTTTCTCCGCTCACAAGGAAGAGTCCGCTTCTCGGGTGACTCCGTTGATAATTGGGCTTGCGATATCCGATTACCACGATCCAGTCGGTTGAGGATTCGCTGCGAGCGTATCCTTCCTTGATCAGGTCGATGTGACGCCCCGATGCTCGCAAGTACTCTTCACGGCGGTATTGCCAAGGTGCGGGCGATTGTGATTTCTGGTTCCGCATATACTCCTCTGAAAAACATCACGTGCCCGACGCCGCCGTCAGAACCGGCGATTCGGCCGCTGAAGGTGTTTGATCAAGCCCGGTTTCGCCAGGTGCCGAGCGTGTCTACTGTGCTGCTTACAAATGTGTTGAAAAGGTGAGGATCGCTGCTCTGAAGGGGCTGCCTCGCCAATTACAAATCACGGGCAAAGCGCTCCGAGATCGCCGCTCATCTCCATTACGAAGATCTGCACTCACGATTCGAAGATGATCGCTCGGTGTTGTGGTTGGCTATTTCAGCGGTACTTGTCTCACGACATGTAGCCAGTAGCCGGGTACACTTCAAAATTCTGAGTCGTCGGCAACGGTGTTGGGCCGTTCATCAATAGATCGCTTGAATCTGCGACGCACGAACCTTCCCGTCGCGACCAATGAGTGCCAGCGTGATCATCTTGCCCTATATAAAAGCAAGTGATGCCAGATCCATCTCGCCGGCGTGCGTCGTAGACACTTTTAGTCGTTCGTCGCTTCCAAGGATACTCGTGATGTCAATAGAACCGGCAGCCCGCCGCCTCCCTTTGGCCCTGGCAATGCTCCAACGCATCGAATATCTCAGCGCCTGTCAACCACGTATCGCCTCTTGGCAGCTTTGCAATCACTAGCTCTTTAAAGGCGCCGCAGAACCTAAGCGCAAGCCGATCGTCCTCCAAGAAGTCCGCTAGCACGCATGCTGCCGTGATCTCTGGCCCGCAACCCCCATAACCCCACTCGAAGTGAGAAGCGCTTAGTCTGGCCAGTTCCGGCCGGAAAGGAAGAGGATCAAATCCATCGCGCAGAATCTGCGTGCTCGAATTGCCAAGCCGTCGAAAATGATAGGTCGTCGCCGCGGGCTTCGCTATGGGCAGTTCGATTCGCTGGGGTGGACGCCGTTCCATGAAGGCCACGCGGTCGTGGCATTCGAAGTTCGATCGATCGCCATCCGCGTCGCGGTTTTTCAACACCCAACGATAGGTGTAACTCTGCAAGCCCTTGAGCCACTCGCGCGGATTGCTGGACTCCAGCCGGGCACTCTCTGCTGGCGTGAAGTACTCGCTCCCAGCCTGGCGTTCCTTGGACCGCTCCATGTATTCCGCAAGTTCCCCGCTGGCGCGCGCCATCGGAAGGTACAACCATGCCGGTGTTAGCACGAATGCGAGCTTGTCGGCCACACAGAGCCGCGAGATTCGGAGGCCCCGCGAACGCGCGTAATACCTTGAATGCCGTCTGCAAAATTCCCCCCAAGACGCACCAAAGAGCACCGACATGATACGGGCACCCAATTCCACATGCGTTTCGCCAATTGGACCCTCGACGGAACTCTTTCCTAGATACCCAAGGTCATGGACTAAGAATGCGATCCATAACCGCGGATCGAAAGGCGGTCCATACAACTTCCACCAAGCGATTCCAACGGTTATCGGATGGATAAAGATGTTGTGAACGCCAAAAAGCACACTACGAGTACCAACAGTCACCGGTCACCTCCAAGGTTCATTTCAAAACCGCGCCGGGTCTTCAAGACCCGCGTCCATTCCTGCCCGTCCAAGGGGGTACGCTCAGCGAGCACGGTGCGCGCGAGGAAGCCCATCTGAAACTTCTATTGCTCTCCCGTGCCAATAGATGTCAGCTGCTCGACTGGCTCGGTGCCATTCCCTGCACGGCCGTCGCTTTGAGGGTCGTTATCTTTGATGTGACCAACCAGTATTGGCGGTGGCGGCGGCGCTACCAGTCGCAAATAGTGCGGATGTCCACAGCCTACGCAGTTCACGCCGTTGGTTGCAGCCTTAATTGCTTCATCGAACTCGAGCGGGAGATCGATTTCCTCGCCGGAACGTGTAAAGAATTGCGGTCTCACACAACTGCTTAGGTCCCGGTCTTTGCCCCACAGTTCTAAAGCCAGATAGCCGTGTTCACCACGAAAGATTTCATCCGCCACAAGCTTTGGCCGTTGCCGTGTTTCTATCGTTGCGGGCCGATGGCATGTGATGCAAAGCTCGTAGGTTCTAGCAACTCGTAACACTTCGATCCGGGTCAGCGACGGCGCAATAACAATTGCATGGGGGCCATTGACCGCTAGCGAATCGACGGTCTGTAGCCAGGCCAGTGGTTCGCCGTTCTCGCCAGCAAAGGTGACGTAATAACCCATCTCCTTGGTCGCCCCACCCGATTCAACGCCGCGAACCACGTATCGCTTGGCTTTCCCCTGGTGCTCAAGACTCAATTGTGGCCGGCCAAAGATGGCAAGCTTTCGGAGTTGATTAGACACCGCCGGCGTGAACGTCAGCCCCCAACGATTCAGTCTGCGATCCGGTTCCATGATGCTCCTCCCTTTCGTCCGTTTTCGAGATCGATTCCAAAGCCTCACGACGGGCGATTGCGACCAACGCCTTGGTGAGATCGTCCGCGGCTCGCATTGTGCTCAGGAGTGCTTCGTGATCCTCAGTTCGCCACACCTGACCCACGCGCTCCGCCGATACATCACCAATCCATCTCCGAGCGGCAAAGGCCTCGTTGCAGTCGGTCTTTGTCATTTCGATCCTCCCTTCCTGTTGACCTTTCGCCCTCCACTCAAGCTAAAAGCGCAGCATGTTCAACAAGAGGCCAATCACCAACAACTGAATGCCTCGCTTGTTTGTGATCCCCACGACGGCCGCCAGGACGAGAGACACTAACGCGCCCGCAGCCATGCAGTCAAATCTGGTCTCGGTCAATGTAAGCCTCCGTCACCCGGCTGAATTCCTCGCTGAAATCGGCCACGACAAGATGAGCACCTCGCTGCGCATAACATTGGCCCTGTCCGTCGAGCATCATGTACCGTCGCGTGATGATGTGCTTGTAGTATTCAACGCCGTTCTCTCGATACATCCACATGAATTCGGCACACCGCGCACCGATCCGGAGTTCTAGTGGTTGCCAGTTTGGAGGTTCGACTTCCATCGTGCTGATCTCCATGCCTGCCGATTCACTCAAGTTGTTGCGGTCGGTTGTACCTACCCAGCCGCGTACGCCCGCTCCTCTCTCTCAGGAATTGGATATCCCAATGCCGCTCGAATCATTTCTTTGCTGCAACCCGCCCAGCAGATGTATTTTTGCGGCTCGTCGGCTGAGATCGCCAGGTTGTCGCCGCTCTTGTCACGCCCGGCCGCAGAACAAGAAGGGCAGCGCGTGATCCAATTCCTCCCTGTCTTCCTCCGCACCTGGACGTGATCGAGAATGTGAAATTGCCGTTGGAGCACTGGGTACCGCCAACGCTGCACGCGTTTCGATTCCTGTGTCTCGGGCGTACTGGTACTTCCCAACTTTTGGAGAAGCTCCCTGAGTTGTTCGCCGGACAGCTTGCCGAGACTTCCGAGAAACGCCAGTTGATGATCCAGGTTATAGTCGGCGCCATAAAACCAAAACCGCGCACCGATTGCACGGTGGATTCCGAGTGGTCCGCGGATCGCGCTTCCGAAGTCCCCGTCTTTGAGCTCGTCTTGCTTCGGGAATATCTCAATCCCTTCGGCCGTGCCTGCACCCTTCACCGGGATACCGAGCTTCTGTGCAAGGCCCGAGATGAGCAGCCGGCAATCGCGGGCCAGCAGAGGCTGTTCGCCGAAAATCCAAAGATGGGCGCCTCGCCGGCTCTGTTCCAACGCCGCCTCCACTCGTTGCTGTTGCAATTCCCATTGCAGCTCGCATAGGTGCTTCAGAGAGTCCGGGTAATCTCCATCCAGGGCAATCCACTTGCACCGCTGCGTTGCAGGATTCATCGAGTACAGACCGATCGTCAGATCACCTTCCAAGTGCCGCCGGACTGTTTGGGCGGATAGACTGATCGGCTGTCCGTCCTGGCGCGCTTTGGGACGAAAGTAATAATAGCGGCCGCTCTTTGGATGGGGCCGCTTCGATTGGAGGACATACGCGCGCCGATTTACGAACAGCTGCCAATACTTCTCTATGTTCGTCGTGGTCGCCCTGTACCGCTTCGCCATAACGTTCCGCCTTTTGCGCCTGCCTCTACATAACCCGAAATCAAAACTCGCGCAAATGATCGACGCCGCCCGATGGTCAGGCCCGCTTTCGCAGGTTACAGAGGCGTTTCAGGAGCCAGGGCCGCTGCGCGAGCAGCTTTAGGCCGCAGGCGCGCTCCAAAGTCTCGTACTCTGCCAGGCTGTGGCCTCCCCACTTTTGATCGTTGAAGTCGATCAAGTAGAAGACGCCGGTCTTGCGGTCAAGCACATAGGCTGCCCCGGACTCAGGGGTGCCCGGTACGAGCGTGAAAAACAGTGCTCCCGCGGGAAACTGGACCCAGCGCACGATTTGCGCTTCCGAACGCTGTGCTAGCCCGCGGCTAGCTTGATCCAAGTCGCATCTCCGCCCCAGCCCGAGGTCGTCCAGGGTGAGGATGGCAGTTGCGGTCATCAGTTGCGATGAAAGTTGTCCTAGCATTTCAAACCTCCTAATGTTCAAGGTGTACGTTGGGCATCAGCCCGCGCATACCAGGCTCAGTTGTGGCTCGTCCATTCCTGGTATTTCATGCGCGGTCTTGTTCTTGATCGATCAAATCTCAGGCCGATACACGGTCGGCGAATGGATCAGGGCGGGCGCTGCCATATATATAAAGATGGGTAGCTTTCCTTAGGCGTAGATCCGGCTCATAGCGATCCGGCCTTGACCAGTTCAGAAAGGCGGGTCGCGTCGCGTACTGGATCAGACATCTACTGTTTTCGCTCGCCAGATTTCTGGAGGCGATCTTGGGCGGCCATTATCATGGCGTGCTTCGAAAGCCGAGCCGGGCGCCATCAGACGTTGGCCGTGTACTCGATCTCAGCTTCGTAGCGTTTGAGGAAGGAAGACACGGCGACCTGCCGGGCCGGGACTACGGAGTCACCCTAAAGCGTTTGCCAGCCCAGTTCGGGCTATTCGTCCTCACTTTAGGTTGTCTTGATATGTCCGATTCCCGTGCCTCTGGCGGCTACCGGGCAGTGCAATGGATAGCGCACTTGCCACACGCATTCAGCAAGACCGACAATCTCCTCGCCGCCTGGGCACGGTTCATTAACGTCGTCGATTCGATGGGGCAGGGCTTGGCGTTTCGAGTTCCACACATCGCGTCTCCAAGATTTCGGCAAGGTCTCACCGTCGTAGACGGTAGTTACATCGAAGCTCCCCGAACAAACGCTATGGAGATTTCCACTCTGTCGACTACCATGACCAAGACAACGGTCCACGTCGTTTGTCTATCGCGCCTTGCGGATTACGTGTAGGCAGCATTCTTCCGGTACCGCCGCGCATAAGTGGCGTGCCCTACTTCGCATCCTGTAGCACAGTCCAGGAGCATGTCTTCCTCCGGTAGCGGTCTCGAATTACAATACCGGGCTCGACGCCAGCTGCCAGCCCAACGGCTGTACCAGCAGTGCGCACCGCATCCAAGTTCGGGGATTGTTCGCATACATCCAGCAACACCCTGCACATTCTACTCCGCGAGCCCACTGTCAATGAACTCTTGCGCCTACACGGGGCAGTGTAATTGGGTTACAAACAAGCCCACGGACGCTGCCCCGCCAAACGGCGACGGCGCATCGCTACGACGAAAACCGCGACAAGGCGCGGCGAGCGCGCACCGAGCGACAGCGAGTGCGTGCCGCCGCGCAAGCAATACCGAAAGCCGGGTTTTATTCATCCCGACCCCGGCATCGCCAGATGACGGGGGAGGGTAGTCGTCCTGCAAGTGGTCATCTTCACAACGTGTTGCAGACTATGCATCGACTGCATAAAAAAGGCAAAGCAACCTTCAAAGGAATGGCAATAGTAGGCCATCGGCGAAATTAGCGTATTTGCGAAGCGTTCCGAGCGCCGGCGCAGCTCATAAGGATATCGTGGAAGGGTGCAGGAGGTCGCGCGGTTCCTCCGACCATGACACGCGCTGTCAACGATTGGTCACGCAGTTCGCTCATTAATCCGACGCACACCGTCTTGTTGCGTAGCTGAAGGTTGTCGCGGAGAAAACACATGAGGTGGTAGTTCGAGGCTGCGTAAAGGATCACGTTGACGTGCATATCGGACTCGAGTGCGTCACAAATTCCGAGATACCTCGATGGAGTTTTGGCAGTTCGCTCGTACTCCAGGGCAAACCGGAACTCCGATCCTTTCCATCGGACCGTTACCACCGCGTCATAATCCTTCGCGTACCGGAAGGTGGTCAGGTCATTCTGGGAACAGATCTCGGACGACGGTATCCATTGAGCCAGCACGCGCGCTCTCAACAGAGCCAGATGTAGATCGTTAATTTCCAACCAATGCAGGAAACCGTCGTTGGCACTTTCGATCCCGGTCCGGCCAGCATACAACTCTCCTAAATCACTGAGCAGCGAAAGTCCTGCAGTCGTTACCGTGTATATTGGCCCGCGCTCGTGAATCAGCACCTTTTGCTTTTCGACCAAACCGTGCTTAATCAACCGTTGAAGGCGGTGATGAAAAGCCCGCTCGGAACGCTCGATGTTTCCCAGCCGCAGAAATTCGAACAATTGCGAGCCCGTGATGAAGCTGGATCGCAAGACTTGTTGCAGCAAGGGTACGTCACGCGCCGAGTTTATGCTAATCGAGCCCTTTTCGTAACGCATGTCCGCCCGGCCTAATCGACCCGATCCAGGCGCAGGTCGGCCGACCAGAGTCTGCGCTGTGATGGTTCGACGAAGAACGTTCCCAGTTCGCTACGAATCCATGAGTATGGCGGCATCAGCAACATTGCCTCGTGTTGGTGCGCGCCTTCGCTGAGCGCCACAACTTGAACCGGCTCGGCTTTCCAGCACGCCGACGCTACATCCAGCCGTCCTGTCGCCTTGCTCGTCGCTACAAACAAGTAAAAGTCGGGGCGCTGCGGACCTTTCAACATCCTTTTGAACAGAATCTGTGTCCAACCTGAGTTGGCGGTTTCAGGATCTCCGCACTCGAATACATGATCGAATGATTGGTGCGGACAACATGGCGTGAATCCTCCGGCGCCGTTGAATCGGATCTTGCCGCCAATACGCCAGCGATAGCGGACCCTGCCGTTCACAAAAACTCCCGTGGTGTTATAGAACGCCGCTCGATCGTAGCGAAGCTCGCCCGCGGCGTCTCGTCCGAAACGCCGCTCCCAAATGCTTCCGAATCCCTTCAAGCTTACTAGCACTCAACTACCCTCCTTTCAGCGCGCGGTTCTTTTGTTTCTCGGTCTCAAGTTCCTGCCGCAACTGGTTCACCTTGGCGATGAGTCGGCGTTCTGTCTCAGAGCCATCCGGCTGGTGTGCGCCAGGCCCATTTTGGTCAAGCGGCGGTTCCAGATCTTTTACCCGGGCCGAGAGGTTCCGGATAATCCCGTCGTGCTTTTCAAGTTCCGCTTTCAATCTCCGGTTGTCGCTATCCAGGTTGTCGCGCTCGGCCCGCAATCTCTCCAACTGCTCTCGTGCATCGTTAGCTTCGAACATTCCAGGGCTTGGACGGCCGCTCACTTGTGCTTCGATCACCCTGTTGCAATCCAGCATGTGACGGTTGTACCTCTCGGTTGCAGTTTGGGCGACGGATTGCGAGTATTGTTCCTGGTTCCAAACATCGGTTAAGATCTCGGCCGCGTGCCATAGCTTCCGCTTTTCGTCCATGACGCGCACGCCGTATGCGACCATGAGCACCATCAGCAGACCAGTCGCCAAGGCGCTGTACCAGAAGAACGGATTCGCCACCATGGCTTCCATAAAAGCGTGGCGGCGTTGCTCGATCCAAGCTCCCCAGTCTGTATCGTTTGGGTTCACCTGCTTGGTAGCGAAATGGAAGAAGTCTTCCTTTCCTTCGTACGGCCGCGCGGAGGACCGCTTGTACGCGCCGTGCTGCGCCTTCAACTGTTGATGCTTCTCAGGCGTAGCGGGTTCTTCCTGGCCATATCCCAGCACCCCAAGAGAGATTAATATCAACACAGCTTGCATTCTCATCTGCGGTAGCCTCCGAGGGACCGATTGGGGACGCGGTACTTTCGCGCCAACTCCGGATCCCTGAACCTCAGGTTGGCCCCGCTCGATTCTGCCCGCGAGTGCAACAAACGCGGATAGATAACGGGCTGGAAGCCGGGGATAGCAACTTCGTCCGGTGGCCGAACCTGGACCAAAGAGTGCAACGTGCCCCGCGTGTCGTCGGACATCAGGATCTCCATTCGTCCCTTCGGTAGGTTCTTTATCGACTCGTCCTGGGAGCGAGTTTCACGATCCTCACTCTCCGTGGCACGTCCAGTTTCTTCGTATCGACCCCACCCAAATAGACCGCGTTCCTTTTGGATGCTGCGGCGCGTCACGACCTGCTCGGCCGACGCCTTGATAAAGTACTCGGCAGTCTCCTCGTCCCGGGTACGGAGCGTCATCGTCGTGTTGGGCGCCGACGTGACCTCTTCCTTAAATCCTCGCCCTACCTGCATTAGTTGCGGGAGGCTCTGCATCGAAAACAGGAACGCCGTATTCGTACCCCGCGCCGTTTGCAGGATCTGGGCAAAATTCCGATAACCGAATGGCGCGAACTCGTCCAGCACCACGGAAAAGATCGGCCGGTTTTGGCGCCGCCGGTCCGCCTGGTCCTCGTACCGCTTGCCGACCGTGAGCTGGATGTTCTGGAGCAGCATTTTCCCTAGTGACCGAACAGGCTCGGTATTCTTGTTCGCGTTCAGACTCACAAACAGAATTAGTTCCTGGTCGATCACATCCTCGACCGACAGAAGATCGTCGTACTGGCCAGTGATGGCGGACAGTTCATCATCCAGGAACGTCATGCATTCGTTAATCAGTCCTTGTATCTTTGGAACTCGCTCGCGGTCCTCAAGAGACTGCATTAGATTCTTGACGCTCATCTCGAAGTTCAATCGCTGCTGGGCACTCACGGTAGCGTCACGATCGAGTCGGTGCGTAGCCTTGTCAACCTGCTCGTGTAGTATCTGCTCATCGAGGAGCATTACGATTACGTCATAGAAGTTGTAGCGAGCTCCAGTGTAAAAGAGGACGCGCACGATGTCCCCCAGGTAGTTGAGTTGGTGCTTGGCGAAAAACTCGTCATGCAGGTTGAACGAACCGAAGATCATGTTCACTTGCGCCATGTAGTTGTCATCGCGCGTAAAGAACGGGTTGTACAGAACGGATAGGTCAGCGCGAGAGGGATTCAACAGGCGTAGTTGGTGCAGCCGCCCCGCGCGATGGATGTGTGGCAGCAGCTGTTCAAAGAACTCAAGGTCCCCTTTCCCGTCGAAAATGACAATCGGAATCCGATGGCGGTCTTCCGGCGGTCCAACGATACGTGCGATATCTTGCGTGATGATGTTCTTGAGCAAGGTGGTCTTGCCTGAACCGGTCATCCCGAGAACGATTCCCTGCATGACCCGAACCTCGTCTGGCCAGATCCAGGGCTTCTCATCCATGTCGTATCCAAGCAGAACGGCATTCTGTTTCCATGCTTCTTCGATTGCCCGCTCATCCTTATCAATCGGGACTACGAATGGCGGACGTTTCTTACGTGAATCTCTGGTCGTGAACCGCCTGACGAGACGCGCAACCACCGCTGCCGCAATGACCAGAAAATAGAGTGCTGCCTCCAGCAACTGGGCGCCGCGGACGTGATATCGGGCCACTACCAGGTACAGGCCGACACCCAAGACGACGAAGACAAGAAGCACGAGCGCCAGTTGGGCGTCCGGCTCGGAAATGTTTCTGCGATAGCGATCGGATGATTGCATAAAGACACCTCAAACTCATCAGTAGATCGTGGACTTAGCCGGGACAAACGCCTACCGTCGGAAGCCTACACGCAGGTTCCGAGCAGCTCGCCGGACGCGAGCAGACCAGCGAAGGCAACGCCTGCGAGGATCCACTTCCAGCATTGCCTCCCACGGATCGCTTGCCAGAAAGCGTGCCCCAAAGACCCAATTGCTCCCAGCGGGGGCACTGGCAGCATCAGCCAGGGAGGCGTGACAATGCCGAACGGGTCGTTCGCCGGCTGGACGCATCTGCCGGGATGCGCGAATTGCAAATGGATCAGGTATACGCTAGCGGCTGTCAGTAGGACCAGGGCTCCCCAGTAGCAAATCAGCTGTCCAGTCCCGGGGAAACGCAAGGCCTCGGCCTCCTGCTCGAGGCATTCAGTGCCGGGCTGATTCCTTGGCTGCTCGATGACATTCGATCCCATGGCTAACTCCCACCACGAAAACTGAAGAACAAGAAAATCCCAGCGAGGGTGAGAAGAAGACCGATTGCCACGGCGAGGCCGATTTTGGGCCTCCGCTTGGTTGCTTGCTCGAACGGATTTCGGGGTTGGAGTGTCGCGTCGGAAACCGCCGTGAGGAAACCCGTGTCCTTGCGGTGACGAATCATCACCTGCAGGCGCTCGTACATCTGCGGAACCGTTTGATACTGGATTGTCATGGTGGGGTTCCCGGGAAGGCTACAACACCAGCGTGGCGGTCAGGTTTCCCAGTCGGTCGATCGGAAACAGGATCTGGAGCACGGTCGGTTGGGCCTTGGTCGCCTGCGGGTTCGCCGCCGGAAGCTGCAAAGCAATGAGACCCATCTGCGCTTGTCCGGGTGAGACTTCGGCAATTCCTGGCTCGCACTGAGTGACCTTGACCGGAGTCGGAGCACCAGCTGTTTTCAACCGCGCGGTGTACTCCGCACCCAGCTGCGAGTTTTGGTAGCTCCAAAGCGATTGATCAAACTTCAGACCATTGAGAGATACGACTGTCGGGCGGCCGGCGCGAAGCGTTTGGCTCGAGCGGTTCTCGAGGGAATACCGTACGAAAACTACGTCCTGCTTACGGTACACGTCTCGGATCAATACGCCCAGGTTGGCTTTCGCCCCTATCGGTCCGCCAACCATTCGAACTGGCGTACTGTTTAGGAGCATCTCGGCCGGAACGGCCGACGCCGCCGGCTCAGACTCCCCTGGTTTGCGTTGAGGGACTTGGGCTTGCGGTGATTGGCGATAGTCGATCGCAAAGTCCATTTGACCGGCATCGCTGACGGCCGGTACGAGTTCGTAGTTAAGACGTGTGGAAGCCGTCCATATAAATAGGTTGGTGGCAACATTCTCTTGCAGCGGTTCAATGAGCACTTTGTTCTCTCGCCTCTCCACCCGGAACGCCTGAGGAGAGCCGACAGCGACCGTGGTCACAGGTTCTGCGACCTCTATCACCGTCAGGTGGTTCATTGCGGTTTGCACCCGCACGACATGCTCGCGAGATGCTGTTTCCGTGTCAATTTTCTGGGCCCGCGTCAGGGTTGCCGCGGCTGTCAGCGCCAGAGCTCCTATCAGAAGTTGTCTCATCTTGTCGATCTCCTTTCCTGCCTTTTCAAAACGCCCCGAGGGCCCTCTTTTCGAGTGGCCCCGGGGTGATTGGTTACTGCGTTACGGACGCTCGCTCAAAGGCCCGTGCTTCCCAAGGACGCACAGGTGCTTGATCGAGGAACGCTTGCTTCTTTCCATGGGTGTTGAGTTGCCGCACGCTTCCTGGATCACCGTTTACGAACACGGCGAAACTCGCACCGAACTTCTCCTCACAAACCTCCAGAAACCTGCACCGATCTTCTCGGTTGCGAAGTACGGGCGGCCCGCCATTGCGAACTGTGGGACGTTGCGGAAGATTCTCGAACGTTACAACGCCATCCCGGATCTCTCCCGATCCGTTTTGCATGGCGAAGGGCTGGACGGATTCGACGCGCACGCCGTCGAGAATGATGTTCCCCTGTTCCGTAATCTGGAACAGGAAGATGCGCCGCTCCTGGATTAAGCCTCCTTCGAGACGGATTCGTTCGACCCGGTACACGTTACCTGTGTCGTCGAAAATAATCTCGGAGTCGGGCATTTCCGGAAGGTAAAGTTGAATGGGCTGTCCGCCAGTCTCTTCAATCAGCTTGTCGAGGGTTTCCTGCGGGAAGGCGTGAAAGACAATAGCGCCGGTTGCCTTGTCGTGTCGCGATGCTGTCGCGATCGAGTGGAGCGCCTGACACCAGCCTCTCCTGTTTTCCCGTTTGCCGTTTCCCCATTCGGCGAGAAATCGGTGGAAGTCCTTCATCTCGGCCCGGCAGCGTTCTTCGTTTTCTCGAAGCGCGGCTTTGGCGCGGGAGAGCTTCCTCGAAGCGTTCTTGCGGACATCCGGATTCTTGTGATCCTTCGCCGCATCGAACTTCGCCTGCGCTTCGGCAACTGCAGCCTGGCACCTTTCAGTTCGTTTGGTGAGATCACTGACAAGAACGCCGAAAGTCTTGTTGATCTGCCGGCACTCCTTGTACATGTCGCGGTCAAACGTCTCTCCTCGGATCATTCCGCCGAAATCACGCAGCGGAAGGATTTCCTCGAAGAGAATGCCGATCTCTTTGCGGACGTGGTTGTAAAGCTGCCCCACGATATCCGCGCTGCCAATGGGTACTTCCATTGGCATTTCGGAGATGCGGCGGGCGTCTTTCGTTCCAAGCCACGCTGCCTTGGGAACCTCTTGACGGATCCTGCCGATCACATCCTGATCCACCTGGACGTTATGCTTCAGTGAGTCCAAGGCGTTTTGCAACTGATCCACCAGTTCGTAAGCGTAATCGCTCCGCCCGGCCGCGATACAATCGCTGATCAGGTTTGTGATCCTGCCAATCTGATTGCCGCGTGCCTTCATCGCGACATCGGCCAGGTTCCACCAAGGCGACTTGATCTTCGTCTTCTTGTCCTTCTTCTTCTGATACCCTTCGCGCATGTCAACACGGCTTTTGACAAAGCGCGGGAACTCAGAGTCCTGAAGAACCGCAACCAGGTCGAAATCGAAATCCCCGCCATTCCGTTCGGCCGTCCTCGAGTGGAGCAGGAACGTGCCGTCGAGACGGAGCTGGCGCTCGATCAGGTCGGGAATCTGTTCTGTGGTCAGCTTGCAGCCGGTCTGGCGAAGGACCTGCTCCAAGTGTTGGGCTGTTTCTTTGAACGAAAGCATCTCGACGGGCAATAGGTCCTCTTTCATCCGGATGGGATAGCGGATTACCAGTCCCCGAGCCGTTGAGAGGGAACTGATTGCCGTGTCTTCCGGAATCCAGTCGGAGCCCGCGAACACTTGTCCGCTGTGAACGAATAGGTATCCGTCGTCCGCTAGTGCGAAGGCCGGCATCCGGAAACCACCGCCGGTTGCAACTTTGAACGCCCACTTCGCCAGCAACTGTTGCAGCTTGTTGTTGATGAAGGGGTGTCTGACCAATGTGCCGCTGCCGTCCGCCTTGAGAACGGCTTCGACGATGCTGTGTTCGTAGGAAGTGAATTCCTCGTCTTCGGAGTCCTCCACCCTGGGCTGTACCGTAGACGTCCCAAGCACTTCGAGAAGCTTCTGGTAGTCGCCGGAGAGAGCCGAGGATACGACGCCGCGGACCTCTGCAAGAGCGCGAGGGATGATCTCGGTCCTGAGTGAATCCAGAGGCGCATGTTCGGTCAAGGTGTAGCTCGACTTGAACTGAAGCTCGCGAGAGTAATCCCGGATCCCCAATACGATCGAGGACCGGAAGCGCACTCCCTGGATTCCACTCCCGAGGCCCGCGAACCACTTGTGGCACTCGTCGAGGAAGCCCAGGTCGAGCTTCGGCTTAATTGAGCTTTGCGGAAGAATGATGTCGGCGCCTAGAAGGTCAGCTGCGTCATCACGCATGACCTTGAAGGAACCTTTCGCCTGGGTCCGTTCGAAAGCAAGGCGGAATTGGTAGAAGCGGCGGTCCGGCAAGTTAAGCTTGCGGAAGTACCTCTCCGAGATCCATCCACGGCAATCGTTGGTTCCCAGCGCATGATCCTCAACCACCAACACATTCACGTCCGGCTCCTGGATCACGACCTTGCAGTCGGAAACCAAAATGCCGAAGTACGTGATGGCGGCTTGGGGCCACTTCTGAAACCGCTCGGCGATCAGCTTTTCATGTTCAGCATCGACGGCGTAGAACTTACCATCTTTGGCCGAACCGCTGGCGCCGATCAGACAATACTCCCGGCCTTCGTAGCGCACTCGCATCAGGACCTGGCTGATCCTGGCCTGTTCGTACGCATCCAAAAGGCCGCTCGGAACTTGCATCGAGAGGACGCAGATCTCCGGATAAGTCGCAAACAGCAAAGTATTCTTCAGCTGTCCTTCCGCGTCAATCCGGGGAAATCGCTTCTTCACGTTTCCTTCCATATCGATTGCGATCTGTTTCACGCGCAGCACCGCTGCCGCGTGGTTCATTGTGTTAAGCATCGAAGTTCTCCTTGTTTCTGTTCTGTTTGGTTATGGCAGAGCAGAAAAAGGAGCCGCGCTCCTCTTCGACCCTGCCGAAAACGGGAAGTTCTCGGCCTGGCCCCGAAGAGCCCGACCACTTGATGCGGTCCTATTATTGTTTGGTGAGTACGAACCGTTCGCGACGGAACATGCTCGCCAAATTCAAAACAACCCTACGCAGCCCTGCGATCTTTCCGCAGGTCTCCGCGGTACTCTCGAACGGTAAGTCCCTTTCGCAGATGCGAGAAGAGCTTCCGGACGCACTCGGCAATCACTGGCTGGTTCTGCAACGACCACAGCAGAGCCACGCCAAAGACTATCTTCAAGGCCGTAGCCCGGTCGACGAACGCTCCCAGAAAGAGCGCCACGACCAAGACCACGACGATCTGATTCTTGTCTGACATCGACTTCTCCTTTTTGACTGCAAGTGAAGTTGGGCTGCCCCAGGTGGAACAGCAGAGTCCCAGAAAGTCTGGGTGCTTCTGAGGAGACCGAAGCCTCCTCTGTTCAAGAAGCCGGATGATTGTGCTTCAACGCCTCCTTCCTTAAAACCGGTTCTCCGGACGGACTGACATCCGCACGGGTTTGAAACTCCGAAATTCTGTAGAAGTTCACTCTTTCGCGAAACGCATCAATCATGGCTTCTGCTTCAGAGGCACATTCGCGACCGAGTGCGGGCACATCTCCATTGCGATTTGCTCCGGCCAGGAAGAATCGCTCCTCGCCAGTCGTTTTTGGCGACTCGTCGTGACCGCGTCTCCGCCGTGTGGTCGGCCCTTTCGTTCCTGCCGGCTTGCTTTCGGCGGCGCCACGCCCGCTTTTTGGCTCGGTAACAGGCGATGGGGAAATCTTCGCTTCTGTAGTGCTTTCAGTTCCGTTCGCTGGCATGGCTCACCGCTTCCTTTCCGGTATCCTTGCGAGTTTTGAAGAGCGTTACGAATTGAAGCAGCCGTTGCTTGAGTAGGATTCCCAGCCCTAAAAACAGGAGTGGCAGGATACGCGTCGTCCCGAGCGATAAACCCGTCTTCCGCAGAAGCGCAGGGAGGACCATGTACGTCAGGATTCCGGTCGCGATCAGCAGCAGGTCATAGCGATCAAAGGACCGGATTCTTGGCCGACTTCCGGCTGTCCCCTCCAGAATCTCTTCTGCATTCCTGTTCCGGCGAAGGCGGAACCGTGTTGCGACTGCACAGCCGATGAAGAAAAGACCCACCAGCATCTCGAGCAGAATAATCCCGATTCGAGGAATAACGAGGATGGCAGTGGCGCTGACAACAGTGCTCCAGCCGGTGCTCATCAGGACGTCGGCGCGATCATAGGTTAAAGGAAACAATGAACGCATACCTTCCTCTCTATTTTTCGCGAGGACCGCGGATTCGCCGCACTTCGATCAACTCGGTAATCTTCTGGCGAGCCCAATAGCCCGCTGCCATCAATAGGAATGGCGAAACCCATTCCAGAAGCCAGTCCGGCAGGCCCAAAAAGTGAGAATGCTTGGCTATCGTTCCGAGCAGAACCGCCACCACAATCATCAAACAGTCAAGCTGATCAAGCCCGCTGAATCTCGCGAGCGAGATGAGTGTGTTCTCTCGTGCTGCGCTGACTCTTTTCAAATCAAGCATTCGTCGATGCTCCCTTCGCTAGCGCCTTCAGCGACTCTTATCCGTCGCCTCTCGCGACAGTTCGTCCGGCTGTGAAAGGCCGGTATTCTTGTCCCCAACCATCTGCTGCTCCCAATAGTCGGCCACGAGTAGGCCACTCGGGTTGTACTCCGTGCGGCGATCGACCGCCAGCCGGACGTTGTATCGACCAACTATCTGGTCGGTCGTCTCCTGCTTGTTCTTCAGCCGGTGAATCTCTTTCACCCCAAAGGCCGTGAATGTCAGTGGCGAGTCCTGCACAGCCGTAATGGTGCGGATGGTGAAGTTGGTGACGATGTGGTCGTCCTGAATCTTGTTGATTGTGTCGTCTTCCCGAAGGCGGGCTAGCGCCAGAGCCTTGAAATTCCCTGTCATCATATTCAGGGCATCGGCCATCTGCCGGTCGACGGTCGCTGGTGTGTAATTCAAGTAGTGATCGAGAAATCGTCGAACCACTGCCTTCGCCTCCACTTCCGTCGGGCCGGCCTCTGCCGCGGAAGCGAGGAAAGTCAAGCCACGGCTATGGCCAGGAATCGGAGTGCCTCCTACGACCGTGGCTTCTCCCCCACTGTCCACTCGGATCACGGTAGGTGGTTGCAAGCGTACATAGACAGCAAAGGCAAAGGAGCTCAACGCGAGGACGCCAAACACCATTGCGAGAACCATCGCACGATTGGCGTAGGCGCGCAGCATCCCGTCATGCTCGTAATATCGCGTGTAACGAAGTTTCTCCGGTGCGCTTCGGACATTGTTATTCGTCGCCATCGTCGCCTCCAAGTTTTACTTCTTGAATAGGGAACCAACGCCTCTGGCCGCTACTACAGTTGTGCTGACCACGGACCACATGGTCGTCCCGACATCTCCTTCGACGATCCGACGCGCCAGGAAGGGGATCAGAGCGATGCATAGCGAGAGAAGAATGCTGGCCAGTCCGAGTAACAGTGAACCGCTCACGCCATTAAAGGCGCCCACAAAATTGTCGCTGGCCAGTACTGTGCTAACTGAATTCATGTTGATCGCCGCCATCAATGCACCGAATATGGAGTACAGCAGGCCCCAGGCGTTGAAGATCATCAGATTTATAAGGTATGTTCTTGCCAGCTGGCCAAACCCAAACGCAGGATATAGCGCCAGCACAAACGGACCGACCACGTAGAGGATCGAGCCGTAAAGCGTATAGAAAAGTGAGAACAGAGCGTACGTAACGGGGAACACGAGATATCCCACGAGGAGCAGAAGCGATTCGAGCAGGCCCGAAAACGCACCAGTAATCATGCCCCATAAAGCCTGCATGCCGTTATTGTTGTTCCAGTAGGTGGAAAGATCTCCCATCCAGTTAGCGAAGACATCCCCACCGCCCGCGGTGCTGTTATCGATGAAGTTCGCAACATTGTTAAACATACCGTTGACACCGCGAAATGCCGTCCCATAGTTGAGCATCACAAGGCCAATCACGAAATAGCGCATGGCTGCGGCTCCCAGAGCACGAGTGTCCCCGCCCCGCGCCCAAGCCTCATAGACTCCGAACAAGAGACTAGCCAAGAGAACGTACTCAGCGACCTGGACGGCTCCTGCGGTTGCGCCGCCCGCGTCGATTCCGCCCAGGGCGGTGTTGAAAAGCTGTTGAAAATAGAACATGGCTATTTGTGCTGCAACGTCGAATTGATGTTCTGCTGCGTTACTACCGCCCATCCGCTTCCGAGCTTCAGGTGCGCGCCGTTATCAGCGAGGTCGATGGCCCTCACCCGCATAAGATCCGACAAGGCGGACTGCGTGTAGGCGTTCGCTCGCACCAGCCACGCATCAGCCTCTGCTTCAATCATGGGTGCCGTGCCAGGCGCTGCGGTCTGAACGTTGGCGTTAATTTGATCCGCGGCAGAGAGTTCCTGGGTTGCAATAGCATCGATTGCAATTGCGCGCTGCATGGCGTCTTGCGCGACCGCGTCGGTCATGTCGATCAGGTCACGGACCGCAGGCGATGCGTTTTGGGGAGTGGGCACGACGTTGTAGACAGCGGCATAGCTGCCCGTCGTGTTCGGAATTTGCCCGGTGTTGCCGGACATTCCAGACATAAGAATGGTCTCGAGCTGTTTCGGGTTTGGCAACGTCGCCGTAGCGATTGGTATTTGTAGGATTCTAGCGATCTGCGCGTAGAGTCCCCCAACTTGCCCCGCCATCCCGAGAGCTTGCGCGATCGCTTTCTGTGGCCAGACATTGGTCTGCAAAAAACTATTGGTATTGTTAAGGATCACGTTGATTGCCTGCAAGCCTGCGGCAATTACGCTGCCAAGGGTAATGTTGATTGTTCCTAGACCTTCCGCCAGCATCGCGCAGCAGGGACTTGGCAACTGTCCTTGAACCTTTCGCGGCACGACGATAGTGCTCACTAGCAACACCAGCGCTAGCAGGACCGCGTGACGGCGGCTCCATCGGCATATTTTGGCGGCTCCTGTTTTCGCGTCATTCATCCATTTGCTGATTCGGTGTCGCATTGCCTTTCCCCTTTCATCTGTGTTGGAGAACATTGGTCATATCTGTCTGGAGCTGACCCGCGTAGGCAGCGTTGCGCTTGCGGATCGCGTTGTCATGTGCCAGGCGTGCCGCCTCTTGCCGCAACATGGCGGCTAGCATCCTCTGTGTGACCGCCTGACTCTGGATCTGGCCGGCGACGGCCGCCGCAGTAATGATTGGCGCACCACCCGGCGCCGAGATGTTGATGTCGGGATTTCCGATCAGACTCTCGATTTGATTAGCCAATTGCAGCTGCAGGTCTTGGGACTGGTCGGACTCCTTTAGCATCATCAGGTTGTCTTGCGCCATCGCATCGTCCATGTCGATCAGATCCCGGTCCTGAGGGGCGATATTCGCCGGTTGCGGCACTGGTCGGAAAGTTTGCATATAGGCTGGTGGAACGGAAGTAAGATCAGCCGTGCTGCGGTTGCGAATGATGGCCTCCAGTGCCGCGGGATTAGGCAGCGTAGCGGTATGTGGGTTGATGGACATCATCGACTGGATGACCCCAAGAAACCGCGCGATGATCGATTGGATCTGCGACTTCGCCAGGTTGGTCTTTGCGAGCGGCCACACTGTCTGGGTGAAGAGCGAGAAAAGCTTTCCCAGTACGACGTTGATTTGGGTTAGCCAGCCTCCGATCGTCACCGTGATGGTGGTGAGTACTGCCTGAATCACGCACGGGAGGCAGAAGGGGAGGAGCTGGGCCTGCGCCGGCGGCGGCGACATCCCGAGAATCGCAATGCAGCCGATCAGCAGGACCGCGACGACGCGGCGCCGGCTATCGACACTCAGCAACATCAAACCGCTGAACAATGCCGTGAGAAGCAACATGAGGATCTCCTAATCACGCGTGGGCGCAGTCGCATGGACCGCGCCCGAAAGTTCTTCGGGCAGTTGTGGGAGACTTGCAAGTCCTTGCGGAAACTTCCGCGCGAGCTCCTCGTAGCATTCAAGCAATGACTGATCCGGATCCTGACGCAACTGCCAAGCTCGGTAGGCACGCTCACGCGGATACGTAGTGCAAATCCAATAGTCAACGGACGTGGGAACAAGGCGAACAATTTGACTCGTCTCGGATCGCTCGCCGATAACGAGGAGCATCTCCGCGTAGCGGCCTTTTTGGGGAGAGGGAAAACGCTTGATCGCCGAGAGAGCGACGTCATTGAGGTGGAGCTGGTTCTCTAGCGCGCTCAAGTCTCCAGGTTGCTGGCCAATCATCTTGGTATTGGAGTTTTTCACGATTCCCGGACCATGAGGACGCGGTTGCGTCGCCGTTCCGACGAAATCTTCGAGAGTCTGCGAGATTCCCCACACGCTTGAATTCCTTTTGCGAGCGGTTCTAAATAGCTGTACAACCTCTGGCGCCAAGACCGGAGAATCCAGTAACGACCAACATTCATCGAGCACGGTAACGCTCGGCTGGCCCGTCCGGCCAGACGCGCGCTCCGCCATCGCGTTTGCGATCAGCATGCTCATCGCTGTTTCCAGATGGGCGTCCGAACTCAGCCCCTCAACGTTGAAGAACAGCCAGTTGTTGTCCGTCCGGATATTGGTGTGCCGATCGAACAGCCGGCTATAGATGCCCTTGTCGGTCCACGTGCGTAGTTTCACAGCCGCCAGCTTCGCCTCGTCGACGGCCCGCTGCATCTTTTCCTCGTCCTGCCATTGAGCAAGTTCATCGCGCAGGTCTGAGAAGGTCGGAACCGGATTAGCGAAGCGGAGACCGACTCGCTTGTAGGTTCTCGCGATCCCCTCGCTGATCACGTTATCGACAAGCGTGGAGTCCGACCCCGGAGCGTCGCCAATCATATGGCGCGTCAGATTCTTGAGAAATGCGACTTTTTCCTTCGACGGCGTCTTGTCCCCTTCGGGGAGATCCCAAGGGTTCAAAGTTTCCTTCCCGTCGAGGTTCACGTCAATGACACGACCGCCCATCAGCTCGACCAGCGGCCGGTAGGAGTCTCCGCGCTCCAGAATGGAAATCTGAGCATTGATTCGTCCCAGCATCAGCAACAGCAACTGAGCCATGAAGGTCTTGCCTCCGCCGCTCTTCGCCATGATCAGCATGTTGGCGTCGCCAAGAGTTGGATCAAACGGCGAGAATGGCACCATTTGCCGCGAAGGCGTCTCAAGGAGAATGACGGGATAACTCAGGCCTTGCCAGGGGACTTCAACAGGCAGCAGGTCTGCCGCGTGCAGCGTGAGACACTCCTGCTCGCGCTTGGTCTCTTCCGCCATCCCAGGAAGCGTCCCGATGAAGATCCTCTTTTGTGCGAGCGTCTCGGGGATACCTCGCGCGCCGTTCATTCGCGTGATGGCATGAAGAACCCTCTGGCGGCGATCCGCCAGTATCCGTTCCGCTTCCTCTCGATCTTTCGAATTGCGGATCGGGCGCGACGTTCGTAGCCCTACGATGACACTGAGGTGGCACACTTTCAATGAACTCGAAACTACGTCTTGCAGCGTCTGGATCAGTTGCTCTTGTGCAATTTGCGCCTCAACGTTGATCTTGAAACCACCATGGATGTCTCTCTGCGCGGCCTGCATCCGGAGCAGGCGGCGTTTGTAGGACCTCATGATCTTGTTTTGGTCCGGAATCGCGATCTCCGCGCTGATCACCAGCGGAAACTCCTGGGCTACCAACTCCCGCGCGATACCTGGGAATGTCGCGTCCGGCAGCTCCTTCAGGCTGACCCACGCGTTTAGCAGACCGCCGACTTTGAGATGGTCGTCCTGCTCGTCTTCTATGTTGACGTTCGCAATCTGAGCTCTGGCGCTTTGAAATGCCAGTCCTTGCTTATTGGGCCGGCTGTCGACCGTCGTCGGGTTCAGCGCGCGCTTGATCTCCAGGAACATTTCTTGATCCGCCATGCGCCTGGATTGCATTCCCGTGGCCTCGAGTGTCGCTTGCGCACCTGCCATCAGGCTTTCAAACTCCGATAGAAGGTCCTCATGCTCCCGATGCGTTCGCTGGATGCACTTGTTGGCCGAAAGGCTCCATCTGCTCGCCGCTCGGCGCGTTTTGCGCCATTCGAAGTCCGGGCTGTCGTGGTGAACATCGGGATTCCAGATGAAGTACAGATGTAATCGGCGCCGCAAGTAATGTCCTTCCTCCTCGCGGCTGTTCCATAGCCGAAGCCGTTCGCGATCGAGGGCCTGAAGAACCGGATTGTCAATCCGTTGCTCCCTGACGTAGCGCTCGGTCAGATCGCCATGTCCTTCCGTCACTTCGTATCGAACTTGCAGCCGCATGGACCGCTCGGGCAGGGCCCTCACCAGCGCCTCCAGGGTTTCTTTGGTTCGATTACGCGTTTCGTCGGAATGAAAGAACGTGTTGAGGCCGACCGCCTCGTAACCGGCAACAAAACTGCCATTGGTCCGGATGATGCAGCCGTCCAGGTAATCCCGAATTGGCAGCAACTCGCACAGCGCCGGCTGGCGCAATGAATCTTCCCATTGTCGAAGCGTGAGTGGCATCTTTATGACTCCTCGGCCTTGAGGTATTCCAGCGGCTGTTGCGAGTCGGGCTCGAGCGCGCAGTACACATGCGGGCGCATGTGAAAAAGCAACCAATCCTGCAGGTAGCCCCGGGGTTTGCCGTACTTGAACAAGATCAGGGCTGGAATGCCAAGTACCGGTACGACATACTGCAGGAAAACGTTCAGTGGGATTCCAAAGATCTCTCTCTGGAGGAAGCGCCCGAACACGTTCATCACGACTGCAAGACTGAGAATGATGAAAAGGTCCTCAAATTCCAGGTACAGGAAGGTCACCTTCGTCGCAAGATTTCGGGGAACCGATGTTACAGTAAGCGCCATAGTGTCAGCCCTCTTAGGCAGTCGGTCGTAACTCCTATCTCACGCCAGGTGTTCCTCTCACCACGAAGAACTCACCCAACCGAAGTAGTCCTGACGCGAGCAGACATAGGATCGCGCCCATGAAGTGCCTCGATTCGTTGAACTGATGATGAACCTGACGTTCACAAAGCCCGGCAAATTTGATCGCTCCGACGGCAACATGCATTCCTGCGTATACCGGCAGAATCACATTCGCAAACCAGTCGACAAGATTCAGTAGCGAGTTCCAGTAAAGGTCCGGGTTGTTCCAGCCGGCCTGGCCGGCAAACTTCTCAAACATGCGCAGTAGCCCGGAGACCATAAGGCACATGAGTCCACCATAGGCCCACGTCGAGTACAGGTGATGATAACCGCGTGCAAACTGAATCACGGCAAACGCGATAAACAAGCCCCCAAGCGTCGGCATGATGACGTTGCCAGTCCAGTTGGTCAGGTTCAAGATTCCGTTGTAGAAAGACATATATCCACTCGACCGCTACATCATCGCGGTAACCAGCTTCCAAAGCGCCGAGACAGTCAACAGACCGAGAGTTGCTCCAACCAGCGGCAGCACGGGACGGCGGGCCACGAAATTCCAGATGGCTCCAACGATGGCTAATCCTGCCGCAATGGGGCAAATGGTCCCCGCAGTGTAGTTCCATAGACTGTCCAGCACGTCGGCCGTCGCATAGGAAGAGCCGCTGTTGTAGGTTTGAATCAGCGTGACCGTCGTTTGAATAGCGAGCAGGAACATGGCGGCGAGAATCGAGGGAAGTGGATGGCCCCCCTGAATCGTGTCGAGAATCGCTCGCAGCACGAAAAAAGCCGCAAATGTAAGGGCGAGCCTTTTCATCACGAAGTTCTGGACGAAGTTGGTAACGTCGCTCTGAAGGTTCGCCAACCATCCAGTTCCGACGCCGCCGTTTGGTAGTGAGGCGGGCACTCCGAACGAGGGAAACCAACTGATGAGTTGCGGCAGCGTTAGGAACACCACCGCCCAGAACATCCACTTCGCGAAATTCCCCCCGATCAGGGCGTCGGGAATGGATCCCTGGCGCAGGCTGAGGCCCGCCAACACGAGGCAGATGATCGCAGCCGATGGCGCAAGGAGCAGCATCACGCTCATAAAATCCGAGATCAGTTGTGGAGGTGCCATAGTATTCGACTTCAAAGAATTGGGCAGGAGCAGAGCCCTCGCTACCGCGCCTGCCCCCCAATGCACTTAAGTGACTCCAGCGGTGCCCTGCGCGATCCAGTACTCCAACAGTCTTGTGAGACCCGAGACCATCAGGAGTCCGATTGCCGTGAACACCCACTTGCCGAATCCACGGCCCATGGCAAAGGTTCCAATCGCCATGAGTGCCGCGCCGCCGGCGCCTACCGGAGCGATGACGTTGCCGATCCAGTTAATGAGGTTGAGGAACGTGCCTTCCGGCTGTGTGGCCTGTTCGCCTTGAACCGCCACATTGACCTGAGGGGCCGCTCCGAGGTTTTGGCCCATCATAGCCGCCTGAGTTACCAGAAGGAACAACGCGAGGACGACGGCAATGGTCAACCTCTGCCGCCGAGAATTTTGCTTCATCGGGATTATATTCTCCTTTCCGCCCCAATTGGGAACTGAGAGAACATAGCCCGATTTAAAACTCTGCGCAAATGGATGCGATTTATTGGGAGCGGCCAAGAGGAGTATCTTGGGAAGACACCCTGGACGCTGGCGTGACTTCGCCACAAGGGCTCACCAAAGGCGCTGTTTGGATTATCTCCGGGTGAAGAAATAGAAGAAAAGTGCGATGTTCTTCAATGTAAACGAGGATTGTGCCTCTTTTCGTTGGGTGTGGCGAGCCTGTTTCGGGCCGACGGAGCGCGCTCTGGTGGCGGAAGGTCGAGAACGCCGAAAAAGGACTCGAATTGAGGTAACGAACCAGACCAATGTGGACACGAGAATTAGGAAGCCCTCCGCCGTGTCTCGATTCTTAAAACCCAACCACTCGGCACTGTTCCAAGGAGGGTTCCACTTCAACAGATACAAGAAGGCAGCGTAGGTGAGGAAAAGCATGAGAAGCCGGGCACCCTTTTGGACGAAGGATGGTGTGGTTGCCAATGGCCCTCGCAATAGAAGCCAGATAGCGATTGCCATCGCAAGAAGCGCAGGCCAACTTTGGAATATCCAATCCACAGGACCCGGATGCGCGCCCTTTATTGCAGATTGCGGTGTATACAGGAAGTAGCTAAGAAGGAGGACGGAGGTGGCGGCTGACCAGAGAAGTCCTCGCAGAGAGAAACCGGCAAATTTTTGGGAGGCCCAAGAAGACCACTGCTCTCCTTGGGATCTATTTAAACGCATTTGAGGGAACTCAGCAAAATCTTTCAAAGCTTCACGATGAACCGGAATCGCCGTCCCTCTTAGGGTTGATCTGCTGTGGCCTGCACCAGTTGGGCATTCTGCTTTTGGTACATCTGAGTCAGCTCCTGCTTCAGCTCCATGAGTTCCCGGAGCTCTTGAACGCTTGGCGTTGGGGCAGTAGCGTAGCTGGGGACGGCGCCAGGGTTGCTTGATGGGGTCGCTCCGCCTGGCGTTGTGCCGACGCCTACCGAATCGGCGGGCTTGGCCAACACGATATAGAGGCGCGTGTTGCCCGGCACGGTAACCACAATATTTTGGTGATAAGCAAGATCGTTCAGTTGCTGTTCCCCAGCGAGTGCGACATTGTCCGCCACTCGCTCGCGGAGAAGAACATTGTTGGAAAGCGTATCGCCTAGCCCGGTCCCGCTTTGAACGCCAACCGTGGCCGCGAGAATGGTACCCACTCCTGTCAAGCTGCGCACCAGAAACTTCTTAGCTGTGTTTCGTCCCGTCACCTGGCCGCGCAGGGGTTGAAACTGCAATCCAACAGCATGGCCCTCTATCTTCTGAACGGTCTCATCCGGCATCTGGATCGTGTGGAATTGGATCCCGACGTAACCCTGCTCATTTACTTGACTGAGCTCTCCGAAGGCCTTGGAACCCGCGGGGATCACAATCTCACCGTCTCTCTCGTAGTTGTACTCGATGGCCGCGACAACAGGTGTCTTCACTGCGGAACTCACCGGCGTTTCAAGTCGTGCGACGAGACGGGTTCCAGCCGGAAGTGCCGCAAACTCTGGAAATTGCTCAACCACTGCTGGTTCCATTTTCGAAACGGGCGTTGCTGTGCTTCGGTTCGTGCCAGAACTCACGAAGACCAACGAGGCTTTGGTCAACTTTTCGACTTTCGGTATCGAAGTCACTTGTACCGCTGGTACGGCCGGTGGCGCATCCGGCTGCTCCGAGGGGAATTGAATCCTGTTCAATGCGTAGTCTTTCGCCTCGGGGCGAGGCGCAGGCGGAGGTGGCTCCGGTGGTGTACCAAAAGAGGGACTTGCCTGCGCAAGCATCCGTTGTTTCGCTGTATTGTGTACATCTTCTTCACTGAGTCTCCCCGGATCGTCATCTTGCCTCCGTGTATCGGCGTTGAGCAGTGGCGTGACGGAATGGGTTTGGTCTGGATTATCAGCGCGTGCCCCGCGGCCCAGATTCGGACGTCTGTTTTGCGTCACCTCTGGGCGCCCGGCGCTGTTGGATGATGAGAACATCGCAAAGAACGCCAAGGCCAAAACAACCGTAAGACCGGCAAGCAGCAGGAAGCTCTTAGTGCGATCTATCTTGAGCTGGTCACGTTTGACGTTGGTTCTGGCTTCACCCTGGGGAGAACGCTGCATCGTCTGGCGTAACTGCGCCATGAATCCGGTGCCTTGAGGCTCTTGCGGCTCTGAAGCGTCAGCTTCGATCTCCGCCTCAGTTCGCGGCTTCTGGCCGTCCTCATTGCGAGCAACTCGTACCGTGCCTTTGCCGTCGCTCTCATTTTCATTCATGGGCCGAACCTCCTCGAAAACTGCTGATTCCGAAACCGATGGGGGCGAGAGCCGGCAGATCCACGGCTCCAGAATCGGCGATCTGCAAGAACAACGTCTCGTTGGACTGCTTGAAGCCGGGCCTCTCAAACACCACAACTCCGTCCACTCTTTGTCCTGCGCCAATCCGCCTCGCACTCAGTCGGAAATCGATTACGTGCAACTGTTCCGCTGTGGTCCACTTCTTCTTGACCTTGCCTCCGAGCTGAACCTGAGGAGGAAGAATCTCAATCGCATGATTGGCGGGATTGACGACGCTGAAGAGAACAGCCACTTCACGGCCCTCATCCAGCACTTCGCTGACCCCAGCTTTCACGCGCGGTCCCGCTTCGACCTCGCCGGGGTGCTGACCATACAAGGCGGGCAGCGCAGCTTGTCTCTGACGGTCGAGCAGCTTGTCGAGAATCTCACCTGATTTCTCCTCAGCGCCCTTGGAAGCGTCGAAGCTTGCGGGAGTAATCAGGCCCGCAGGCAAGGGAACCTCTGGAGCCGGTGGCTTTGCCTCCTGGGCCCTGTTATGCGCGTCCAACGATTGTGTTTCCGCTATGAAGGAGGCCGAAGTCGCGCTATCCTCGACTAAGAAACCTCCTCCGGGCGATTTCCCATATTTCAACAAGAGGTCTACTGCTTGGGCTCCGACGTTTTGCTCGCCGTTGCTGGTCAACAGAAGATTTACTTGGTGACCGAGCGTAGTCGTGATAAGTAAGTTCGTTTGGGCCGGCAGGGCGCCTACGGGCTTCACCGTCACTAGCTCTGGCTCGTGTTCCGAGTGCTCAGCTTGAAAGGCTTCGGGGTCTCCGAGCACAACGGAATTGACGGGCTCGGGCAACCGGATGGATGTCGCTATTCGTGGCGCCAGGCGCAAGGTGATGACCTTTTCGTCCAGGGTAGCCCGCGAAAGTACGATGGGCTCAAGTTTGGTTCGATTGATTGTAGGGCTCGTCCACGCCGCAGGCGTCGGACCGACAACAGCTTGCGGTGCAGTTTGCGCCAACGCCAGTCCTAACAGGCACGCCATACAAGTACAGGTTTTCAGGTATCCCATGGTTACCTCCCGCCTCTCCGCCTTAACTCGGCGCGATATTGTTGCCCAATCCGCTGAACGTGTGTGTAAACCTCTTCCGACGAATAGTCCAACCCGCTGGCCAGAATTGGCTTCTCGCCGGCGGCGTAGGCAGCGATCACGAGTCGCAGGTCTCCGTGAAAGAGCTTTTCTAGCTCTGCCAGATAAGCAACGCCCCCTCGAATGTTTTCATGAATGTAGAAAGGGTGGCTGACACCAAAGCGCTCCGCCGTCGCTGGCATCAGTTGCATCAGCCCTTTCGCCCCTTTTGGGGAGACGGCTCCTGGCTCCCAGCCGGACTCCACCTGTATGACAGCGCGCACGAGGGCCGGCGACACGTCGTACTGTCGAGCGTAGTAGCTTGCGCAGCGCTCCTCGTACTCGCGCACACTCAGCGGCTCTCCAGCGGAGGCGCCAGACACTGCGCAAACAAAAATCAATAACGCCGCCGTTCCCTGCACACAGGCTCCTCTTGTCCGTCATAACCCACTACTCGGCTGTGTTGCTGCGTATCATAGACGAGGCTTTCAAAGCCATCTCGCAGCAACAGACGCTTGCGATCGTTTTGTGTCTTCGCGATGAGAGGCAGTAGAACGTCTCTGAGTTCGGGCGTTATTTTATTGACGCCCAAGATTTTCAACGCTTCAGCGAGATCTAACATTTCAGCGATCGATGGCGCCTTCTCCAGGGTGTATCCACGAAGCGCGTAGGCAAATCCCGCGAGTTGACTGTGCAGTTCCGGGTCGGCCCCTGCTGTCCGCTTGTCCAGGATCTGAGTCTCGCGCTCAATCGTCGGATGCTCGAACCGCAGATATAAGCTCCGCCGCCGCAGCGGATCTCCGATCCGACGAACCTCGTTCGAAGTCAACACCACGAAGGGTTTGCTTCTGGCCTTAATCGTGCCGATCTTCGGAATGGACAGTTGCCAATCGCTCAGGATCTCCAGGAGCTCAGCTTCGAATTCTTCGCTCACCTTGTCGATTTCATCGATCAGCAGGACGCATGGCTTCTCATACAAGATAGCCCTCAGGAGTGGCCCCTCCTGAAAAAAGTCCAGCGTATGTAGATCGCGGCGCAAAGACGACCAGTCCGCTGAAGCGCCGCCATTCTGCGTGCTCAGGTAGAGGCGCTGCAGCGACTCGTCGAACTTGCCGATAGCCTTTTCCTCGTTGATGCCCTCATAGCACTGCAACCTCTCGACTCGCGTGTTTGCCGCGAAGGCAACTACGTTCGCCAGCTCAGTCTTCCCCGAGCCGGGTGGCCCTTCCGCCAGGACTGGTTTCTGCATTTGAGCGGCAAGATAGATCGCCTTGAGGGTCACCGAATCCGTCACGTACTTGGCCGCTTCGAGCTTGTCGGACAATTCTTGGATCGAGGAAAACACTCGCCCGCGCTCCTTGAAGCTCCATACTACTGCTTAACTCTCTCGCGACATGTCTGATGATTGATGCTTTCAATGACAAATGTTGTCGACCGGCACAATTCTAAGTCCTCGAATTCAGCCAACGATGAACGAATCACCGCAGTTTCCTATCGTGGACCCACTTTTCCTCAATCACTTCGTTCGGCAGAGGTCTACCGGGCGATCCGTCCCACCCGCTGGCGATTATTTTTTCGGGACCCACTTTTCCTCAATCACTTCGTTCGGCAGAGGCCTACCGGGCGATCCGTCCCGCCCGCTGACGATTATTTTTCCGGGACCCACTTTTACTCAACCACTTCGTTGTCGAGCCGCAAACGGCGGAGTGCCGCTCGCAAGGAGGTACTGAAACTCTGGCAGCACGGAAAACGGAAGGAGCGGGGTTGTCGCCTCCTCCCCTAGCATCGTGATCCGATTCTCGTGCAGGTTGCCTAGAAACCGATTTCCTTGCGAGAGGTGCAAAACTTGCAGTGGATCAAAGCCCATCAACCGCGCGCAGGTCGCGTCTGCCGCGACGGGATCATCGCCGAGCACGATCTTCTCAAGCTTCCGGGCACTTCCTTGGAGCGGTCCATTTCCTTCCATCGCGATTATTCCATCGGCTATTACGAAGTGAATCGGAACTGTGGCGCAGATATCGAGAATGCTCTCGTGAATGCCGTTCCAGTGGAGTAGGTTCTTCGGCCAGCCGTACTTCATGCCGGGCACGATACCAAACATGTTTTTCAAGCTCAGCGTTACACCTGCCCAGTGATGCGTCTTTATTTTGGGCATTGAAACGATGAAGCTGGAGGCGAGGACTGCGCGCGGCAGCCAAAGCTCGTGAAGACCGCTGTAGTTGGCCTTCAGCGGCACTCTTTTAAGTTCATCGCGATTGAGATCAACGAACTCGATGTTTCGGTCTGCGAGATGATGTTGGAGGCTGGCACTTTGCACTATGAGCTCGGTGTCGCGCTGGTGTCCCGGACCTTCGCCGATCGTGACGTGTGCCGCCCCAAGACGAAGGAAACATCGCGCGGCCGCACCGATGAGCACTGAGTTCGTGTTGACGGGCTCTGGTAGATCCTCCACGAGATTTGGCTTGAGGAGCACCGACTTGCCGGCGACATTCAGCCGGAACAACCTCAATCCATCCAGAAGGAGAGCCTCTAGCTTCTCCGAATACCCATTTGCATTCAGGACCGCCACCGAGGCAAACGGTCTCTTGTACGAAACGGAGTGCTTTGGCCACGTCCATTTCGCCGCCACGGCCGCAGTTGCTGCGGCACCTACCGCGGAGCCAAAGAAACGTCGTCGATCGAGCTTCATCGCAGTACCACGAATGGATGAATCATCTCGCCGCACTTGAGTGCCAGTATTGCCGTAGCGAGAGTTGCGTTGTCATGTATCTTTCGACCATCGCCTATCAGCGTCAACAGCCGGTTCTTGAGCCCATCAACAGGCTCTTGGTAGACGAACAGGCTGAGAATGCACCAAGCAAGGCTTGAAACGGCGTCAATGTTAGCGGCGCTGAGTTTCAGCCACTCCAAACTCTTGTCGATCACTACGCTTCGGCGCTCGCCCTGGAGAGCCAACAGAGCAATTGCGGTCGCCTCCACATGCGGACGTAACGGCACGCCATAGACGACGCTGTTTCCAGAGTTCCAACCGCCGGCCACACAAACACGATCCAGGAGCATCTCGACACCGAGGTTAATTCGCTTTTCCGATGCTTCGAGGCGATTACAGACCGCGTATTGCTTCAGGGCGATGATGCTGAAGGCTGTGGGAATAACCCAACTGGCGGAGCCCGAATCCCAGGGCCACCCATATTTGTCTGGATCAAATCGAACCTTGCGATCAGCCGTTTTGAATTTCCATCGCCAGAACCAATGGCCCTCTCGTCCACGCTCTGAGACAAGCCAATGAAACGCCTTTTCACGGGCGCTAGCAAATTCGCCGGTCCCGTTTAGAGTGCATAACACGAGGGCTGTTGTCCAGGAGTCCTCTGAGTCACCATGAAACGCTGGCCAGCTGCCATTGTTGAGCTGCGAGTGCAGCAGGAACTGTACGGCCGAAATCGTAGTTGCCTGTACTTCCCATTCAAGAGCGAGGCAGGCCAAACACGTCGCTTCCACGGTGGCTTGTCGTGATCCTGTGAAGCTCCATCCTCCGGAGGGCAGCTTGCGGTTCGTAAGAACCCGTACTAGAGTGGAAACTTTGTCGTCCATCGTAAAAACAAAAGAGCATTGGCCCCGCGCCCTTGACAAGGAATCAGCTTCGGAGCCCAATGTTCTTCGCTAAGTCGCTCTCCGACAGTGTTCATGCTTTGCTGTGGGCGAGATGGCCATTCCGCCAGTCGGCAGTTTTGAAAGCCATTCTCGAAGATCTTCGAGTTGGTATCGGACGAGAGATCCAATCTTAATAAAGCGGGGCCCGCGCTTCTCCACTCTCCATTTTCTGAGTGTGGCCAAGCTGACCCGGAGTGCCTGGGAGACCTCTGATTCCGTAAGAAGGGTGATCACCGCGCTGTCACTGTTTTCGGGTTCCGAGTTCGGCTCTATTCGTGAAGCAAGGTTCGGTGTTTTTGTGCTTGCCGAACGGCGTTGGAGTCTGGGGGAGGTGCCAAGCATTTGTACTCCTTTAGAGGACTGCCTCTTATATAAGCCAAATACGTGTTTCGTGCAAACACTGGCAATACTTAGATCTGGCGACGCAGCGACACCGGACGCAGCCGAATCGTTTCGCTAGGGTTTGCTGGGGTTTCAGCAGATTCTCTGGGGCCGAGTTGGAGTGGAGGCTGTGCTATTTGCATCTTGGAATGTTGCACAATCAGGTCAGAAGTCGGCCCCACCGGAAGTCCCGTTCAGGACTGCTTGCGCCCTCCTATTGGTTTTGGGATAGTCTTGTTTGCATGAGCGTCTTCAAACGTGGAAATGTCTGGTGGTACAAGTTCTTCTGGAACGGAGAGCGGATTCGCGCGAGTACAAAATCACTCAATAAGCGTGTAGCGCAGCAGATCGAGGCTGCTCGGAAAGCTGCTCTGGCCAAAGGAGAAGTCGGCATCAAAGAACTGGCGCCGGCGCCGACGTTCAGGAAGTTTTCGCAGCGATTTCTCGCTTGGGTTGAACGGGAGCGGAAGCCCAACACGATCAAATACTACAACGACATGGTACGTATCCTTATGCGTTATCAGCCGCTGGCTGGTGCGAAGCTCACGCAGATCGATCGTGACTTGATCGCAAGGTACATCGAGAAGCGGCGAGACGCACGAAAAACCGGAGTGCGGCGCGGAAAAGAAGGCGTTCAACACACGATCATCGACCGTACCATTACTGCGACTGCACTCAACCATGAAGTCGGGACCATCCGTCGAATGCTGAATATTGCCGCAGACTGGGGCGTCATCGAATACGTTCCTAAGATTCGGTTGAACGGAACAGCGAAGCAGGTCGAACGAATTCTAAGCCCAGCCGAGGAGGATGAGTACATCGAGAACGCACCACAACCGCTTCGGGACCTGGCCGTGGTTTGCCTCGATACTAGTCTTCGGCCAGGCGAGGCCGTCGGTCTGCGGTGGGAAAATGTGTTTTTGCCCAGCCGCCGCGAGAAAGTGGGGCGTGTTCAGATATTGAAGGGGAAGTCCAAGAACGCAAAGCGCACGGTGATGTTGCTGGAGAGAGTGGCTGAGGTGCTCCGGCGGCGCCATAGAGAAGCGGGCGCGCCCGCTGAGGGATGGGTATTTCCCGGTAATGAAGAGGACGGCTCTCTTAGCTACAGTTCGCTGGATTCACAACACGACCGCTTGATTAAGAAACTGGGTTTCGCCGGTCCTCTCCGGCTCTATGATCTTCGTCATACTGCACTGACGCGATTGGCGCAATCTGGTGCCGACGTCTTCTCCATTCAGAAGATTGCCGGGCATAGCGACATTCGCGTCACCTCACGGTACGTCCACCCGACGCCCGAACACATTAAGCAGGCCTTCAGCCGGCTTCAGGAATACAACAACCGTTCAAACAAAGCCCAGGAAACGAGGAAGGGCCCCGGAAGGGAATCGTCGAAGGGCTCACGCAAGAAGGAGTCTGCATGAAGCATCTATGGTGGTTCCAGATCGGTCGGGATAAACGGATCACAAGGGGTACAAGCAGGGCACAAAGTGCAAGACGTGGCCACAAAAATGGCCACAACCGCCTGCGCCTCTCCTTGCGTCCGCGTCTAAGCTGTTGATTTTATGGAGCCACCCGCCGGGATCGAACCGGCGACCTGCTGATTACGAATCAGCCGCTCTACCAGCTGAGCTAGGGTGGCCCGTGACGAGCGGCACCGACTGCCGCCCAAGTTTCGATTTTAGCAGATGACCGTTTGCTCCCGAGTGATCGCGGTGATAGTCTCGTTGACTATATGGCCATCCGAAACGAGTCTCTCTCCCGCCGTACAATCCTTACCGGCGCCGGTATCGGTTTAGGTTCCGGTCTGCTCGCTCAATCCGCTCTCGCAGCGCACGCGGAGCCTTCCGCCAAAATCTGGAGTAGCGAGTATTGGGCCAAGAAGAGCGCCGCTGGCGGAGATGTTTCGCTTTACATGTTTCGTAAACGCGCCGGCGCGCCGAAGCCGGGACAAGCGCCGCTCCCGGTCCTGTTCCTGGTGCATGGCTCGTCCGTCTCCTCCCGTCCCAGTTTCGACCTCACGGTTCCCGGCCACGGCGAATACTCCGTCATGAATACGTTCGCCCAATTCGGCTTCGACGTGTGGACCATGGACGACGAAAACTACGGCCGATCCAGCCGCACGGAAAGCAACTCCGATATCGCGAGTGGCGTTGAAGATCTCAAGGCTGGGGTCGACCTGGTGGTCCGCGAAACTGGCCAATCGAAGATTCACATCTTCGGCGAGTCTTCCGGCGGCTTACGAGCCGGCGCCTATGCGATGGCCCGGCCCGAGCGAATTGATCGCTTGGTGCTGGCCGCTTTCACCTACAAAGGCGAAGGCTCACCCACTTTGACTGAACGAGCCAAGCAACTCGATTACTACCGCACGCACAATCGCCGCTTGCGCGATCGCGCCATGATCCGCAGCATATTTACGCGTGATAAGGTTGGCACTTCCGATCCTGCGCTGGGAGAGTTCGTCGCCGATCAGGAGCTGAAGTTTGGCGACCAGGTTCCCACCGGCACCTATCTCGATATGACGGCGCATCTTCCGGTGGTCGACCCGGCGAAAGTGCTGGCGCCCGTTTTGCTCATCCGCGGCGAGTACGACGGTATCGCAACAGTCGAGGACCTGCTCGCTTTCTACCAGCAACTCCCCAACGGAGACCGGCAGTTCGCAATTCTGCCGGGGATGGCACACTCGGTAGTTTCTGGATTGAACCGGCAGCTATTCTGGCACGCTATGCGCGCGTTTCTCACCATGCCTGCTCCAACCGCGCCCTCGGCGTAGCGCCGGTGTTGAAATTGTACGCACCCATCAGGGGGCGGATTAGCAAGTGATTAACAAACGCCGTTTTCGGTTCGAACAGAGAAGGGCGAATTGCTTGTAAGTTGTGGATGGCGGAGAGGGGGGGATTCGAACCCCCGGTAGACTTTAGAGGCCCACGACGGTTTAGCAAACCGTGGACGACCATTCGGGACCGTCTGGCGTTTTCCGGCATTCTCGGGCTTAGTGGTTGAGGTTCAAGGGGTTAGGGTGGGAAGTTCTCCGGGTTCGTTTGGCTTCGTTTGCTACCGTCCGGGAGATTTTCGTTAGCAAACCGGTAGCAAATATCGCTTCACCCCCCGTGTATTCCGGATGTGCATGGGCGTCTCATTCCCCAATCAACAGACGACACAATCGGAATTACAGTCTTCTCGAAGCGGTGACGGCTAACTCGCCACTGTCCGACTCATGCAATACACCACCAGGGCCACAGCCATTCCTAAATCCCTCTGCCTCGTCGAGTGGAGAAGGTCAGCATCATGGAGGAGAGCGAATAGCCCGAACGTATCGACCGGCGACAATAGTCCGGTCGATATCAAGTAAATATCCAAATGCCTTTTCAATCTCCGCCACCCCCAACAGTTCCACCTGCTCGGGTCCAAGAGAAGAAAGCCAAGAACGAGAGAAAGGACAAAGTCACACAGCATTCTAGCGGCTCAAACAGTCCAAATGTTGTGACTGGCGACCATGGCCCTGTCACCATCTATCCTCCTGGCGAGATTTCCGCTGGAGCGCTGAAAGCTCCAACCAGATTACTGGTGGGACCACGAATAACAAATTTTCCAACATTAGAGATTGGAGACTCGGGCACTCTCCTTACCTATGCTGGCTCTCCCGGAGCACAATTGTTTCAGATCTTCAAGGATTCCAATCTCGTGATAGAGGAAGACGGTGGAGCAATCCTTGTTTCAACCGAGATTAGGGGCAAGAATGGACAACTCGTAGCCGAGATCACCAAAAATGAATGGAAGACGCGACCCTCTTCGCTGTGGGATCGAACTTTCGACAAGAACAAGTTGGAAGTAAGAGACGAAACTGGCCAAGTGGTCCTTCAGGTTGTGGTTCTTCCTGATCGAGTTAGAATCCAGGGCATCTGGAGGAATAGTGCAGGAAGAATGTTTGCCATGATCAAGAATCCAGACCCCAATGGATTCGGCTCCTTCATAACGAACGACCGACACGCCCATGTGCGGATCGAACCTCTATTTAGATACCAAGCGACCTTCATCTCGGGGAACTAGCAAAGTGATAATTCCACACACTCTTAGGACCGAATGGAACGTGCGTGAACTGTTGGAGGTGACAATGATCCTACTCGGTTGCGCTTCCGCTTTGGCATAGACCGCCACTAAACAACGCGGCCCGCGAGGGCCACTTTTGATATGATCGGTCGCGATATGGATAACACCGCTAAGGGCTTCGCGCAGAAAATCGTTAGCGAGCTGGAAAAGATATATCACGTTCTGCTGAACACCCCACGGCAGCAGGACATAGCGCCCGCAATCCCAGAGAATGCATCCCATGAAAACAATTCACCCGGTCCACTTCCAGCCAGCTCTGCACAAACCAAAGGCCACATAAGCCAGTCCAACCGCTCCTGGTACATGACCCTTAAAAGGTGGAAAACGATTGTTGAAATGAGCGCCATTCCGTTTGCTATTGTCTATGCCGTCGTTACTTGGGTCCAGTGGCGCGATCTGCGCCGCAACTTCACTGTAGATGAGCGAGCGTGGCTCTATGTCTCCAGATCCGTTTTGGAGAAGGAGCCCTCCGACGATAATAGACATATTCGGATTCAGGCCTTCGTAATCGATAGTGGTAAAACGCCTGCCCTTGCTGTCGGGTTTAAAACTGGTATATTTCTTTTCGATCACGATCCGCCCATGGTTGGCTGGAGAAACATTCCACTCGTCCCCCAGGGTGTTCTTTTCCCTGGACAAACTAACGGAGCATTTATTGCTGAGAGCGAATTGCACGGTGCTTCGGACCTCGCCGTGTATAAATCGGGACAGGGACGCCTCTACCTGCGATCCTGTCTGCTCTATACCGATGTCTTCAACAAGCCTCATTTCACCGAATCCTGCGTGTTCCACATCTTTGGGCAACCGCTCGATACGTGGACTGGCTGCAATGGCAATACTGTTGACGGCAGCGCTAATCAAGGCTACAACTCGCAAACCTCTAGCTGCGGTGAACCATAACCACTCAACGCCATTTAGCGCACCCCCAACACCCGCACTCTAAGCCTGGATACAATCGGCACTGTAGACGGCGAATACGCCCCAACCTCAGTACACAGAGACCAAAGAGCGCGACCAGCGCAACCCCAACTCGTGGCGGCCTCAGCGTCCCAAACGTCCCGTCGCGATCCGAAGCGATGATTCTCGGATTCGACTCTTCGAGTGGCTCTGGGCCATTAGTCGGATGTGTTCAGCGCGGGAACATGCTTGCAGATGCTCGACATTGGTCCCTATCCAATTATCTAATTACAACTCGATTCCTTCACGGGGTGTTCGGAAAACCGAACACGCCTCGATTATTGGCAGACGCATCTTGCCTCGCAACAACATCTAGATTCAGTAGTTTCTGCTCGCTTGTTCTGAAAACCGAACAAGGTGCGTTAGAATATCGATCTAATCTCGCACGCCACAAGGAAGCTGGCCACTGTTATCGACACGCCAAGTGCTCACTTAACTCTTGACTTGCATCCCATTTAGACATACGATTCATAAATTAAACGGAAGTGGCATACATTTGTGCAGGTAATGCACGGAAGGCCTCAGCAAGAGCTACAAGCGCTACCTGCGGGCTTTCTTTCATTCCTCACCAGAAAGGTTGAATATGTCATGGAGCGGCCGAAACAAACTGACGTTACTACAAAAACACGTGTAGTCATCCTTGGCCTCCTAACGGTCTGTTTGCTTGAATCAAATTGCACGATCTACAAGCCCAAGCCCTATATCCCTCCAAAAACGTTCAGAAACCAGTATCTATCTGACGTAGCGTCTCCGATGCTCTTGGCGAACTATAATGCCCTGCCGGAGAGCACGAATGCGCAAAGGCAGGCCAAGGCGGCCCGGCGCAATCAGATCCTACAGGAGCTGATTGCCTTGATAGATCAGAACTATTCTGATTTTGAGGCAAAATACTACGGTTCCGATGCGACGGTGAATTTCGGTGGAGACCTCGTGAATCTAGGCTTGACTGGTGTCAGCTCTGTCACGGGGACAGCGCATCTCAAGAGCGTCTTGTCGGCGATCGCTACCGGCACAACCGGCATAAAAACCAGTTATGAGAAAAATTTCTTTGATCAGCAGACCCGTTCTGCTGTCGTTCAAAAGATGCGAGCTGGACGAGCTACACAGCTAGCCCTCATCCAGGATCAAAACCACATGAAGGCTCCAGTCGTGTGCCCGGCCGCTGGGTGCCCAGCGGCTGGAGGTGCTGCGGTGACGCCGTATAGTTTGGAGACGGGACTAAGTGACATTGATGCCTATTATCAAGCGGGTACCGTCATAGGTGCTTTACAGGCCATTGCAACGACCGCTGGACAAGACCAGGCAGCGGCGCAGACGAAGCAGAAGACCAACAGTTCGGCCCAACAATTGTTTTAGTGGATGGAGGCACAATTTTGGGCGCTGGCACCTTCTGACGAGTGCGTCCACTCTGGCACGAGTGCTGATGAATTGATGAACCGCCGTGCGTATCCATACCTGCAAATCCTGTCCACATTGTTAGCGATCTGCGGTCGTTTGCATCTCGCGTAGGTCCCACCTCGCACCGGGGCAGGATGGAGAGGCCGCGATACGCACCAACAACACGGCTGGAGAAGGCTATGAACGATCTCAACGCATCACCCAAGCAAAACTGAGAAGCGAAGAATCCGGTAGCAAAATTGGATTCTCGGGGGACCGGACACCTGGTTGGTGTCCCTAAGTTGTGGATGGCGGAGAGGGGGGGATTCGAACCCCCGGTAGACTTTAAAGGCCTACGACGGTTTAGCAAACCGCTGCTTTCGACCACTCAGCCACCTCTCCGTGTTTGAGTGCGCTCCATTCAGCGCGTTAGGGTCGATGTCACTACATTATACTGCGATCGTTATCTTCCTGTACTCAACGTATTCCCTGCCCAGGCGGCGGGCAGCTAGGCGATCTAGAGGCTGCGTTGCGCCTTACTTCTTCGCAAAAACCACGATGTACTGGCTCTTCGGCACCAGATTGCGTTTCGAAAGCAGCCGGAATCCGTTCCCTTCCACTTCCGTAATCAGATCGTCCTGATCCAGACGAATGTGCTGCACCGCGCGATTCGGATCGCCGCCCGGCATCGCGCCTGGCCGTTTGAAATATTCGACAATCACCAGCTTCCCGTCCGACAACAAGCTGTCCCGAATATGTTCCAGCATCGCCTCCGGATAATCGAAGTGATGATACACGTCCAGCACCAGCACGCCTTCCAGACTATCGGCCGGCAGGTTCGGATCGCGATCGGTCCCCAGCACGAACTGCACGTTGTTCAGATGGCTGAGCTGCACCTTGGTCTTGGCCTTATCCAGAAAATCGGTCTGGATATCCTCGCCGATCACGTGGCCGGTGTCGCCCACCGCGTGGCTCAGGTAAGGCAGCATGAAGCCGACCCCAGTGCCCACATCGGCCACCGTCCCGCCGGGCTTCAGATCCAGTGCGTCCACGATGTCCCGTGGCTTCTGCCGCTCGCTCCGCGCCGGATCGCTTAATCCCTTGGCCACGTTCTCGCGACCCTCGTGCGTCTTGTAGCCTTCGTTGGCTTCAGTGGCAACCTGCGCCAACAAGGCGATCGGAAACAGGCTGACCAGAAACAGGCTGGCGATTTTTCTCATAACGCTTTCTCCATGGGCATCGCGAATGGCGGTTCTACTAGAAAGTCATGCGTGGACATTTCCGCCAGCGCCTCTCGAATGGATAGCTCCGACGTCGGTTCCACGGTAATCACGAACGGCAGGTCGCGCGGATTATCGCTCGGCAATTGCAGCACCGCTTCCAGGCTGATCTGCTTATCGGCCAGCACTCCGGCCAGCCTCGCGATAATTCCGGGTTGGTCCTGTACGCGGAATCGCAGGTAGTAGGCGGAATGCTGCAGCGTGACCGATATCGGCTTGTACTCGCCCAGCCGTTCGTGCGCGAAGGGCGACACGCGCTCCGGGCTTCCGCAACGGATTTCGCGCGCTACTCGCATCAAGTCGCTTACCACTGCCACACCCGTCGGCGCAGCGCCCGCACCGCGTCCATAATAGAACGTATCTGCGCCATATTTGCCGCGCACCCAAATGGCATTGTACGCCCCTTGCACGCCGGCCATGATAGTCGACTGCGGAATCAACGCCGGCCGCACCGACAAGATCAAGCCCGAGGGCGTCTGGTGCGCGCCGCAAATCAATCGGATGGTGTGCCCCAGCTTGTGCGCGTATTGGAAGTCCAGCGGTAGAATGCGCCGGATGCCTTCCGTATAAATATCCGATGGCGTAATCCTCTCGCCAAACGCCAGTGCCGCCAGGATCGCGAGCTTCGACCGCGCATCGTAGCCGTCCACATCGGCGCTCGGATCGGCCTCGGCGTAGCCCAGCCGCTGCGCCTCTTTCAACACATCGTCAAAGGACGAACCGTGTTTCTCGATTTCGGTGAGGATGTAGTTGCTGGTGCCGTTCAAGATGCCGTACAGCGTGGTAACCCGATCGCCCGAAATGCCTTCGCGCAACACCGTATGAATTGGGATTCCACCGGCCACGCTTGCCTCCATGGCCAGGTTGATGCCGGCTGCAATGGCGCGATCCCAAATTTCAGCGCCGCACAGCGCCATCAGTTCTTTATTGGCCGTTACCACCGACTTTTTGTGCGAGATAGCGGCGTCGATGATTTCGCGCGCCACCGTTGTTCCTCCCACCAATTCGGCGACGATGTCCACTTCCGGATGCGCCACCACTTCCCGCCAATCCGCTGTTCGAAAGATAGAATCCGCCGGCTTCGGCTGCTTCTTAGATCCAATCGACCGGCTGCACAGCGCCTTCACGCGCAATGGAAACCCCAGCTTCAGCGCGATCTGTTCGGCGTTCTCGGTGAGAATCGCAAGCGTGCCAGAGCCCACGTTCCCCAACCCGATGATCCCTACGTTTACCTCCTGCATATAGCGCTATTATCCGACAGCCGTCCAATCAGGCGTCGAAGCCTCCGTCAATTTTCAGACTGGCTCCGGTGATGAATGCACACCAGACGGCAAGCTCTTCGACTTGGACCCGGCTGTTATAGACCGGGATTCGTTTTCTACGCTCAGTTCGCAGTCGATGGCTGGTCCTTTCTCGCCCAGTTCGTCGTTGCGCGCTTAGCAGGCGCTTGGCATTCGCAGGTGATCGAAGCTGATGCGCGATTTCCATCAAGCTAGCCAGCTCCTCGGCGGGAATGAGCGCGACATCGGGTGAGCCACGCCGGCGCACGATCACTACTTCCTGGTCTTCAATCACTTGATCGAGAACGCTCGCCAGATTGTCACGCAGCCGGGTATAAGTCGTACGATTGCGAACAACCGGCTACTTCCCCGCCTCCCGATAGAGCGCAAACACCGCTCCCTGCGGATCCGCCAGCATGGCAACCCTCCCCACGCCTTCAAAATCCATTGGACGGAGCAACGTCCGCGCGTTCATGTCCTTCGCTCTTTGAAACGTCTTATCCACATCGGTCACCGCGAAGTAAATCAGCCAGTGCGGCGGATCGTTGGCGCTGTTCTGGTGCGCGGGTGGTACGCCACCGATGTAATTTTCCCCGTTCACGATGTGCAAGTATCCGGATTCCTTCCCCTGCCCCGGCTTCAGCTTCCATCCGAAAAGCCCTTCGTAAAACGTTTTGGCACGCGCCTGATCCGGCGTGTTCAAGTCGGCCCAGCAAAACGCGCCCGCCTCACCTGTTACCCCAATACCCGGGCGCCGGTTGCCCTGCCACACCGAGAAAAAGGCGCCAGTCGGGTCCTGAATGAGGGCCGCTCGGCCCCGGTCCATCACATCGAACGGCGCTTCCACCACCTTGCCCCCCAGTTCCGCGGCCTTCTTCGCGGCTTCGTCGGCGCTCGCGACGGCTACGTAAAGATGCCAATGGGGCGGAATGCCGGCGGCGCTTTCACTAGGACTGATCGTGAATGCCCCGGCTGCAATGCGCCCCCGGAGCTCCAATAAACTATAGACCGCATCGGGACCAGTTGGAACATCCCTGCCGGTCCATCCGAAAAGCGCAGCGTAAAAACTTTTCGCCGCATTCTGGTTTGAGGTTGCCAGCTCAATCCAACAGAATTCGCCGGGTGCAAAACGTTCAACAGTCGGCATGCATGGATTATAAGGGATTCTAGATCTTAATAGATCACTCACAAATCACCGGCTTATGATGGAAAAGGGTGCCCCGATGACTTCTCCCATCACCTGCCGAATCGTGCTCCTCTTCTCCCTCGCGCTCGCCTTGACGGCGCAGCAAGGCCCTCCCGTGCGCCCTCTGCCTCCCGAAGCGGGGGAAGAAGTTCGTCTGCCGAATGGCAGACTTCAGCGCGAGGAAATCCTGAAGGCGGATTATCAAAAGAACCTCGAAGACGTCCGCGCGCTCTCTAAGTTGGCCGACGAACTGAAGGCCGATTTGGAGAAAAGTGATTACAACGTTCTTTCCGTCGGTGACCTCAAAAAAACCGACGATATCGACCGGCTCGCCAAGCGCATTCGCGACCGGCTGAAGCGCTTTTGACGCAGCCGAAGTGGCGCTGTGATCCCGAAGTGGCGCTGTGATCCCGAAGTGGCGCTGTGATCCCGAAGTGGCGCTGTGATTATGTTACGCTGTTTCAGAGCCGCGACCGGAGGGAGCCAGTAGTCAACCTCCCCATCACACCCCATGGTTTCCACACGCGAAAAAGCGCAGTTGATGAGCGCCTCCGAGATCGACCGCACCTTGGTCCGGCTGGCGCATGAGATCCTGGAAAAAACGGAGGATCTGCACCGCTTAGCCTTCATCGGGATCCGTCGCCGGGGCGTGCCGCTGGCGCTCCGTCTCGCTGAAAAGATCATGAATCTCGAGAACCTCCCGATTCCGGTTGGCTTTCTCGACATCAATTTATACCGTGACGATCTTTCCACCGTATCCGAAAAGCCGGTACACAACGCCACGGAAATCAATTTCCCGGTTACTGGCAAAGACATCATCCTCATTGATGACGTGCTCTACACCGGCCGGACCATCCGCGCCGCGCTGGACGCCCTGTTCGACCAGGGGCGGCCCTCCCGCGTGCAATTGCTGGTCCTGATCGATCGCGGCTGGCGTGAGCTGCCTATTGAAGCCCGCTACGTCGGGCGCATGGTCCAGACCAGCGCCAACGAGATCATTGAAGTAAAGCTTCAAGAAATAGACCAGAACGACAAGGTGCTGTTGGTCGAAAAGACCTAGGAGCGCTCAGCGCGGGACGCGCTCGAAAGGTGGAGAAAACAATCGCGTTTCGCTGCGTTGTGCGCGATGCTTAGGGAGAACAAATGCCGGGTGGATTGTTGGGAATTGAATCGCTGGATCGAGTCGAGATCGAAGGAATCCTCGACCGGGCCAAGCGTTTTCAGCCGCGGCAAACCGACTCCAAGAAGTCCGATCAGCTTCGGGGCCGCATGATCGTGAATCTGTTCTTCGAAGCCTCCACGCGCACCCGCACCAGCTTCGAGATCGCGGCCAAGCGCCTGGGTGCCGATGCCATTTCCATCACCGCCTCCGCCTCCAGCGTCTCCAAGGGCGAATCGCTGGTCGACACCCTGAACACCCTCGGAGCCATGCATCCCGATGCCATCGTGATGCGCCACGCCGCCTCCGGCGCTCCCCACTTTCTCGCACGCTATCTCGTGGAAACGCCCATCATCAACGCTGGCGACGGAACGCACGAGCACCCCACCCAGGCGCTCCTCGACGCACGCACCATTCTCGACCGGCGCCCCACGCTCGAAGGCTTACGCGTCGCTATCATCGGCGACATCGCGCATAGCCGTGTGGCCCGCTCCAACATGTATCTGCTATCGAAATTCGGCGCGCACATCGTCCTATGCGGACCCGCGTCGCTGTTGCCGCCTGAACTCGCTCATCTGGCGCCCAATATCAGCCTCACACACAAAATGGAGGATGCCATCCGCGACGCCGACGTCATTATGATGTTGCGTGTGCAGCTTGAGCGCCAGCACGAAGCCGCATTCTCGGCGAACGAATACTTCCAGTTTTACGGTCTGCGCCTGGAACACATGAGCCTCGCGAAGCCGGACGCCATCGTCATGCATCCTGGCCCCATTAATCGCGGCCGCGAAATATCGTCCGAAGTGGCTGACTCGCAGCGCTCCGTGATCTTGAATCAGGTGGAAAATGGAATTGCGGTGCGCATGGCGGTGCTGGAGCGCATCCTCGGAAACTGATGTCGAAACTGATCATTCGTAACGGCCGCGTGATGGACCCGGCCAGCCGCCTGGACGCGGTCTGCGACGTAGCCATTGAAGATGGCCGCATTGCCGGCATCGGTCCGAATATTGATGTCGCCGGCAGCATCGAACTCGACGCCTCCGGACTCATGGTCGCGCCAGGTTTTATCGACATGCATGTCCACCTACGCGAGCCCGGCTTCGAACACGCCGAAACCATCGAGAGTGGATCGCGCGCGGCCGCGGCCGGTGGATTCACATCCATCTGTTGCATGCCGAACACCTCGCCCGTCAACGACAACGCCACCGTTACCAGCTATATCATCGAGCGCGCCCAGCGCCATGCCGTGGTGAATGTGTTTCCCATCGGCGCCATCACCAAAGGAAGCGCGGGCGAGCAACTAGCCGCCATTGGATTGATGAAGGACGCTGGCATCGTTGCCATCTCCGACGACGGCCGTCCTGTAATGAACGCACGCGTGATGCGGCGCGCCATGGAAACCGCGCGATCCTTTGGTCTTCCCGTGATCGATCATTGCGAGGACTTGCACCTCAGCTCGGGAGGCGACATGAACGAAGGCGTCCAGAGCGTGCGCCTTGGACTGCGCGGCATTCCTGCAGCTTCCGAAGACGTTATGGTGGCACGCGACATCCTGCTCGCCGAGCTCACGGGCGCGCACTTTCACGTGGCCCACATATCTTCGCGTCATTCAGTCGAAATGCTGGCCTTCGCAAAAGCGCGCGGACTTGCAGTCACCAGCGAAGCCACGCCGCATCATTTCGCTCTCAGCGATAGCGAGATGCCGGACTACGACAGCAACTACAAAATGAAGCCGCCCCTGCGCTCCACTTGTGACGTCGCCGCCATCACCGCGGGCATCGTCTCCGGAGCCATTGACGCCATCGCCACCGATCACGCTCCGCACGCCGGCAGCGAAAAGATGCAGGAGTTTGAACAGTGCCCTTTCGGCATTCTCGGTCTTGAGACTGCCATTGGAATTACTCTGGAACGTTTGGTTCATCCTGGAAAAATCTCGCTGCTGCGCATGGTGGAGCTATTCACCACCGGTCCCGATCGCGTGCTCAATCTCAATCGGGGACGCCTCGCCGTTGGCGCTCCCGCCGATGTCACACTCTTCGATACAGAACGCTCCTGGACGTACGACGTGAACCGCTCTGCCTCCAAGAGCCGCAATTCCCCCTTTGATGGCCACACCTTTCGCGGCGGTCCGGTGGCTACACTTGTCAGCGGAAAAGTCGTTTGGGCCGCCGATCACGTCGGCCTCGGCATACCGGCAGCCTCACAATAGTGCCGGCAGCTTTGCAATAAGGTACAGTTACTACAGCCTTGGACACCTCATTTCGTCATCGTCAGATTTCCGGCCGCCAAGCTCGCGGCGGTTGCCTCTGGTACGCCATCGTCGCCATCGTTCTATTCGTAGCGCTGCGCTGGCTCTGCGGCTGGACCATCGACTACCAGTGGTGGAAGGAAATGGGCCAGCTACACACCTGGTACAGCATTTTGGCCTATAGCGTGATTCCAGCCACCGGCGCGACAATCATCGCTTTCGTCATTTTCTGGATTGCGCACTCGCTCGCGCTGCAAAAGGCCCATGTCCGTCTCCGTGAACATCCGCTGTACGCGAAACTCACCGCTATCGGAATCTTCCTGCTCGCAGTAGTCGTAGCGCTCTCCACACTCGATACCTGGACCGTGGTGCGCTACTTCGGCGGTCGTGATTTGGGCGGTGCCGCCACTGCCTGGCATGATCCGGTCTTCGGCAATCCGTTATCTTTCTACCTGTTCAAGATTCCGTTCTATTCCGACCTTCTGGGATTACTGCTCGGCATCGTTGTCCTAGGCGCATTGATCTATTGGGTTGCTGAACGAGGTTGGGAACTCACGGGCCGTGTGGGCGACTGGAGCAACGTGCAGGGGATGAGCGTCACGGAGCTCAATTTGACGGGCGCGCTGAAGAGCAAATTCTTGCGCGGACTGGGCGCCGTGTTTCTGCTTGCAATGGCCGTTCGCTTTTTCCTGGGGCGATACGGTTTGCTGCTCGAAGAACACGGCAGCTTCATGGTGGGCATTGACTATGTGGATCAGAACATTGTCCTGCCGTTGCAATGGGTCGAGATCGCCGGTTGCGTGATTTCGGCGGGGTTGTTGCTTGCCAGCCGCTGGCGCTCGGCGTTAATCGCGGTGGTAGGGGCCATCGTTTTGCGCGCCGTGGTCCCGCCCATCATCGGCGCCGTGTACGTCAAACCAAACGAGATTTCCATAGAGCGGCCTTACATCCAAAAGCATATCGAGGCGACGCGGTCAGCGTTCGGCATCGACCAACGCACGAATGAGGTTGAATTCACGGCGAAGCCCAACGAACCCGTCGACTTCAAGGAACATCAGCCCCTACTGGACAACGTACGCCTCTGGGATTGGCACGCTTTCCACGATGCCATTACGCAGCTCCAGCCTTACCGGCCCTACATCTATTCCGATACCGATGTCGATCGCTACACCATCGACGGCCAACTGCGCCAGATGATGCTGTCGCCTCGCGAACTGGATCTTACGCAGCTCGGCGAGGCCGGGACGCGCTGGATCAACCCGCACTTCATCTACACGCACGGTTACGGCATCGTGATGGCGGAAGCCAATCGAGTCTCCCCGGAGGGGCTGCCCGAGTTGATCGTCAAAGATGCACCGCCGGTCATCAGCATACCCGGCTTGAAGCTCACGCGCCCGGAGTTATATTACGGCGAAAACGTCCAAGACCCGGTATTCGTCGACACCGCGCAGGCCGAGTTCGATTACCCCTCTGGCGATCGTAACGTCGAAACTCACTACCAAGGCAAAGGCGGTTTTCCGATCTCCTCGCTTCTGATGCGGGCTGCTGCCGCAGTCTCGCGCGAGGACATCAACATTCTGCTGACCGGGTACCTCACCCAGGACAGCCGAATGATGATTCGCCGCAATATCACGGCGCGGCTGAATGCGATGGCCGATTTCTTGAACTGGGATCCCGATCCGTACCTGGTGCTTACCGACGCCGGACGCCTGGTTTGGATCGTCGACGGCTACATGACTTCCGATGTCCATCCCTATTCGGCCAAAGTTGGTATGGAAGGGATCGGCGAGTTCAACTACATCCGCAATTCAGTGAAGGCGACTGTGGATGCCTACGATGGCACGGTGCATTTCTACGTTTTTGAACCGGACGACCCGCTGCTCCAGGCTTATCGGAACCTCTTTCCCGATTTATTCGAGCCGTCTTCCGCCATGCCCGCCGATCTGCGACGCCATGTCCGCTATCCCGAATTGATTTTCCGCGTGCAGGCAGACATCTACCGGCTATTCCACATGCGAGATCCCGATACGTTCTATAACAAGTCCGACGCCTGGGACACCGCGAAGTTCACGAACGAGCAAGGCGGCACGCCGGGTCCGGTAGCGCCTACTTATGTGGTCGCGACGCTGCCCGGAGAAACCAAGCCCGAATTCCTGTTGATGACGCCGTTCACGCCGCGCAACCGCGACAACCTGATCGGCCTGATGATGGCTCGCTGCGATGGAGAACATTTGGGCGAAAAAGTGGTTTTGCTTCTCTCCAAACAGGAGATCATTCTCGGGCCCATGCAAGTAGAAGCGCGCATCAATCAGGATCAAAACATTTCCAAGGACTTGACGCTATGGAATCAGCAAGGCTCGCAGGTTCTGCGCGGCCAAATGCTGGTGCTGCCCGTCGAACATACGTTTTTGTACGTTGAGCCCATCTACATCCAGGCGTCTCAAGCCAAGATGCCGCAGTTGAAGAAGGTGGCTCTCGCGATGGGTAACAATCTGGTTTACTCCGACACCTACGCGCAAGCGCTGGCCCAATTGGCGGGCGAAAAGTTGCCGCCATCGCCCGAACAGACCCCAGCGGCGGCGCAGCCCACAACGACAACCACTACCGCGCCCGCGCAACCGTCCGGGCAGCCTGACGCGCGCATTGCGGAAATTCGCCAGCACTTCCAGCGCTATCGGGAACTGGTCTCACAAGGAAAACTCTCGGAAGCCGGCAAGGAACTGGAAGCGATCCAAGGACTGGTACTTAAATAACTATTCTTTGATTCCGGCCAATTTCGCGGTTTCCTGCCAGAGCCGCTCGGCCGCAGCGTCGTCCTGTGCCAGCTTCGAAGGCTCGACAGGTTTGCACTTATAGAAGTAAAGCCCGGTCGTTTTGGCCACATCGCCGGAAGAAGCCAAATACACGATCGTCTCCGCTCCCTTTTCGGGAGTGATGGCGAAATGTTTCATGAAACGGAAAACCGCCGCTCCAAGACCTTTGCCCTCTTCGCCGATCCGCGTTTTCACAAATCCAGGATGCAAACTGTTGGCGGTGATGCCAGTTCCTTCCAGCCGCCGCATCAGCGCACGCGTGTAAAGAATATTGCAAAGCTTCGAACAACCGTAGGCCTTGAAACCGCCAAAGTTGTTCTGCATCTGCAAATCGTCAAAATCGATCTTGGCGCGATAATGAGCATGCGAAGAAGTATTGATCACTCGCGCGGCGCCAGCGGCCAAAAGCCCGTCCTGCAAGCCGTGTGTCAGGACGAAGTACGACATGTGATTGGTCGCGAAGGTCAGCTCCAGACCGTCTTCGGTGACTTGGCGCTCGCCAAAAGCCGCTCCCGCGTTGTTAATCAGTACGTCGATGCGCGGCTCCGCCGACCGGATCTCCGCAGCCAGGCGATTCAGGTCGTTCAGGCGAGAAACATCGCCGTAGTGAACACTGTGACTTTCCTTTGGAGCCAGCTCCTGCAGTTTCGCGAGCGTGGCCTCACCCCGGCTTTTGCTGCGGGCGACCAGCACGATTCGGGCGCCCATTGCCGCCAGTTTCTCCGCCGACACTTGGCCGATGCCCGACGTGCCGCCGGTAATCACCACTACTTTTCCTTGCATGGCTGCTGGCCAGTGTACCCTAATTGGGGATGCGCATCGGAACCGTTTTCATAACAGCATTGCTTCTGACGGCCTGCCACAAAGAGGCACCGAAGGCCGTGGTGGTGGTCCCGGAAGTTTTCCGCGTAAAGTTTCAAACATCTCAAGGGGATTTTGTCGTGGAGGCTCACCGTGACTGGGCGCCGCATGGAGCGGATCGTTTCCACGAGCTGGTTGGAATGAAGTATTTCGACCAGGGCCGGTTTTTCCGCGTGGTACCAGGATTCATCGCACAGTTTGGCGTTCATCGCAACTTCAACGTGCATGACAAATGGCGCACCATGTTTATCGCCGACGATCCGCCTCAACAGAAGAACCTGCGGGGCGCGCTGGCCTTCGCCAAGTCGGACCCAGGGACCAGGGCTACAGAAATCTTTATCAACCTGGCCGACAACCAAGCGCTGGACGATCAGGGATTCGTCCCCTTCGCGAAAGTGGTGCAAGGCATGGATGTAGTGGATAAGTTCTATGCGGGCTATGGCGAGATGCGGCCGGAAGGTAAGTATATCGACCCTACCCGGGTGGAGGGCGAGGCGAATGAGTACCTGGTCCAGCGGTTTCCGAAACTCGATTTCATCCTTCACACCGAGTTTTTGCCGTAAGCGAAACAATCGACCGTAGCAATCATCCAACGTGAGACGATTGTGAGTAAACGTAAGAAACTGTGGCTGGGCGGCATCGTCCTGGTCGTGCTGGTCCTGATGGTGGGAGCCTTCATCGCGGCATCCATAGTTGCCAAGAACTTTGAGCCCACCCTGCGCGCGCAGGCTATCCAATACCTGCGTGATCGCTTCCACAGCGATGTCGAATTGGCGGCGATGCATATCAATCGCCCCAAGATGTCGACGCTCCAGATTCTGCTGCGGCATGGGCGCGGCGCAATCGTCGCGGTGGAAGGGGACGGTCTTGCGATGCGGTTCGGAGCCGACTCCAGCCGGCCGCCGCTGTTCAGCATCAAGAAAGTCTTCTTCACCGTGGATCTCGGGGTGTTGTTCGAACCGAAGAAGTCGGTCAATTTCGTGTCGCTGGAAGGAATGGAGATCAACATCCCACCCAAAGGCGAGCGCAAGAACGTCGCCGGCGGTGGAGGTTTGAATTCCAATGTGATCATTCAGAATGTCCAGATTAACGATGCCGTGCTGGTGTTGTTGCCGAAGGACACTGGCAGAAAACCGCTCCGGTTCAATATCGCGCGCCTGCATCTGCAGTCGGCGGGCGAGAATTCCGCGATGCGCTATAACGCCGATCTGACGATTCCAAAACCACCGGGAACGGTGAAAAGCACAGGCAACTTCGGGCCGTGGGATGCATCCGAGCCAGGCGATACGCCACTCCTGGGTAACTATACCTTCGACAACGCCGACCTCGGAATCTTCGCCGCGATCGCAGGCACGCTGTCTTCGAAAGGAACTTTTGACGGATCCCTGAATTCCGTCAGGGCGCGAGGCACGACGTACGTTCCACACTTTCAGTTGAAGATGGCCGGCAATCCCCTGCCCCTTTCCACCACATTTGAAGCTCAGGTGGACGGGACTAACGGCAATACCGTGCTGCAGCCGGTACGGGCAACACTGGGCCATACCAACTTCACCACCGCCGGCGCGGTGATTAAACATGAGGAATACTCGCAGCGAGGCATCAGTCTTCAAGTCAACATGCCGAACGGCGATATGCGCGATCTGCTGCGCCTGGCCATGAAGGGTCAGCCTTTCATGGAAGGCTTCATCAATATGAAATCGAAAATTGACATTCCGCCGCTGACCAGCAAGGTGAAGCAAAAGCTGCGGCTGGATGGCACGTTCGATTTGCGCGATGCGAAGTTCCTGAAATCCACCATTCAAGATCAGATCGATCAATTGAGCCGGCGCGGGCAAGGGCAACCGAAGAACGAAGGCATCGATGAGGTAATTTCGAAGATGCAAGGTTCGTTCCATTTGGAAAACCAAGTAATGACATTTCGATCGCTTGCGTTTGAAGTGCCGGGAGCCGCAGTCTCGGTGGCTGGAAACTACAATCTAGCGAGTGACATGCTCGACTTTCATGGCGCGCTCAAGCTGGACGCTAAGCTTTCGCAGACCATGACAGGCTGGAAGCGATGGGTGCTAAAACCGGCCGACCCATTTTTTGCAAAGAGCGGCGCGGGGACATACGTGAAAATCAAGATCGAAGGCAACGCACACCAGCCGAAGTTCGGACTGGATCGCTGAGCAGTTCCGGAACCACCTTCACACAAACTCCATCGTCTTCCCTGAAAGAGCGACGCAAATCCAGAGGACTAGAGAGATAGCGCCAACTAGCTTTGGCGGCTGTTCGGAAGTGATTTTCCGATGAACGGCGAGCTGAAAGAGGGTGGCCACAATCAGCAATAGAACTTTGAGCCAAAACAGCGGATTATCGTGCCACTTGGCGGCCTGCGCGGTGAACATGATTGGTCCGGTGAGCATCAGTAACGCGAAGCCACTCCAGGTCCAGGGCGCAAGCGCCGCGGCTACCTGATGGATGGGTTGGCGGCGCATTGCAACGCCGAGCAGACCCAGATCGATCAACAGCAACGTTCCCACGAAGAGCGCCAGACCGATCAAGTGAAGGCTTTCGACAATGGGAAAGATCACGCGGGAGCTACGCATGAAGTCGCCGATCGGCGAGCGCTCGATCCATTCGAACACCTGGCAGAATGGAAAATCGTAAGTGAAACTGTGTGGTCTCATGTCATCCTGCCTTCTCATAACCGACGGCGCGGCCGGCGGCGATCACACAGATCCAACACACGATGGAAACGACGCCCGCCAGACGAGCGCGGGCAGGCGTGACTGACGCTGAGTCCCAGGCATCGACGCCGCGATAAATGCCGTAATGGAAGAACAGCGCGTTCAGGCCTGCCATCGCGAGGAACAGTAGTTTCCAGAGAAAGAACAGGCTGTGATAGAGCCTGACCGGTTCGGACCATGCAAGCAGCGATCCGGTAAGGGCCATGAAAGCGAAACCAGACAACGTCCATGGCAAGACTTGGCCGATGACGCTCGATACGGTGGCCCGACGCATGCCGAAGCCCAGCAGCCGCAAGTCAACGACGACGATGGTTCCGGCAACAAGCAGAATTCCGACGCAATGAAGAACATTGAGGATAGGGTAGACCCAGATGGATTCACGAATGGCGATGCTGGCGCGCGTCAGATAAATCCATTGGCAAAGACTAAGCATGCAGAGCCTGCCTTAACAATAGAAGGCCGATCAATGCGAGACCCACATTCACGCACACCAGGAAACGCGCGCTACTGAGGCGTCGATGCAGGACGGTCCCCAGGAAGATCGCGATCAGCGCCAGGGGCAGCGAGAGCAGAAAATACCGGCTGACGGTACGAGTCCATAGCCCGGTGAGCGCGTAGCCAGCCATACCGACCATACTCGCAATCAGAAAATATCCTTGCAAGGTGGCGCGAAACTGCGCGGGCGTCCAACGCCTCAGAACCCCATAAACGACGAGCGGCGGACCATTCATCCCGTAAGCGCCGCCTAGGATTCCGGCAATAAAGCCGAAGAAAGGTGCGAGTCGATCGCTGTGGAGCTGCGGCTTGCGACCGGCAAGCGAGTAGAGAGCGAAAGCGACGATGAAGACGCCGAGAATCGCTTTGACGATGGATTCGGGAACGGTCTTCAAGAGCAGTAGGCCGAGTGGAATGCCAAACAAAGTGGAAAGCACCAGCCAGCCCGCGCTGCGAACATGGACGTTGCGCCAATCCTGAATGACGACAACAGCAGCCACACTAATCGATACCAGAACGGCCAACGGTGCGACCACTTGGACCGGCATCACAAGCGCCAGAAGTGGCACGGCTACGAGCGCTTCGCCGAATCCGAGCGCGGACCGAATGAAGGTGGCGAGAAACAGTACGGCAAGGACCTCAACGGTGGTTCCGCTCACGCGGTCCCGATCACGAAGCAAAGATGCGCTTGCTCGCATCGATTTTCGCGTAAATGATCGCGCCGAAAACGCACAGGGCGGAAGTGACGAAAAATGGAACGTCCCAGCCGAAGCCTCGGACCAAATAGGCGAGCAGCGCGGGCGAAATGGCGCCGCCGATGTTGCCGCACATGTTCATGACAGACGCCGTGCAGCCGGCGAAATCGCCGCCGATGTCCAGCGGGATGGCCCAGGAAACGCCAACAGTGAGTTCCAGACCGCCGAAGGCGAGACAACTGAAAGCGACGCAGAGCTTGGGATCGTGAGTGAGGGTCGCGGGAAGGATTCCCAAGGCCGCGATGATGAAGCCCGCGATACCAACGATGCGGCGGGCGTGGGTGACGTTACCGCTCCGTCGCAGAGACAGATCGGAAAGCCAGCCACCGGCGAGATCGCCGAGCGTGCCGGCGAGCAAGGGCAGACTCGCGTAAAAGCCCATCTGTTTGAGGTTGAAGCCGCGATGGGTATTCAAATAGGTGGGGAACCAATCGAGGTAAACGGCGAGCGCGTATTGGTAGCAGAAATACATGAGCGCCAGTTGCCACACCGTGCGGCTGGAAAGAATGCGACGCCAGGGGACGCGTCCGCCAATCTGCTGGCGCGGGCCGCCGGTGGCGGAGTGGATCAGCTCCAGCTCGGCCGGATTAACGCCGCGATGCTGTTCGGGAGAGTCGCGATAGTAGAAAAACCAAACGGCGGACCAGACCAGACCGAGCACCGCGAAGGTGAGAAACGGCATGCGCCAGCCGTAGCGAAGGATCATCCAGACCACCAGCGGCGGCGTGACAGCAGCGCCCAATCGCGAGCCGGCATGCGTGATGCCTTGCGCGAAGCCGCGCTCGGCCGGAAGCATCCAGCGGGATAGCGAGCGGGTGGCAATGGGGAACGCACCAGATTCGCCGATGCCGAAGACGAAGCGGATGGCCACCATGGATGCGGCGTTCCAGGCGAAGGTGGTGAGGGAGGTGAATATACTCCACCAGGTGACGATAATCGCGAGGGCGCGGCGCGGGCCGATTTTGTCGCCGAACCATGCGCCGGGGAGTTGGAAGAGGGTGAAGCCCCAGCGGAAGCTGGCGAGTATCCAGCCGACGGTGATGAGCGAGAAGCCGAATTCTTTCTGGATGAGGGGCATGGCCGACGCGATGATGGTGCGGTCCATGTAGGTGATCATGTAGACCGCGACGGTCATGGCGAGCACGGCGTGGCGAGCGCGGGTAGGGCGGAGGGAGCTAGGTTTAGGCGGCGTGGAGGCGGCGGCTTCTGGAGCGGTTGGCATCATCTGCGGGGACGATCCGAAGGGGCATGATAGCAGACGGGGGAAAGGTGGTTGATGGCTGGTGCCTGGTGGCTGGTGAGGCGCGGGGACGCATCAGGCACCTTTTTGTGTTTGGTGACGCATTTTTTGGGAATCGGGGCTGGTGGCTGGTTGGCAAGTGGCTGGCGTGGCGGGATCACGGTACATTCGCTTCCAGAATAGCTTCTGGCAGGAGGGCTGGCTGGGCGATGGTTAGTAAGTGATTGGAAATATGAAGAAGATTAGAAGATCGGACACGTCAGAGCGGTGCAGCTCATTTGAGTGTAAGAAACCGGGGCAAACCGGAGACTGTGATAAGTAGAGGCAAGAATAGCCGCCAGTGGATGAACAGGACGAGTTATATAAGGAAGCCAGCGCGAACTGCGGCGCGGCGCTCCAGCGGCTGGTCAGGGGCTATGAGGCTGATCCGGAGACAAGGCACGATTTGCTGCAGGAGATTCATATCGAACTTTGGCGCAGCCTCCGAAAGTTTGATGGCGGGTGCAGTTTGCAGACCTGGGTCTATCGAGTAGCCCACAACGTGGCGGCGTCGCACATCGTGCGCAATCGGCGCGCGTCGGCCCGACTGGTGGATCTCGACGCTCTGGAAACTGAGCCCGGATTCGTTGATGGCGAGGCTCAGGCCAATCAGCGGCTTTCGGTTTCGAGGCTGCTCGACCGGATCTATCGTCTCAAGCCGCTCGACCGGCAGATCATTCTGCTCTACCTCGAGGGCGAACAAGCGTCTTCAATTGCGGAAGTAACAGGACTTTCGGCGGCCAACGTCGCGACCAAGATTCACCGCATCAAGAGGCTGCTAAACCGGCAATCGGCCGAAGGAACGAACCATGCACGAAGATGATCGGGAGCAATCCCACGAAGAATTGTGGAAATCACAGGAGGAAGAGTCAATGCGGATATCGACTGATGAAGTATGCGCGATGGCGCGCAGGTGGGAAAGAAAAAACGTACCAGTGTACTGGGTGCTGTTGGGGCTGACTGCGCTCTCTGTCGCGGCGTACCTTCGTGGCCTGATCAAGTTACTCATGAATTCCCCCGCGCCCTGGCTCATCGCGGGGAACGTATGGATGCTCGCGTTATGCTGCTACGTGGGCTGGACGCTGCGGCGCGGCCCGCTCAAGATGGCTCCGGCGGGGCCGTGTTTAGAGTTTCTGCGACGCGGATATGAGGTGCAGCGCCGGACACTGCTTGGGGTGCGCTGGGGGGTGGTGTTGTTCGCTCCCGCCATAGTGGCCTTGTGGTGGGGAGGTGCGCCGGTGCTCGCGGCGAAGAACTTGGGAGTTCAGTCTGCCCGCGTGCTGCGGCTTCTGGCAGGTCCTACGCCGTTGATTGTGATGGCAGTGGTCCTCTCATTTATCTGGTTCGCGTTTTGGAAAGAAGCGCAGAAGGTCGATCGCGAAATTGAGAGGCTGGATAGGGAGTAGTGCGTCCCTAGAAGGCCTTTGCAGGATTCCATTCCTCGGCGGACGCCCAATCGTCGGCCTCGGCTTCCGAATCGGGCAGCTCAAAATATGCACGGCGAGTGCGCTCTTCTTCGGTCTCTAGAATCGCTGTACGGCTGGAGGGTTGCACTCTATATAGAACTTAGATCCATTTTGTCCATAAGGTACTTTACCTCAGTCACACTGCTATCGTCACGGGAGAATACGGAATACCCACGGGTCGTGAATGTTGCAGGATTGTGGGCCCATGTCCATGATGGAGAGCAACTTCACGTGGATGGGGACAAGGGGACGCTTCGGTATCACATACCGAAATCCGGCATGCTTGAGCAATTTTGTACAGCCAGTAATCCCAGTCTCCTGTATAATCGAACCGCTTTTAGTGGCCTGTATGCGGTACTCAGCGGCAATATCATTGGCTTTGCTGGCCAGTCTGGCTGGCATGGCCCAGGAGCTAGATCAGCACACCATCAAGTCGAATGTGGAATACCGGTTGAGCCAAGGCGACCTGCCGAAGCTCACGTTCGGTATCGAGAAGCCGAAGAACGTGGAAGTGACCGATGGCAGCGAAGAACTGTTACAAGACTGCCTGAACGATCCGGTGACGTGGTCGCAGGACCCTCTGGTATTTCGGCTGGCGCATACTCATGCTGCGTCCATCCAAAGCTGCCGTGAAAACAGGTCGCCCTCCATGCACGTCATCTTTCGAAGGGTGGCGGATGAACCGCTGCAGGCGTGGGTACACTTCGACGGACACGGATCTCAAACCTCGGAGAGCCGCCTGGCGCATCTGGGCGAATTTCTCTATCACAAAATCACGTTTCAGAACAACGATCAAGACCGGATGTACGAAAATCTCCAGCGTTCGTTTTCGAGCCCGCTAGGAATATCCCCGGACCCTGCGATCCCGTTTACCTTGCGCGAGCGGCTGGCGATTTTCACCGACAAAACCGTGACCGAGGTGCAGCCCTATGCCGCCACCTTGTTTTCATCAGCGACTTTGCTGTTTATCAGTCCAGATCATGTTTGGGGGCGAGGCGCCGATAACTATACCAATCATCTGGTCTCCTCCTTCACCCGAAGGCTGGTGACGTATGGCATTCAAAGCGGCGCGGCCGCCGCGCTACACGAAGACTTGCGATATAAACCATCTCTTAGCCACAATGTCTGGAAGCGCGCGGGGCACGCACTCGCCAGCACTCTGATCCTGGAAACACCGCGCGGCAATGACATCGCGTTTGCCAACATTGTTGCGGCGGTGGGAAGCGCGGAGATTATCAATGCGAGCCGCCCCGGCCAAGAAAATCCAACGCAAGAAAACCTGGGGCACCGGGGAGTGTGGAATCTGGCGGGGGCGAATCTTCTGGGGTTCGCCGAAGGTAATCTGTGGAATGAATTCAAACCGGATATTAAGCATCTGGTGCGGAGCAGATTGCTGCATCGGTAGTGAGCGTAAGGTGCCGTGCGGCTGCCGGACGCACGCGCGATCTCGGCAGGGGTTCCGGATGCGACGACGTGGCCCCCTTCTTCACCTGCACCGGGACCGATGTCGATGACGTGGTCGCTGGCCGCTACCACTCGCATATCGTGCTCGACAACAATCACGCTATTGCCAGATTCGACTAGACCGTCGAGCTGCGCAACGAGCTTCTCTACATCGGAAGCATGCAGCCCGGTTGTTGGTTCGTCGAGTATATAGAGTGTGTTGCCGCGCTGGATACGCTGTAACTCGGTGGCGAGTTTGATGCGCTGGGCCTCACCACCCGAGAGCTCGGTGGCGGGCCGGCCGAGGCGCAGATAGCCCAGGCCAACTTCGCGCAGCACATTGAGAGCGCGAAGCACCTGAGAGTCGTGGCGAAGAATTGCGTCGCCGCGTCAACCGTCATTCCGAGAACGTCCGCGATGGTTTTGTCTTTGTATTTGATCTCGAGCGTTTTGACATTGTAGCGAGCGCCATGGCAGGTGGGGCAAGGGGCGTAGACACTCGGGAGGAACAGCAGCTCGACGCAAACGAAGCCCTCAACTTCGCAGGTTTCGCAGCGGCCCGCGGGGACGTTGAACGAAAAACGACCCGCGCCATAGTGACGGGCACGAGCGGCTTTGGTAGCGGCGAAGAGCTTACGAACGTAATCGAAGAGTCCCGTGTAGGTGGCTAGATTGGAGCGCGGGGTGCGGCCGATCGGCTTTTAATCCACTCGGACCAGGCGCTTGATGGCTTCCATTCCGGAGGCAATTTGACCGCCGATGGCGATCGGTGCGCGGCGCTCCAGCTCTTCCAGTTCGTCTTCGTCGTCAGGGATGGCATGGCCCAGATGCTCGCCCACCAGTTCGACGAGCGCCTGACTTACTAAGCTCGACTTACCGGATCCCGAGACGCCGGTCACAGTGGTGAACACACCCAAGGGAAAGGCGACGTCGAGCTGGTTGAGGTTATTGCGAGTAACACCTGCGAGGCGCAGCCAACCTCTGGGAGAACGCGGTGTACGGGTGGGGAGTAAGTGGTGTCCGAAAAGATGCTGGCGGGTCTGGGATTGCGCGATCCGATCCAGGCCCTGCGGCGGACCGCTGTAGAGCACTAAGCCGCCCTGCTCGCGGCGGCGGGTCCGATGTCCACGATCCAATCGGCGCGACGAATCACATCCAGATCGTGTTCGACCACGAACAGGGAATTACCGGAAGCCTTCAATCGATCGAGCGCGGCCAGCAGCGCTTCTGTGTCGGCGGGATGAAGCCCGGCCGAGGGTTCGTCGAGCACGTAGACCACACCGAAGAGGTTGGATCGTACTTGCGTGGCCAGCCTTAGGCGCTGGAGTTCGCCGGGCGAAAGCGTGGGAGTGCTACGCTCCATGGAAAGATAGCCGAGACCGAGATCGAGCATCACGGTGATGCGGCCCAAAAGATCCTGCGCGATACGGCGTGCGACGATGGCTTTCTCCGGGTGATCGGCCTCCAGCCGCTTCAGCGTGTCCGATTTTCCCTCCGCAGTGGGTCGCAAAATACTGGCCAGGCGCACCAAAGAGAGAGCGGACATTTCAGCGATATCCAAGCCTTCAAACTTCACCGAGAGGGATTCGCGGAGAAGGCGCTTGCCGTGGCACAGCGGGCATTCGGTACTGATCAAGTATTGGGAGACGCGCTTCCTGGTTAACGCGCTCTGCGTGTTCGCGAACGTGTGCAGGACATACCGCTTGACGCCGGTGAAAGTGCCTTGGTAACTGGGTTCCGTCTTGCGCTTGAGCGCCTGGCGTGTTTCGGCGGGAGTGAACCCGGCATAGACGGGGACGATGGGCTGTTCGTCGGTGTAAAGGATCCAGTCGCGATCTTTCTTGGGCAGGTCGCGCCAGGGGCGATCCACATCGTAGCCGAGCGAGACCAGGATGTCGCGTTGGTTCTGCCCTCCCCAGGCGGTGGGCCAAGCGGCAATGGCCCGCTGACGAATGGTGAGCGAATCATCCGGCACCATGGAACGCTCCGTCACATCGTCGATACGGCCCAGGCCGTGACATTGCTGGCAAGCGCCTTCGGGTGTGTTGGTGGAGAACGACTCAGCTTCCAGGTGCGGCTGGCGCGGCGGATAAGTTCCAGCGCGGGAATACAGCATCCGCAGCAGATTCGACAAGGTGGAGACGCTTCCCACTGACGAGCGCGTGGTGGGCGAGCCGCGCTGCTGCTGGAGGGCAACGGCTGGGGGCAAGCCATCGATGGCATCCACTTCAGGCACACCCATTTGGTCGAAGAGACGCCGGGCATGAGGCGCTACGGATTCCAGATAGCGCCGTTGCGCCTCCGCGTAAAGCGTGCCGAATGCCAGCGAGGATTTCCCGGAGCCCGATACGCCGGTGAAAACGACCAGGGCATCGCGCGGGATATCGACATCGATGTTCTTGAGATTGTGCTGGCGTGCGCCATGCACGCGAACAAATCCAGCGAAAGTATCTGGCATGAAAAGTCTTGGCCTAAGGGTGAGACGCGGTAAGGCCGGATGATTCAAGGCTACGAGAAGTTAGTGCGCGCGTGCAACGTACAGGAGAAATCCGAGGAGGACGACCGGGATCAACGCCAACATGAGGTAGGACATGAACGAGCGGCGCCGATCGGGAACCTGCGTTCGGAGATCGACGAGCGCGGGGCGATCGGTGACCACAACCTGGCCGGGATTCGAAAGATCCCGGGCGAATTCGTGCGCGCTGGCGTAGCGCCGGCCGGGATCGCGCGCCAGGGCCCGCAAGACAATCGTTTCTAACTGGGGTGTGATCTCAGGCCTGATTTCACTAGGCGGACGCGGAGGCGTCACCAGACGCGCATTCATCACAGCGAATGGATTGGAGCCATGGAAGGGCGTCTCACCGGTCAGCATCTCGTAGAGGATGACGCCGACGGCGTACAGGTCGCTCCTGGCATCGCCGCGCTTGTTCTTTACTTGCTCGGGCGAGATGTAATCGGGGCTTCCCATCACTTGCGATAGCTTGCCAAAGGTGAGGCGGCGCGAACCGGTGCAGGCGGCGATGCCGAAATCGATGATCTTGATCCGGTCCTCGCCATCGAGCATGATGTTCTCGGGTTTCAGATCGCGATGCACAACGCCGTGACTGTGCATGTGGTGGAGCGCCACCAGGATCTCCATGGCGATCCAAACGGCGCGCGGGATAGGGAAAGGGCCTTCTTCCGCGAGGACTTGGCGGAGCAAACGGCCGTCGAGCCACTCCATGGCCATGTAAAGGCGGCTCTGGCCGGCCGAGGGAAAGATCTTGCGGATGCCGGGGTGCTGGAGCCGAACGCCGATTTCACTTTCGCGCAGGAAGCGCTCGTGAAAAATGGGATCGAATTCGGCTTCCGGATGCGGCACCTTGATGGCTGCGAGGGAGCCGTCCCGCAGATCGGTTGCGCGAAATATCGACGCCATGCCGCTGGACGCCACCAAGCCCGTTAACTGATAATCGTCGAGCTGGTCGCCAGCGTAAAGGGGCATCATCGGAATTCACCCCGATGTTAAGCCGGCGCGCGTAAAGAAGTAATATAAAAGCCCTTAAGAAGTTGTTAATATCCCATGTAAGCGCTAGAAAGATTCGAGTGTACCGTTGAAGCGATAACCGACCCACGGCTCGGTGGTGACCAATTCCGGGTGGTCGGGATCGGATTCGATCTTCTTTCGCAAATTGCGGATGAAAACGCGGAGATAATCCACTTGATCGCCATAGTCGGGGCCCCATACGGCCTGCAGCAGTTCGCGATGGGCCACGGCTTCGTTGGCGTGGCTGGTTAGATAACGGACCAGGTCGAGCTCCTTGGGCGTCAGGTGGCTGGTGCGGACGCCATTGAAGGCGGTGCGAGCGGCGAAATCGATGACCAGCTTACCGACGCGGATACGAGCCGGGGAAGATTGCGGGGAGGCTGGAACGCGTCGAAGCGCCGCGCGGATGCGAGCCAGAAGCTCGGGCGTGCTGAACGGTTTGTTGACAAAATCGTCGGCGCCCGCATCCAGGGCCTGTACTTTATCGGCCTCGGTATTGCGCACAGTGAGCATAATGATTCCCACGCCGGTACTCGCGCGGATCTCGCGGCAGGCGGCCAATCCACCCATGCCCGGCATGTTCATGTCCAGCAAGACCAGGTCGGGATGATAATCGCGGAGCTTTTCGAGCGCCTCTTCGCCGGTTTTCGCGTCGTCCACTTCGTATCCAGCGCCGGTGAGCGTAGTGCGCATGATGCGACGAATCTGGGGCTCGTCATCCACCACCAGGATGCGTCCGGCGCTCATCGGCTCACGCCCTTGCCGTCGGTCGTCTCTCCTAAGGGCAACCTCAAGCGAAAAGTTGTTTTCCCAGGATGGCTATTGACGGTGAGCTCGCCGTGATGCGCGAGAACGATGTTGTTGGCGATGGCAAGACCGAGGCCGAAGCCGGGGACTTGATTCTTGACCGACGGGCTGCGATAAAATCGTTCAAACAAACGGCTTTGTTCCTGTTCCGGAATTCCAGCTCCTTGATCGGTGATTTCGAAATTGATAGCGCCGTCCCCATTGGACACGCGCACTGTGACGGGAGACCGCGGCGGAGAATACTTGAGGGCATTGTCGAGCACCTGCTTGAGGGCAAGTTTGATCAGCCGGCGATCGAGCGAGAGTTGAGGCAGCCATGCATCGGACTGAATCTCGATAGGCCGCCTGTCGATCTGCGTCCGCAGGGATGCCATCACGTCCTGGACGAGCTCCGCGGGGTGGGTGAGCTCGCGCCTTATTTGAACGTGATTGGACTCCAGGCGCGCCATGTCTACCGCGTCGTCAATGAGCGACTGCAGATGCTGCGCCTCCTCATCGGCCACCTGCAGCAGTTCGGTGCGGGTTTCAAGGGGCTGATGGGGTGACGACAACAGCGACGTAGTGGCGGCGCGGATGGAAGTGAGCGGTGTCTTGAATTCGTGCGCCATGGCGTCCAGCAGGGTGGTGCGAAGCTGCTCGCTGCGGCGCGCGGCCTCCACCTGATGGGCGAGATCCTGCGCGCGGGCGCGCTCCAGTCCGATAGCGATGAGGTTGCTGATGCCCTGCAAGACCGAGTCTGGCATGAAAGCGCCCTGGATGGCAAAACTGGCGATGGGTTCCGACCCCAGGCGAACGGCGGTAATCACGCGTTGATGCTCGGGATCGAAGAACGACGTGCCCTGCGAGGCGGCATCGCGCAACTGATCCTCCATGCCATCGAAGTCCGATGGACCGGCGCGGTGGATCTCGCCGGTGCGGCGGTCAAAGAGCACGGCGGCATGCAGACCGAAAACTTCCGCCAGCTTGCGCGCCAGCTGTTTGGCGACGGGCTCCACGGGATCGATGAGAAGAATGGCGCGGCTGAAGGTGTAGAGTCGCTCGATGTCGCGCTGGCGATCCACTGCGTCGAGGGCCTGTTTTTTCACGCGCGCCGAAAGCCGGCTGGTAATGAGCGCGGTGGCGAGAAAACTAAAGAGCGCCACCCAGTTCTGCGGATCGGCGATGGTGAACTTTCCGATGGGCGGCAGAAAGAAGAAGTTGAAGGCGAGCGTGGCCGCAATGGAAGCCAGGGTTGCTTCGACCAGGCCCCAGGTACTGGCGAGCAATAACACGAGCAGCAAATAGGCGAAACCAACCGTGGTGGGATTGTGCGGAATTACCGAATACGCGCTAAAGGTAACGATAGCCACGCCCACAAGCGAAATCAGCAGGCGCAGCGCAAGCCGACCCAATGGAAAACTCACCCCTGGCTGTTATTTTAGCGGCTGCGGGGACCGCTTGCTCACATGCCACCCGTCCGGTCTTCTTCGAGTCGATGTTCTCCAGTGCGCGACTTCCGGGGAATTTCCAAGTCGATGTTGATCCCGTGGACAACTTTGAGTCGTCTTCAACCGGCGTGCGGGCACGACTTCCGGTCGTCTCCGGGTGTGCTGCTGGCGCGCGGATCGGTTGGTTGAAGAGCAGCGCTGATTTGCTTACAGACCCGATCGCACGTGGCGGGGGCGAGCAGGATGCCGTTGCGGTAGTGCCCGTAGGCGATCCAGATGCGGCTGGATTGAACGCGTCCGATGTGCGGGGCTGCGGCGGATGTGGCGGGACGGAAGCCGATCCAAATGAGTTCGGGGTCGAGCGACGCCAAAGCTGGAACCAGCGCACCGGCGCGAGCTGCGATATCCGAAACAATTTGGGGATCGATTGTGCGGTCGAAACCCGCGTCTTCCGTGGAGGAGCCGGCGATGGTGAAGCCGTCAGCCCGCTGGAGAATGTAGGTGTGATGCTGGCGGACCGTGGCGGCAAGGGATCCGGCGGGGAGGCGGTAGCCGAGCAGGTGACCTTTGATTGGAAACGATCGCGGGAGCGAGTGGGGCTGGTCATCGATGGTGACGGCGATGCCGCCGCTCCAAGCGCCCGCGGAGAGGACGGCGAACGGCGCGTCGATGGTTCTATCGGCAAGTGACAGGCGCGTGCCCGCATGGTCGGCCGCAACCGAAATGACGCGGGACTCCTCTTCGATGGTCACGCCTCGAGCGAGGCAGGCGGCGCGCAGAGCGGTCATCAGGCCAGCAGGATCGACCGTAGCTTCATTCGGGTAGTGAATGGCGCCAACCGCCGAGGGGCGGACTAAGGGAACCAGCGCTCGGAGCTCGTCGGGAGTGAGGACCGCGGAGGGAATGCCCGCGGCCCGTTGTAAAGCGGCGCGCTCGGTTAGCAATTCGAGCTCAGCGTTGTCGAGAGCGATTTGGACCGCGCCCGTGTGGCGAAGCTCGATAGGCAGGCCGCCGTCGGCGTGGAGGGCGTCGACAAAGTCGTCATATTTCGCCAGGCTGCTGATGGCGAAGTCGAGCATAGGCGAAGGGTGGTCAAATTCGCCGCCGGGCGCAAGCATTCCGGCAGCGGCTGAGCTGGCTTCGGAACCGATTTTCGCGGCATCGAGCAGCAGGACACGGAGGTGGTTGCGGGCCAGACGCCAAGCGATGGATGCGCCGATGACGCCGCCGCCGGCGATGATGACGTTGTAGCGATGCGGCACAGCTATGAGGTGGGCGGAGGCGTTTTGAAGGGGTTCAAAATCGTGATGGAACCGAATTCTTGGTCCGCCTGGAAGTCTTCGCTGAGAAGAAAGCTACATCTGGTGCGCTCGGCAGCCGCGACGATCAGCCCGTCCCTGAAGGAGACTTGTGTTTGATCGGTCCAATGCCAGGCCCGTTCGATCATTCCCATGGTCACGTCCGGCGGATTCCATTCCGACATGAGTTTCAGATAACTCCGTGCTTGCACAGCCGGGACCCCGAATTTTCGAATGGCGTTGAAGTAAAACTCCTGCAGAACTTGCCAACTCAGGGCACCACAAGCATTCTCCCACAGCCATGCCGTCCACGCTTTTGCTTGCGCCCGTTTCACTTGATCGGACTTGTCGTGCGCGTATAGAAGTAGGTTGCTGTCGACGAAGTATCTAGCGCCGTTCATGCGCTTCGTCGCGGGTAAAGCGCTTGGAGGCGTCAATCGAGCCTCCGAGATCGTCCGGAAGCCGCTTCCACTCTTCGTAGGCGCGCCAGTAGGAATCGGAGGCGCGCATTTCCTTTTCAAGCAGGCGGCCAACGAGCTTCGAGACGGAGGTATTTTCGTCGGCGGCTTTGCGACGAGCCCAATGGGCGACCTCGGGATCGAGGGTGATGGTGACGTTCTTCAGCACAGGAACAGCGTAAACACGATTCCAGTGTTCCACGCAGCGTGGGGCTAGCTGGCGGCCTCCCACCAACCAATCCACACCCCAAGGGTACCCGTGCGAAGTTTCTGACGTATTCCCCCGTAAAATCCACGAATTATCGTCTTTCATAAGGATGGGGACCGGATATATCCTAATCATCGGGCAGGCCATCGGATTCGCACGGGGCAAATTCGCGTGTGATGGCTTCGCTCTCCGCCTGAATCTGCGGGTCGCCAGCCATTTCTTGCATAGCCCTTTCGAATTCTTTGTCGTCTTGCGGGTGCGATGACATATCAGCAAAAAAAGGCGGACCTCGAGAGGCCCGCCTTGGATTTTACGGTTGGCGTGATTATTCGGCGAGCGTTTCTTCGCCGGGTTCTTCGGTGAGGCCGCCCGCGTAGATGCTGCGGGCTTCGTCTTCGTAGCCGCCCAGGTCGCCGGCGAGCGAGACTTCTTCCGCGATGGGCTCTTCCTCCACCACGTCTTCGCCCGCGATCTTCACGCCGCGATAGTATTCCATGCCGGTGCCGGCAGGAATCAAGCGGCCCATGATCACGTTTTCCTTCAGGCCGCGGAGGTAATCGACCTTGCCGTTGATGGCGGCTTCGGTGAGTACGCGCGTGGTTTCCTGGAAGGACGCGGCCGAAATGAACGAGTCGGTCGATAGCGACGCCTTGGTGATACCGAGCAGCACCGGTTTTCCGGTGGCCGGACGTCCGCCCGCGTCGACGACGCGCGCATTCTCTTCGCGGAACTTGAACTTGTCGACCACTTCCTCGGGGAGGAACTCGGTGTCGCCGATGTCATCCACCTTCACCCAGCGCATCATCTGCCGCGAGATGACTTCCAGGTGCTTGTCGTTGATGTTGACGCCCTGCAGACGGTAGACTTCCTGGATTTCGTTGACCAGGTACTTCTGCAGTTCTTTTTCGCCGAGCACGGCCAGGATGTCGTGCGGATTGCGCGGACCATCCATCAAAGGATCGCCCGCCTTCACCCGCTCGTTCTCCTGCACGTTAATGTGCACGCCGCGCGGAATGTTGTAATCTTTCTGCTCACCGTCGTCGGCGGTGATGCTGATCTTGCGCATGCCCTTGGCGACTTCGCCGTAGCGCACCACGCCGTTGATCTCCGCGATGATGGCCGTTTCGCGAGGCTTGCGGGCCTCAAACAGCTCCACCACGCGCGGAAGACCACCGGTGATGTCCTTGGTCTTGGTAGTGGCGCGGGGGATCTTCGCGATCACGTCGCCCGCGTGAGCGTCTTCGCCATCGGTCACCATAAGGTGAGCGTGGGTAGGCATCAGGTAGCGTTTTTCATCGGAGCGGGAGCCGCCTTCGGGCCGCATGATGACGGTGGGGATGCGTTTTTCATCGATCGAATCGGTAACCACCCACTGCGACATACCCGTGATTTCGTCCACCTGCTCCTGCAGCGTGGTGCCTTCGGTAAGGTCCTTAAAATGCACCTTGCCGCTGACCTCGGTGAGGATGGAGAAGGTGTAAGGATCCCATTCCAGCAGGATCTGGTTGTTTTTCACCTTGGCGCCATCTTCGAACAGCACCTTGGCGCCGTACACTACGGGGTAGCGTTCCTTCTCACGGCCCTTTTCGTCGATGATGGCCAGGATGCCGTTGCGATTCATCGCAATCAGCTCGCCCTTGGCGTTCCGAACCGTGGTGACGCCGAGGAATTTAACAAAACCGTCCGAATTGGCGTCCTGCTTGGACTGTTCACTCGATCCGGTGGCCGTTCCGCCGACGTGGAACGTTCGCATGGTGAGCTGCGTTCCCGGCTCGCCGATGGACTGCGCCGAGATGATGCCCACCGCTTCGCCGCGCTCCACCATTCTGCCGGTGGCCAAGTTGCGGCCGTAACAGAGCTGGCAAACGCCGCGCTTCGATTCGCAGGTCAGCACCGAGCGGATCTTCACGCGCTCGATACCGGCAGCTTGGATGGCACCCGCGAGATCTTCGGTGATTTCCTTGTTGAGTCCGACGATCAAGTTGCCTTCATAATCGAACTGGTCTTCAAGAGCCACGCGGCCCACGATACGGTCGCGCAAAGGCTCGATGATTTCGCCCGATTCGATGATCGGCTCGACGTAGATGCCGTCGCTGGTGCCACAGTCGGTTTCGGTGATGATGACGTCCTGCGCGACGTCGCAGAGGCGGCGGGTGAGGTAACCGGAGTCGGCCGTTTTGAGCGCCGTATCCGCCAAGCCTTTGCGCGCGCCGTGCGTGGAGATGAAGTACTGCAGCACGTCCAGACCTTCGCGGAAGTTGGCGGTGATGGGCTGCTCAATGATTTCGCCCGAGGGCTTGGCCATTAAACCGCGCATACCGGAGAGCTGGCGGATCTGCTGTTTCGATCCGCGAGCGCCGGAATCGGCCATGATGTAAATCGGATTGAGGTAACGGCCAGTGCGGTCGTCTTCCTCCATGGATTTGAACATTTCCTCAGCTACCCGTTCGGTGACCTTGGACCAAATTTCGATGATCTTGTTGTAGCGCTCGCCCTGCGTGATGGCGCCTTCCTGATACTGTTGCTGGACTTCGATGACGGCCTTTTCGGCGTCCTTCACCAGCTTGGGTTTCTCTTCAGGAACCACCATGTCGTCGATGCCGATGGAAATACCGGCGCGCGTGGCGTAGAGGAAGCCGAGCTTCTTCACTTCATCCAGCATCTGGACGGTAATCTGCAGCCCGTACTTCAGGTAGCAATATTGCACCAGCTGGCTGAGGCCCTTCTTCTTGAGCAGGCCGTTGATGAAGGGCATCTGGTCCGGCAGCACGTCATTTAGAATGACACGGCCGACCGTGGTGTCCATGTACTGCTTGTTGAATTCGATCGGCTCCGTATGCATGACGTTCTGGTTGTCGAACGCCTTGATCAGATCGATCACGCGGCCGGTGTGGCGCAGTTTGATGGGTGATAGAGTTTCCACTTCACCCATTTCGAGCGCGATGAGCACGTCGTCGCTGGATGCGAAGGTGCGGCCTTCGCCCTTGGTGCCGGGACGAGCTTTCGTGAGGTAGTACAGGCCCAGAACCATGTCCTGGGTGGGCACCGCGATGGGAGCGCCATGCGCGGGCGACAAGATGTTATTCGACGCCAGCATCAAAGTAGATGCTTCGATCTGCGCTTCAGGCGACAGCGGAATGTGGACCGCCATTTGGTCGCCATCAAAATCGGCGTTGAACGCGGTGCAAGTGAGCGGGTGCAGCTTGATCGCTTTGCCTTCCACCAGAACGGGCTCAAAGGCCTGGATGCCGAGACGGTGCAACGTAGGCGCGCGATTCAGCAGGATGGGATGGTCCTTGATGACTTCTTCGAGAATGTCCCAAACCACCGGGTCCTGCTGCTCGACCAGTTCCTTGGCTTGCTTGATGGTGGTGCAATGTCCGCGCTGTTCCAGGCGATGATAGATGAACGGCTTGAACAGTTCCAGCGCCATCTTCTTGGGAAGACCGCACTGGTGGAGCTTCAGCTCGGGGCCAACTACGATGACGGAACGGCCGGAATAATCGACGCGCTTGCCGAGCAGGTTCTGGCGGAAGCGTCCCTGCTTGCCTTTGAGCGTATCGGAGAGCGACTTTAGCGGGCGATTATTGGCGCCACGCAGAACGCGGCCGCGGCGGCCATTGTCGAACAGTGCATCGACGGCTTCCTGCAGCATGCGCTTTTCGTTGCGAACGATGACGTCGGGCGCGTGCAGCTCAATCAGTTTCTTCAACCGGTTGTTGCGATTGATCACGCGGCGGTACAGGTCGTTCAAATCGGAGGTAGCGAAACGGCCGCCATCCAGCGGAACTAAGGGACGGAGCTCGGGAGGAATGACCGGGATTACGTCCAGGATCATCCACTCGGGTTTGTTACCGGACTTGCGGAAACTTTCCACCACGCGCAGGCGCTTGGCGTACTTCAGCTTCTTCTGCTGCGATACTTCGGTCTTCATGCGCTCGCGGATTTCCAGGCTGAGCGACTCGACGTCGACTTTCTTGAGGAGTTCCTTGATTCCCTCGGCGCCCATCATGGCGACGAATTTTCCGGGGAATTCCTGATCGAGAGCGCGCTTGCGTTCGTCGGTGATCACTTCGCCGCGCGAAAGGTCGGTTACTTCACCGGGATCGACGATGACGAAAGCTTCAAAATAGAGGACGCGCTCGAGCTCGCGTAGAGTGATATCGAGCAGGTAGCCGATGCGGCTGGGCAGGCCTTTGAAGAACCATACATGGGAGCAGGGGCTGGCCAGTTCGATATGGCCCAGGCGCTCGCGGCGGACGCGCGACAGCGTTACTTCGACACCGCACTTGTCGCAGATGACGCCGCGGTGTTTCATGCGCTTGTACTTTCCGCACAAGCATTCCCAGTCGGCAATGGGGCCAAAGATGCGGGCGCAAAAGAGTCCGTCGCGCTCCGGCTTAAAAGTCCGGTAATTGATGGTTTCCGGCTTGGTGACTTCCCCATGCGACCAGCTTCGGATCTTTTCCGGAGAGGCGAGACTGATCCGGATAGAATCGAAGTCGGCGATCAAATTTGCTCTGTCATACGGAGAGGAACGGTACATAATTTCTCCTATAAAAACTCAAAACCAGAAGTCAGAATTCAGAAGTCAGAATCCAGAATGGTGGTTGGCGGCCATTCTGAATCCTGAATCCTTGAATTCTGAATTCTTCATTAGTTAATCTGCCGCCAGCGCCGTATCCTGGATCTCTCGCGGCTTCTTCATCAACTCCACGTCCAGACATAACGACTGCAACTCGCGGATCAGGACGTTGAATGACTCCGGCACGCCGGGTTCGGCGGCCGCTTCTCCCTTGACGATCGCTTCGTAAATCTTGGCGCGTCCGTATACGTCGTCTGACTTCGCAGTCAGTAGTTCCTGCAGGACGTAGGCGGCACCGTAGGCTTCCAGCGCCCAGACTTCCATTTCTCCGAAGCGTTGTCCGCCAAACTGGGCTTTGCCGCCCAGAGGCTGTTGCGTGATGAGTGAGTAAGGACCGATGGACCGGGCGTGGATCTTGTCGTCGACAAGATGGGAGAGCTTGAGCATGTAGATGTAACCCACGGTCACAGGTTGTTCGAATGCGAGGCCGGAGAGGCCGTCCCAAAGCTGGACCTTGCCGGAACTGGGCAAGTCGGCCTGCTTCAGTTGCGCCTTGATGTCTTTTTCGGTAGCCCCATCGAATACCGGTGTTGCAAAATGCAGACCTAAAGCGTGCGCCGCCCAGCCTAAATGCGTTTCCAGAATCTGACCGACGTTCATACGGGAAGGAACGCCCAGAGGATTCAGAACGATCTCGACCGGAGTGCCATCGGGCAGATACGGCATGTCCTCTTCAGGAACGATGCGCGCGATCACACCCTTGTTGCCATGGCGGCCTGCCATCTTGTCGCCCACCGAAAGCTTGCGCTTCATGGCGATGTAGCACTTCACCAGCTTGATGACGCCGGGAGGCAGTTCGTCGCCCTTGCGTAGCTTGGCGATCTTTTCTTCGGTGATCTTTTCGAGCACTGCGATCTGGCGCGAGGTCATCTCCTCGATTTCGTCGATCTGCTCGTTGAGGCGGACGTCTTTGTTGGCGAACTTGACGCGCTTCAAATCGCGCGCGCGCAGCTTTTCCACAACGTCGCGGGTCAGCTGAAGACCCTTGGACACCAGCTTTTTGTTGGTCTTTTCATCGTGCAGGTCGGCCAGCACTTCTTTGCCTTCCAGCAGATCGGTGAGCCGCTTGGCGCGCTCGTCGTTCAAAATGCGCTTTTCGTCTTCTAAGTTGCGATGCAGGCGTTCGACCTGCCATTCGAGAATGGACTTGGAGCGCTCATCCAGATCCGCGCCCTTGCGGGAGAAGACCTTGCAATCGACGACGGTTCCCTCGATACCCGGCGGGCAGTAGAGCGACGCGTCCTTCACGTCGCCGGCCTTTTCGCCAAAGATCGCACGGAGCAGTTTCTCTTCCGGAGTGAGTTGGGTTTCGCCCTTGGGCGTCACTTTCCCCACCAGGATGTCGCCCGGCTTCACGGTTGCGCCGATGCGGATGATGCCGCTTTCGTCCAGATTGCGGAGGAAGGCTTCAGCGATGTTTGGAATGTCGCGCGTGATTTCCTCGGGACCCAGTTTGGTGTCGCGAGCTTCGATTTCGAATTCTTCAATGTGGATCGAAGTGTAGTAGTCTTCCTTAACCAGCTTCTCCGATACCACGATGGCGTCTTCGAAGTTATACCCGCGCCAGGGCATGAAAGCCACCAGCACGTTTCGGCCAAGAGCAAGTTCACCTTGATCGGTGCAAGGACCGTCGGCCAAGACGTCGCCCTTCTTCACCCGCTGGCCCTGGGCCACAATGGGCTTCTGGCTGATGCAGGTGTTCTGGTTCGAGCGCTTGAATTTGGTGAGCTGATAAATATCGGCGCCCACTTCACGCGAAAGCTGTCCTTCGTGCGCCCCGCCGCCTTCCACGCGAACAATGATGCGTTCGGAATCCACCGAATCCACCACGCCGGAGCGTTTACAGATGACGACAGCGCCCGAATCGCGAGCGGTGACGTTTTCCATGCCGGTACCGACGTAAGGCGTCTCAGCGCGCAGAAGCGGCACGGCCTGGCGTTGCATGTTCGATCCCATCAGGGCGCGATTGGCATCGTCATTCTCGAGGAACGGAATGAGACTGGCGGCCACCGAGACCAACTGCTTGGGACTGACGTCCATGTACTCCACTTCGTCTTTATGCTTCAGCACGAAGTTGCCGGCTTGCCGGGCATTGACGAGCTCGGGAACGATGTGTCCCTTGTCGTCGAGGTGGACGTTCGCTTGCGCGATCAGGTACTTGTCTTCTTCCCACGCCGAGAGGTAATCGCAGTGGGCTTCAAACTCGATGGGCTGCTTCTTCGCGCCGACATCGCGGTTGGCCTTGTCCACTTCGGCGCGCGTCATCACGTCGCCGACCTTAAAGGACGAATCGCCGGGGTTCAGAATCCGGACTTCGTCGATCACCGTGCCCTTCAGCACGCGGCGATAGGGGCTCTCGATGAACCCATACTCGTTGATGCGCGCAAAGCAGGAGAGCGACGAGATGAGACCGATGTTCGGGCCTTCCGGCGTCTCGATGGGACAGATGCGGCCGTAATGAGTAGGGTGCACGTCGCGGACTTCGAATCCCGCTCTTTCACGAGAGAGACCGCCTGGTCCAAGGGCGGAGAGACGGCGTTTGTGCGTGATCTCCGACAGCGGGTTGGTCTGATCCATGAACTGCGAGAGCTGGCTGGAACCGAAAAACTCGCGGATGGCCGCCATCACGGGCTTGGCGTTCACCAGGTCGTGCGGCATGGCCGTCGACATTTCCTGGTAAACCGACATCTTCTCTTTAATCGCGCGCTCCATCCGCACCAAGCCGATGCGGAACTGGTTTTCAAGCAGCTCGCCCACGGCACGAACGCGGCGGTTGCCCAGGTGATCGATGTCATCGACGGCGCCGATACCGCGGCGCAGCTTCAGCAGGTACTTGATGGTGTCGATGAAGTCCTTTTGATCGAGCGTGCGTTTGTCGAGCGGAGCGGCGTCGATTTTATCGTACAGCTTGATGTTGAACTTCATGCGGCCCACGCGCGAAAAGTCGTACTTGCGCGGGTCGAAGAACATGCCCTGGAACAGTTGGGTGGCGGTGTCGAGGGTGGGAGGATCGCCCGGACGCAGCTTGCGGTAGATTTCAAGCAGCGCGTCGTTCTGGCTCTTGACGGGATCTTTTCGCAGCGTGACGGAAACCACGTTGCCCACTTCGTCGCGCTCGGGGAAGAACACCTCGAACGACGTGATGCCGTTTTCCATCACTTTATCGACGTTGGTGAGTTCCTGGTTCGCTTCCACCAGCACTTCGCCGGTGGACATGTCGATGACGTCGGCCGCGATGAAGGCGCCCTGTAAATCGGTGCGATCGACTTCCACTTGCTCGAGCTTGGACTTGAGAATCGCTTCGTAGAGAGACTTGGTGATCTTGCGACCCTGCGGAACGATGGTTTCGCTCTTGGTTCCGATGGCTTTCGAAAGCTTGAGGCCGATCAGGCTGTCGGAAACCTTCCAGAACAGCTTCTTGTCCTTGATGACGATTTCGCTGACGTTGTAGAAGGCCTTCAGGATCTCGGCATCGCTCTTGAGCCCTAAAGCGCGCAGGAAAACGGTGCCGTAGAATTTGCGCTTGCGGTCGATACGAACGTACAGCAGATTCTTGTTGTCGTACTCGAACTCGACCCAGCTTCCGCGGTAAGGAATGATCTTGCCAAGGAAATAGCCTTGCGCTGGAACACGCTCGAAGAATACGCCGGGAGAACGGTGCAACTGCGATACGATGACGCGCTCGGTGCCGTTGATGATGAAGGTGCCGTTGTCGGTCATCAACGGAATTTCTCCGAAGAAGACCTCTTGCTCCTTGATGTCGCGGACGGTCTTGACGCCGGTTTCGGCATCCTTGTCGTAAACAGTCAGGCGGATGGTCACCTTGAGCGGGGCGGCGTAGGTCATGCCGCGCTCTTCGCACTCGGCGACGTCGTATTTCAACTGCAGACCCACGGGATCGCCGCAGCGGTTGCAGAAGGTGACGATATTCTTGTTGAACGTTCCGCAGCGGTGGCACAACACGTCGCCGACATGGAACGGATCGGTTTTTATGGTGGCGCCGCAGCTCGGATTACGGCAAGTGGAACGCAGGTGATGCAGCCCCTTGAGGTTGCCGCACTTGCACTCCCAGTTTCCAATCGCGTAGTCCACGAACTCCAGCTGGCTTAACCCGCGGAAGTCGGAAATCGGAAAAACCGAGTTGAACACGCTCTGCAGACCGGTATCTTCCCGTTCGCCGGGAAGCAGGTCCATCTGCAGAAACCGCTCGTATGATTTCTTCTGAACTTCAATCAGATTGGGGATGGGGATGGAAGTCTTGATGCGGGAGAAATCCATTCGCTCGCGCGTAACGACGTTAGCCAGATTTTCCATTTTTACTCCTACGGCCGATGGTCTCTCGACTCATTCTGCGGAACAAACTTCGCAGAACACACCTCGCAGAACAAACTGCGAGGAACAAATAACCGCTGCCACCCTCCCACCTCTGTTCAAGGACGCCCCGGCCCGGATCGGGAGCCAAAGGCTTTAGGGGAAGATCGAAAGCAGCGGGACACTAGACCAGCATCGGAAGACCGTGGCCATACACGCCGGGTGTGGCAAAAATGCGCATGGCAAAGCCCTGTGCCCCTCTCAGGAGAAGGCACACCAAATCCACAGGATGTTTGGTTCACAAGAGCAAGAATCCGGGTCGGTCTCCGGCCAGTAACAATCTAACTTTATCAGACCGATCTAACTTTCGTCAAATCAGCCCGGGTGGAGGAATGGCGGGAGTGGCCGGCGGCAACCGCCGGATCAACGCACCCCCCAACAATCCCAATAACTTGCAGTGCAAGCTGCCATTACAAGCTGCCACGGCAGCTTGTCGAATGAAGACGCAGCTACTTCACTTCCACCGTCGCACCGGCGTCGGTGAACTTCTTCCGGATGGTCTCGGCTTCTTCCTTGTTGACGCCCTCTTTGATCGGCTTGGGCGCGCCGTCCACCAGATCCTTGGCTTCCTTGAGCCCGAGGTTGGTGACTTCACGAACGGCCTTGATAACATTGATCTTATTCGCGCCAGCCGCAGTCAGGATCACGTTAAACTCGGTCTTTTCTTCGGCCGCTGGTGCAGCCGCTGCTCCACCGCCGCCTGCCGGAGCCGCCGCCACGGTAGCCGCCGCAGCCGAGACGCCCAGCTTCTCTTCCAGCAATTTGACTAGCTGCGATGCTTCGAGCAGCGTCAGCCCTTGAATCTGTTCCGCAATCGCGTTAATGTCCGCCATGATCTTCTTTCCTCTACTCCCTTATTCAAATCTGCTTATTGTGAAAACTTGTTTTCTTTGACCGCCTGATCGACTACCACCGCAAGATTGCGCCCTACGCCGCCCAGCGTAGTAACCAACCGCTGCGCCGATGCCTGAATCAGGAAAAGAACTTTCGCCAAGATTTCTTCGCGCGCCGGAAGAGCCGCCAGCTCTTGAATCGACTTCACGTCGATGGCGCGGCCCTCCACCAAGCCAGCCTTAAAGGTGAACGCCGGATTGGCTTTCGCGTAGGCCGTGAGCGCCTTGGCCAGCGCCACCGGATCCTTGCTGGTATAGGCCATCGACGTCATGCCCACCAGCTTACTCATGAGGTCTTCAGCCGGAGTGCCTTGCGACGCCTTCTCGGCCAGGTTGTTTTTGATGACCTTGTAGCTGCCGCCCGCGCCCCGCACCGTTTTACGCAGCTCGTAATCCTGCTGAACGGTCAGCTTTGCGAATCCGGCCAGGAAAATGTTCTGCGCGGCTTCGAAATCCTTTTTCAGTGCTTCGAGATCTTTTTCTTTGTCCGACTTCTTCTTCATGATGTTCTCCGTCAGATCTGCTTGGCGTTGAACGACGTGACGTCCAGATGGACGCCCGGGCCCATGGTGGAGCAGATGGTCACGCTCTTGACGTACTTGCCTTTGGCCGCCGAGGGCTTGGCTTTGATCACGGCCTGGATCAGGCTGTCGACGTTCTCGAGCAACTTGCCGGTTTCAAAACTCACCTTGCCGCATGCCACGTGAATCACGCCGGTCTTATCCACGCGAAACTCGACTTTGCCGGCCTTCACTTCCCTCACCGCAGTCGTGATGTCGGTGGTAACGGTGCCGGTTTTGGGATTGGGCATCAAGCCGCGCGGCCCGAGCACCTTGCCCAAGCGGCCCACCGAGCGCATCATGTCCGGCGTGGCGATGACGGCGTCGAAATCGGTCCAGCCTTCGCCTTGGATTTTGGCGACCATGTCTTCGCCCCCGACATAGTCGGCCCCGGCCGCCTCGGCCTCACGCAGCTTGTCGCCCGAGGCGATCACCAGGACTTTTTTGGATTTACCTAAGCCGTTCGGAAGCACGACCGTGCCGCGCACCATCTGGTCGGCATGCTTAGGGTCGACGCCCAGGCGCATGTGCAGCTCAACCGTCTCGTCGAATTTGGTGAACTTGACCTTCTGGACTAGTGGAACAGCGTCGTGGAGGCTGTAGGGGCGTTGCTCTACTTGTTTGGACGCAGCTTCGAACTTCTTACCGTGTTTCGACATACTCCCTCATTGGTGCAGACGGCAGCGGCTAACTTCTTAAAGACCCCTGCCTCCCACTGAGATTTAAAATGTATTGCGTTTAAGCGCTTCTGTTAAGTTACCAGACTGAAACGGGGCTTGTCTACTGGGCCGCAGATGAACCGATTCTTATCTGCGTGCATCTGTGTTGATCTGTGGCCAAAATCAGACGACGTCTACGCCCATGCTGCGCGCGGTTCCCTTAACACTGCGGATCGCGGCGCCCACGTCAAAGCAGTTCAGGTCGGGCATCTTGAGCTTGGCGATCTCTTCCACCTGAGCTTCGGTGATTTTGCCAACCTTAGTCTTGTTCGGCTCGGCTGATCCCTTCGCCAGATTCACCGCGCGCTTGATCAGCACGGGCACGGGAGGCGTCTTGGTGATGAAGGTGAAAGACCGGTCGCTATAGATAGTGATAACGACGGGGATGATCAAGCCTTCCTGATCCTTGGCCGAGGTCTTCGCGTTGAAGCCCTTGCAGAATTCCATGATGTTGACGCCCTTGGGACCGAGCGCGGTTCCAACGGGAGGCGCCGGCGTGGCTTTGCCAGCGGGGATCTGCAGCTTCACGTAATCGGTAATTTTCTTTGCCATATGGTCTCTTCTCTATCTCTTGCTTCTAAATTTTCTCGACCTGCAGGAAATCCAGCTCCACCGGCGTGGCGCGGCCAAAAATGGTCACCAGCACGCGCAAAGTGTTGCGCTCCGGATTGATCTCGTCCACTTTGCCCGAGAAGTTCGCGAACGGCCCGTCGTTGATGCGCACCATCTCGTTCTTCTCGAAGTTCATCTTCGGACGCGGGCGCTCGGCTGACGTCTGCTGCCGGAACAAAATCGAATTGACTTCGTCGGCCGTGAGCGGCACTGGGCTATTGCCTCCGCCGACGAAACCCGTGACGCGCGGCGTGTTCTTCACCTCGTGCCACAGTTGATCGTTCATCTCCATTTGCACCATCACGTATCCGGGATAGAGCAGACGCTTGCTGGTGACCTTCTTGCCGCCGCGAAGTTCGACCACTTCTTCGGTGGGAATCAGGAGCTCGCCAATCTGGTGGTCAAAACCGAAGGCCTGAGCACGGCTCCGCAAGGAATCCGCTACCTTCTGTTCGAAACCCGAGTAGGTGTGAATGATGTACCAGTTCTTGCCGTCGGCAACAGCCGTCGCGGCGGGCGCCGCTCCAGAGGGAGCGGGCGCGGTTTCTTGGGAAGACTCCGGAGCGTTGCCTGGGTCGGGGGCCGGATCCGCAGTCTCTGCAGTGTGAATAATTTCTTCGTCCGCCATTGGTTTTCTTTACTTCGTAAACGCGTTAAACAACTTGTTGATGAGACTCAGGAAGATCTGGTCGATCACCGCGAAGTACGCCGCGAACGCAAAAACGGCGATAATCACCACCAAAGTAGTGGCGCGCACCTGTTTCCAGGACGGCCACGTCACGCGGCGCATCTCGGTCTGCAGCTCTTCGAAGTAATTCTTCACCCCCATGGGCCAACCAGAAGCCCGTTGGATGAAACTGCCCTGGTCGCCTTCCTGAATTTGTGCGGTAGCCATGTTCTAAGATTTCCTCGTTCCCAAAGTGAGATGGCAGGGGCAGAGGGATTTGAACCCCCAAAGGCGGTTTTGGAGACCGCTGGTTTACCGTTAGCCTATGCCCCTACTCGGGCCGCCTCTACACTCAAGTCTACTTGATTTCCCGATGCACCCGATGTATCCGGCAAAAGGCGCAGAACTTCTTCAGCTCCAGCCGCTCGGTCTTGGTCTTCTTGTTCTTAGTCTTGCTGTAGTTCTTCCGTTTGCACTCGGTGCACTGCAAAGTAATGATTTCGCGCATGTTCGCTCCCTTCAGTCGCGAAGAAGTCAGAATACAGAAGTCAGAATCCAGAATGAGGTACCAAAACGACCATTCTGAATTCTGAATTCTGTCTCCTGGATTCTTATTCGAGGATCTCCGTCACGGTTCCCGCGCCCACCGTCCGGCCACCTTCGCGGATTGCAAACCGCAATCCCTTGTCCATGGCCACCGGCGTGATCAACTCCACCACCAGGCCGACATTGTCGCCCGGCATCACCATCTCGGTTCCGGCCGGCAACTCCGTCACGCCCGTCACGTCCGTG
>Ga0187872_10000109_pt1 | contig 97844 bp, 90 predicted proteins | sample June2016WEW_16_4_FD_132973 | JGI IMG/M metagenome (GOLD analysis project Ga0187872, IMG submission 132973) | Peatland microbial communities from SPRUCE experiment site at the Marcell Experimental Forest, Minnesota, USA - June2016WEW_16_40 | ecosystem: Environmental > Terrestrial > Soil >... | reverse complement strand
GCCGGCGACTGTTTCGCACCATACGCCGTGTCTGGCATCCCCGCACAGGCAGCACCGTTTTTCTGCAGCTTCTGTCCACGACGACAGAATTCGTTGTAGTCAATCTGGTCACGCAACAGGATTTACAGTCGGATCCCCAGTTTGCGAGCGACGGCCACTCTCGCCTTCCTCAGACCTTTCTGGATCAATTTGCGGCCATAGAAACGCTGCAACTCCGGATCCAGGCGTACCCGTGCATCGCCGCCTCGCACCAGAGAAACCGCAGCAGCGGATTGCCTTGTTTGCTTAACCCGCCCAGCCGCCGCCGACCCCCACTGGACAGTATGAATCCGAAGTGCTCGGTTACGACGTGATGTTGCCCACCATGGCTGTGATGTAGCGCGAACTTCGAGCAAGGACTTCGTCTGGGGGCAAGTCCTAATAAGTCTTAGTGCTGTATCGAAAGCGTGCCAGAGCACCCTGCTTCCGTGCGCTTCTTCAGCTGAAGCATGCCGCGACCTACACCGGATAGATGCCGACTGCCATAACCCTGAGAAATCTATCTTATACTGGCTCGCGCAGCAGGTAGGGATCATCCATGAGGGAAGTGTGTCGGAACCGCTAGAGTCAGACGGCAAGTTTTCCTTTGAACTCGCTGAGGACGTAGCGAGCATCACCCGCAGTCATCCGGTTTGGCAAAGGCCGCGTCATAGTATGTTGACGGAGATGCGCAAGCCGGGATGAACGCGGTCGTACATGTAATAGCCGCCATCGGCGTACACGACGTACACGCCATCCGAGTAGCCCCAACCGATCGGCCACGGATCGATGAATCCGAACGAGTAGCCGCCATACTCGAAGCGCCTTCGATCATAGTCGCCTCGGTTAACGTGGAAACTGTGCCCGCTGCCAAAATTGGAGGCGTAACGGGCATCGGAGATGCGGCCATGCGCGTAGTTACCTCTGTTTCCACCCGCAGCACGTGTCTGCTGCACACGTGTCTGGCTGCGTCCGCCGTTACGTTGCTGTGAACGATTCACGGCGTGTGTCTGTGACCGCTGTGTGCGCGCGGCGTGTTGTGTGTGTTGTTGCTGCGCCGGCCTGGCTGTTCCCGTTTGTTGCCGGGCCGCGGGTCTGGCTTGCCGTTGCTGCTGTGCCGGCCTGGCCTGCCGCTGCGCGGGTCTGGCCGCCTGCGAGCGTCCGGCCTGCGAATGCCCCTCGTTTCCCTTTTCTTGCCGTGCGTAGACAGAAGCAGTCGTTCCGAGAAGCAAAAGCAGTGCTGCTGTAGCGACCGTGAATTTCATGTGTGTGCCTCAAATTTGGATACGCCACGGTCTGGCCGTTCCAGACTTGCTTGTCTGTCTTGAACAGCACACGTTCCTCACTCTGCTCCAGGGAAGCTTCCGATACCGAAAAGCAGGGCAGGTCTACTTTCCTAGACGAACTCTCTAATGGAGACTGGCGGTACCGAACTACCCTCTTACTTACGAGCAGAAAACCGGCGTCTGGTACCGAATTGCACACTTCGCAGCCTATAGCGTGATCTGGAGCCCTGAGGGAACCTATCCGGTAATCCGACTTTTAGAAGTTAGCTTAGCTTTAGTGGCTTGCTGACCAGATTAAGACCGACTACCAGCGTCTCCGACGATAGACGCCATGGCCGAGGCCGCCCAAGTCGATCGCAACGGCTACGATCAGAATTAGTAAATTAACGCCCGTTGTGGGCCGTCCCGTGTTCGCCATCCAGGCGTATGCCAGCGTTGTTAGCGGCAAGAATAAGAACCCCACTAGAGGCAAAATAAGCCCGTGATACGCGCGCTGCAAGTAATTCGAGAAGAGGAATAACAGCACCAGCGCGATCCGAGGGAATGCCAGAAAAACGATCAGCAAGAGGCAAGGCATAAACGCCCTCCGACAACCGAATCCAACTTTATCAGATCTGGACCTGTTGTCGCCGCTCTGTTTCGCGTTCGCGCGCTGAATCACCTTCTCCTAGGCTTGGCCTGCTGTTCCGGTTTTGCAGCCTTGGCCTGTTGTTGCTGCTTTTCAGGCTTAGCCTGCTCCTGCTTTTCGGGCTTGGCCTCTTGTCGCGCACGAACCAGCCCAAACCACCTTCGCGGCCCAGCCCGCCGAGCTGGCGATTGACTCCTGGCTCGGACCCTATGAAATCCTCGCGCGCATCAGCCGCGGGGATGCGGCATAGGGCACCGGCGCTTGCGCAAGCGAGGCGCTGCGAGGCACGGCGGTTAAAATCATTGGTAACCTAATGAGCGAAACGAAGCCCGACAAATCCCGGAAGTATCCCCGGATCAAAGTACCTAAGGGGATGTTCGTCGGATGGAAGTCTCCCGGCCATCACACTGTCTCGCGTATGAAAGAACTGGGGCTGGGCGGCGTGTTTATATACACGCCGAAGTCGGTGACGCTAGGCTCGACCGTCGAATTAATCTTCGACGTACCGACCGGAGAGGTTCGCGCCCGCGCAGTTGTGCGCTACGTAAAACCCAGTATCGGCATGGGGCTGCAGTTTGTTCAGATGCAGCCGGAAGACCGGGCGAGGCTGCATCGGTTTCTGATAGCGCAACAAGAAGCGCCAATTGCGTCTCCCGACAAGAAATCCGCTCGCCCCGCCGCGCAGGCTTCCACTCCAACCCCTATTCCCACTCCTAGTCCAACACCGACGCCGGCGGAGCCGGCAGAACCGCCAGAAGAGCTCCTATTCGAACGCGAACTTAAGCGCTTGCTCGAATTGACCGACGAGGGAACGTATTACCAGCTCCTCGGAGTCACAGCCGTTTCCACGGCCGGTGAGATCAAGAAAAGCTTCTATTCCCTGGCCCGCAAATTTCACCCGGATCATCACATGGCGAAACGCGACTTGGTGAAATCCCTCCAAGAGCTGATGGAAGTGGTCACCGATGCCTACAAGACTCTCACAGATGAGGAAAAGCGCGCCGCCTATGACAAGAAGCTTGCTGTTTCCGGCGCCTTCAGCCTTCATCGAGGCACGACGGAATGGCGCGAGACGCTCGAGGACTGCTTTACGAGAGCCACCGAATGCCTCCGCGCGCGAAACTTCGTCGGCTCGGTCGTCTGGCTCCGCAAGTGCGTTGACATTGCGCCCAACGACGCCAAGTACCACGCAATGTTGGCCCGCAGCCTCGGGACTGTCGCCCAGTACCACAACGAGGCGATCAAGCATTTCGAGACAGCCATCGAGCTCGATCCCTGGAACGTGAAAAACCATCTTCACTTCGCGGAGCTTTGCGAGGAAATGCAGCTTTTTACTCGCGCTCGCGACCTCTACTCCAAAATCCTGGACGTCGATCCCACGCACCTTAAGGCCCGCGATCGCCTCGACGAGTTAGGCTCCCGCGAAAAAGGCGCGAAATCTTCCTCCGCGTTCTCCCGCATGTTTAGCAGGAAAGCCTGAAGCCGCAAGCCCGAGCGGCCGTCGTGAAAGCACTCAGGACAGCGATTGAGACAGTGGGAGCATTTGATATTGCGAAATAGAAATAGAGATCATGGTAATAATCCACTTCCGCAGCCGATTGTGGACCACATCAGACAAAATCACCCGCGTGGAAGCAGCCGAGCCGAATCAGATCTGGCAGTCCGACATGACGAAGATCTGGGCGGGCCCGGCAGTGGGCTGGGCGTACCTGGTGTGCGTGATCGACTGCTGTACGCGGGAGATCGTGGGGTGGAATCTCTCGCATCGCTGTCGGACCGAGGACGCGCTCGCGGCGGTGGAGCAGGCCGTGCTCGAACGGCTGCCCTCGGGCAGTCGCCAGGAGAACTTGACGTCGGCTAACCATCGGCAGGAAATAGGTTTGCTCGTAAACGATTTAAATCCGATTTCAGGTTCAGAACGTAGCGCGGTGTCTCCGAAAAATAGCCATTCGTAAACACCCTTCGCGTTATCTATACTGTGCGGATTCCAGTTGACGGGGACCTATGGCTATTCAGCCCGACTACCACTTGGGCTCCTATGAGATTCTCTCTTTATTGGTGCGGGCGGCATGGGTGAGGTTTACCGCGCACGGGATGCGAAGCTCGGGCGCGATGTGGCGCTGAAAGTCCTGCCGGAAGCGTTCGCACGCTTATCCTTTCTGTAGATTTCCCTGAAGAGACCCTCGACGTTTTCAAGGTAGAATCTCACTCTTATGAAAAACAAAGGGAAACTCGCAATCGCGTTGGCTCTGTCTTTCGTGGCCGTCGGGATTAGCGGCACCGCGCGTGCGCAGACGCCGTCGCAGCCGGCCGACGTCCCGGAACAGTTCGCCGACCTCGGCGACTTGAAGCTACAGAGCGGGGCCGTGGTTCACAATTTTCGCCTCGGCTACCGCACGCTGGGCAAGCTGAATGCCGACAAGTCAAACGCGGTGCTGTGGCCCACGTATCTTGGAGGCGCGACGCAAGATCTGCTGGAGTACGTCGGCTCCCAAAACGTCGTGGATACCGGCAAGTACTTCGTGATCCTCGTGGACTCGATCGGCAACGGAATTTCCACTTCACCGTCGAACAGCAAGACACAGCCGCGGATGCGGTTCCCGCGCTTCACGATCCGCGACATGGTCGAATCCGAACACCGACTTGTCACCGAGACCTTGCATCTTTCGCGCCTGCACGCCGTGATGGGCATTTCGATGGGCGCGATGCAGACATTCGAATGGGTGACCGGCTATCCGGATTTCATGGACGTCGCCATACCGCTGTCAGGATCGCCGCAATCGACCTCGTACGACAAGCTGCTCTGGACTGCTCAGATCGAGGCGCTCGAACTCGACCCGAAGTGGAAGGGAGGGAATGGGCGCGGCCCGATGACGCGCGGGTTTGCCGTCTATAGCGAAATCGGTTCGATGAACGTCACCTCGCCCACCTACCGTGTGCAACACACGAGCCCGAAGGATTTTGATGCATTTCTCGCGCAGACGAAGAAAGACGGTCTGGGCGACGCTGCGGCGGCCTGCGACGCTATCCGGCAGCGGGAAGCGATTATGTCACTCGACATTCCGGGCGAGTACGGCGAGACGATGGAGGAGTCTACGAAACGCGTGCATGCAAAGATGCTCGTTTTCGTCTCGCCGGAGGATCACATGGTGAACCCGGAGCCGGCGGTAGCCTTTGCGAATGCGCTCGGCGCGGCGGTCGTCATGCTGGAGTCGGCGTGCGGCCACATCAGCTCTTCCTGCATCTCGGTGGGCCCCATCGTCGCAAAGTTCCTCGCCGAACCCGGGTCCGTCCAAGCGACCACACTACGCGCGAACAGCAAGTAGCGCCGCTTCCGGCTGGACTGGGAGCCAATGGCAACTTCTCCGCATCATAACACTCGCGTGCCTGGCGTTCAGACTGATCTGGTGCGGTTTAGGTTACCGGAGCGCGAAAGCGTAGATAGCGTTATGGCCGGTCGGAGTCTTCATGTTCGGGACTTCCGCGCTGAGCTCCGGAACCTTCAGGTTGTAGCCCGTCATCACGCAGATATATTGCTTCCCGTTGACCGCGTACGTGATCGTGCTGACAGAGATATTGCCTCCGAGAATAGCCTCCCACAGCCTCTTGCCGGTGTCGACGTCAAAAGCGCGGAATCTTCGGCTGATGTCACCGTGGAAAACGAGGCCGCCGGCGGTCGTGAGCATCGCTCCGTTGCCCGGAGCACGGCCAATGTCAAATCGCATTTGCTCTCCCGTCGACAGGTTGATTTTCGAGATTCCCGTGAGCGCGTTCGGATCCGAACCGGGGCGGGGAATGACCGTCCAGCCTCCCTTCACTCCGGGACCAGCCACAGTCAGATCGCGGCAATTGTCGGTGTAAGGAACGTAGAGAGAGTTGTTCGCCTGATGATAAGCGGTCGGCCAGTAACTTCGCGTATTCCAATAGCAGGTAATGTGATGATCGCCGGGATGCTTGAACACGATATCCCAGTTGAGAGTCGTCTGGCCTGTTTTCACGTCGATGTCTGACATCACAAAGTTGGGATCGTCATAGGGAAATGGCGTGGCCCAGAGAAACTGGCCATTCTGACGATCGAGGACGAAGATCGCGCCTCCCTCGGAAACCATCGCCGCAACATCATGGATCGAGCCGCGCGGAATGTCGAGATTGATCCACTTTACGAATTTCGGATTCGGATTGAATGCCACGCGCGCAAGCGTGCGCTCGTGCGTGTGATCCGTATCCCAGTCATCGCCCGGCAGATGTTGGTAATACCAGATGAGCTTGCCGGTGGCTGGATCGAGCGCGAGCGTGCAGTTGCTATAGAGGTCGGCAGGAGTGGTGCGAGAAGTGCCTTCGGGGTTGCCGTTGTGCCGCAACATGCGCTGGTCGGGCATGGGATTCGCAACGCCCCAGTAGAGCACATTGCGGACCGGATCGAACGTTCCGGGCATGCCCCATGTGGAAGCCATCGATTGCGAGTTGTCCACTTGATTCCATGACGCGAAGCCGGGATCACCGGGATGCGCCACGGTGAAGAACCGCCAGATCTTCTGGCCAGTTTCGGCGTCGTCCGCTTCAATGAAGCAGGTGTCGCTTCCTTTGCCGCACGTGCCACCGGAAATCACTTTGCCGTCCACCACGATTGCGCCGGAAGTATTTTGCGTTTCAGTTTTGTACGTTTCCCAGCGGACCTTTCCGGTACGGGCGTCGAGCGCGACGACATATCCATCGACCGCGGTGAAGTAGACCAAGTCGTCGAAGATGGCGAGAGCCTTAGTTCGTTCTACGCCACCGAGCGAAGGATTCTTGAATTCGCGCTTGTACTCCCAAATCAAATCGCCGTTCGTCGCATCAAGCGCGTCGACGATGCCGCCAGGCGCTATCACGTACATCACGCCATCGTGGACGATTGGGATCGTCTCGGTGACGCCTTCGCCCAATCCGCGCACCCAGGCCATGCGAAGCTGATCGACATTCTTCTTGTTGATCTGCTTGAGAGGGCTGTCGCGAAAGGCGTCATAGGTGCGGCTATACATCAGCCAGTCGTCGGGGCTCGGGTTCAGGAGCATTTGTTGCGTGACCGGCTTGTAGTCCTTGACCTGCGCGGCAACCGGCGTGACCATCGCCACAACCGAGCACACAACAAGAGCCGCAAATCTGGTCATGCGTCCCTCCACAGGTGAAGCGCCCCGGAACGATCTCGTGTTAAACAAGCCGCTGCGTATCCTACATCAAGTCTCGGCGCTCTCACAGCCGACTAAGGGAGAGGCGGTTGACGGCTTTGCGGCCTCTTGCGGAAATCCCTGATTGGCAGTTGAAGGCTTTCGAATAACCGCTCGACCGGAAGAGCACGAGGCCCATGTGTCTAAGGCAAACCTCCTGCTCGACTTTGACGGACGTGGCGAGGTGCTGGAGCCAAAGACGCCGAACGCAAAGCGCGTCATTGACCTGCATCCCGATGCCGCCGACCTGCTCAAACAGTTCATCGGCGACCGTTCCCGTAGCGGGAAACCGTTGAGCCAGACGAACCTCTTACATCGGGAGTTTTATCGATTCTCGAAACGCTCGGCATCTCCAAGCGTGGCTTCCACAGCCTCCGCAGATTCCGGAATACGCATCTGCGCAACTCGCACTGTCCTGATGGCCTACTCAAGTTCTGGATGGGCCATGCAGCCAAGGACATGTCCGACCGCTATGACAGGGTGCGCGAAGATGTGCAATTCCGGAAGGACGTGGCAAGATCCATGGGAGTTGGTTTCGGCCTGCCGAAAACGCTCAAGGCTGTATTTAGGACGCGAAGTGGACGTGAAATGCAAACGGCCCCGGCAGATTGATTTTGCCAAGCCTTTCGCATTACGGAAGATAAGCTGGTAGGGGCGGTGGGGATCGAAAATTCTACCATCTTACCAAAGCCCCACAAACAGCGGCGTTGCAGCCGCTCCTATCGAGACAATCACTACAAACACTACAAAGAAGACCAGCAACTCAGGCATGCTCTGGGAAAGGAAGTGACGGGGGCAGTCTGGGTACGCCGTTATCCGCCCGGAATCGCACTCGTTCTCCTCCTAGGATTCGAGAGCGAATTATACTCTGGGCATCAAGGGGAGGCGCTCGGAGGGACAAACTGGAAGAACTTTCGGAGGCGGCATTTCTAAGAATGTTGGGGGCCAGGTTGGCGCTTTAGGCTGGCCCCCAAATCGCGCGAGTCACCATGCGCCCTTACTTCTTGGCAACCTCAACCGGAATCGCTTCCGCGTTGCGTGCTTCTTCGGCAGCTCTTCCGCTTTCCGCGAACGGATGCGCCTCTTGGAAGACCTCTCCCAGGCCGGCCAACCGAACGGAGTACACCGCGCGCTGGTTTCCGCGGACGGTGATGAGCAGTTGGCTGTCGTCATTGTCCGTGTTATAGCCGGGCTGGACAGGCTCCTGAGCGACGGCCTTGCCGGACGCGTCGCGAACGATGATGGTTCGGGGACTCTGGTTGAGCACGAGCGTGTACGCCCCGGGGCCCAGCACGGCTTTGCCCCAGTGCACCTCGTTCGTCAGTGTGAACTTGCCTTCGAAGAGCGAATCGGCATGTGCCGCCGTCGCGAGGAAACAAGCTGCCAGCAAAATACCCAGGAACACCCTCAGTTTGGCTGAATACCCCGCATGGTTCGTTTTCATCGCAGTTCTCCTTATTGTGTTTTGGCCGAGTGCGTCTCCGCTGGCCTGCCGGAATCCGTATCGTGCCTTCACTCTCTAATGCGAGAACCAGCGGCAAATCGGCTCACCGCAATCGAAGATTTTCTTGATTGCGATACCGCGCCCGGCCCCGGAACTGCTTGGCCTCCCGTTACCGCCAAATTGACTTTGTCTGTGTGGGGCGCTATCTTTTGGTTAACTTGTGGTAGCTCGGTAGCGGCAGGAGAAGGAATGTGCGCGCGGCTTCGACCACGCGAATCGATAGACTGCTCGCCGATTGGGGCCAAGGAAACGAGGAAGCGCGGGAAGCACTTATCCCCGTAGTTTACGATGAACTGCGCCGGGTAGCGCGCCGCCATCTGTGGCGTGAGCGCCCCGATCACACTCTACAGAGCGCTGCCTTAGTCAACGAAGCGTATCTGCGCCTCGTGCGTCAGGAAGCGCCGCAGTGGCAAAACCGAGCTCACTTTTTTGGCGTAGCCGCGCAACTGATGCGGCACATTCTGGTGGATCATGCGCGCAACCGTCTCGCTGCCAAGCGCGGAGCTGGGGCGCCGCGCCTCGCTCTCGATGCGGAGCTAGCCCCGGCTCAGAAGCAGGGATTTGATCTCGTCGCGCTCGATGCTGCCCTCGGCAAGCTGGGCGCTTTAGACCCACAGCAGGGGCGGCTCGTCGAACTGAGGTTCTTTGGGGGACTTTCCATCGAGGAGACCGCTGTCGTCTTGGGCATTTCGCCGGCCACCGTAAAGCGAGAATGGGCGACAGCTCGCGCCTGGCTGCGACACGAAATGAAGAGGGACGCAGGGACGTGATGCAGGAACGCTGGCAGGAAGTCAAAAAAGTGCTCGCCGCGGCGCTGGAACGGCCGCCAGAGGAACGGCGCGTTTATCTCGATCAAGCTTGCGCGGAGCCGGCACTGCGCCGAGAAGTGCAATCGCTGATTGAGGCCCACGAACAGGCGGAGACCACCTTCATGGGACAGCCTTTCGTGGAAACCAGCGAGATATTGAAGAGCCGCACCAAGCTAGGGCCGTATGAAATCCTCGCGCGCATCGGTGCGGGCGGCATGGGCGTGGTATATCGCGCCCGCGATGGGCGATTGGAGCGCGAAGTGGCAATCAAGGTTCTTTCTTTGGGTTTGCTCGCTGATGAAGCCGCTCGGACACGGTTTCGCAAAGAGGGGCTCGCTCTGGCGAAACTGAATCATCCCAACATCTGCACCATCCACGACATCGGCGACCAAGACGGGGTTCACTTCATTGCGATGGAGTTCCTGGAGGGCCAAAGCCTGAAAGACTGCATCGGTGGCAAGGCTCTGCCCGGGGATCAAGTGCTGGAGTGGGGAATCGAAATTGCGGACGCGCTGGATGCCGCGCACGCCAAGGCAATCATCCATCGAGACATCAAGCCCGGGAACATTTTTGTCACCAGCAGGGGCCACGCGAAAATATTGGATTTTGGGCTGGCCAAGCTGGCGCTCGCGGGCGGTCCCGCAGACCTTGCGGCGATGTCCACCGTCAGCGAGCGAGATCAACTAACTCGACGGGGGGCGGCAGTCGGCACGTACCTATATATGTCGCCCGAGCAGGTGCGCGGCGAAGAACTGGACGCACGCTCGGACCTGTTTTCCTTCGGCGTGGTGCTCTACGAGATGGCGACGGGCACCGCGGCGTTCCGCGGCGAGATACCCGGCACAATCGTGGAGGCGATTCTGAATCGCAAGCCGGTGGCGGCGGTGCGACTCAATCCCGAAATTTCCCCAAAGCTCGAAGAGATCATCAACAAGACGCTGGAAAAGGACCGGAAGCTGCGATACCAGAGCGCCGCTGACATCCGCACGGATTTGTTCCGGCTGAAGCGCGACTTCGATGCGGCCCGGTTAAGCGTGGCAGCGGCCGAGGTTCGGCCGGAGGCAACCGGAACATCCGCATCCGTGCCGGCGACGCCGCGCCCAATCAATCTTCCCGTGCCGAGGACCAAACTGGTGGGGCGAGAAAAAGAAGTAGCGAGCGCGAAAGCGCTGCTGCTGCGTCCGGATGTGCGACTGGTGACGATCACGGGCCCCGGCGGCATCGGCAAAACGCGACTTGCGGTGGAGGTAGCGAGCGGACTGGCGGAGGATTTTCCGGGCGGGATTCATTTTATCCCGCTTTCGGCGCTGAGCGATCCGGGGTTGATCCCGTCGGCGATCGTTCAGACATTAAAGACCCGCGACGCCAGCGGGCAGTTCCCTCTGGAAATATTGAAGAGGAGTCTGCAGGACTCGTTGCGCGCGCCGATGCTGCTGCTCCTGGACAATTTCGAGCATTTGATTCAGGCGGCGCCGGTGCTCACGGAAATGCTAGCGGCGAGTCCTCATCTCAAGATCACGGTGACGAGCCGCGCAGCGCTGCACGTATATGGGGAGCACGAATTTCCGGTGCCGGCGCTGGGGGTGCCAGATTTGCGGTCGATGCCTCCACTCGAGCAGTTGCCGCAATATCCGGCGGTGGCGCTGTTCGTAGAGCGCGCGGTGGCGGGCAAGCCGGATTTCGAGCTTGACGGGCAAAACGCGGTGGCGGTGATCGAGATTTGCGCGCGGCTGGACGGTTTGCCTCTGGCGATCGAGCTTGCAGCCGCGCGGGTCAAGGTGCTTTCACCGTCGTCCATACGCACGCGGCTGGCAAGCTGCTTGCAGCTTCTGACAGGCGGCGCGCGGGATCTACCGCAGCGGCAGCAGACGCTTCGTGCAACCATCGATTGGAGTTACGGCCTGCTGAGCGCCGCCGAGCAGAAACTTTTCCGGAGGTTATCGGCGTTCATGGGCGGATGCACGCTGGAAGGCGTGGAGGCCGTTTGCGATACCAAGAGAGATCTCGATTTGGACCTTCTCGACGGCATGGAATCCATGGTGGACAAAAGCCTGATAGGGCAAACCGAGCAGGCGAACAATGAATCGCGGTTCGTGATGCTGGAAACGATTCGGGAATACGCGCGCGAAAAACTGAAGGAAAGCAGAGAAGAGGCCGCCACCAGGCGCGCCCACGCAGCCTACTGCCTGGTGCTGGCGGAAGAGGAGGCCAGCGAGCCGAGCGGCCCGGAAGGAACCGAATGGGTGGAACGCTTCGCGCTGGAACATGACAATTTTCGCGCCGCGCTCGAGTGGCTGACGGAGACGGGAGATGCGGAGTGGGGCCTGCGCTTGGGGGCGGCACTGTTTCATTTCTGGGAGTCTCGAGAATACCTGGTGGAAGGCAGAGACAGGCTGGGCAAGCTGCTAAAGATCCCGGCAGCAGCTGCCCCCACCAAGGGGCGAGCACGCGTGCTTTTTGCCGCGGGGGTGCTGGCTGCTGAGCAAGGAGATTATGCGGCGGCAGGCGCGCTGATGAACGAAAGCCTGAACATCGCGCGCCAGTTGGGCGACAAGCCGGGCGTCGCCGTCTCTCTAAACGCGCTGGCGGTCCAAGCTCGGGACCGGGGTGACGTCGCAGTTGCGCACTCTCTGTTCGAAGAAAGCCTAGCGCTGTGGAGAGAATTGGGCGACCAGAAGGCTGTCGCTCGTGCTCTGAGTAACCTCGCGAGTGTCGTCAAATTGCAGGGTGACTATCCCCGCGCGCACTCCCTATACGCGGAGTGTCTCTCAATCTTCCGAGGATTGGGAGATCGGACGGGCGTCGCCTGGTCGCTCAACCACCAAGGAGACGTGGCGCGCGAAGAAGGCGATTCGGCAGGCGCACGGGGATTGTACGAAGAGGCTCTGGCGATTTTCCGGGAACTCGGCGACCGCTGGGGCATTGCCGGCACGCTGGCCGATCAGGGAAGTTTGGCGAGGGAGCAACTGAATTTCGCCGCGGCGCAGGCTTTGTACCAGGAGAGCCTTCGAATTTTTCAGGAGCTCCGGCATAAACGCGACGTTGCGCGCCTGCTGGAGTGTTTCGCGTGTTTAGCGGCGGCGCAGTTCGAAGCAAAGCGCTCGCTGCGACTGGCCGGAACAGCGGCGGCACTGCGCCAGAAAATCGGCGCTCCTCGCCCGCCGGCAGAGCAAGCCAAGTTGGAATCCATTCTGGATTCGGCGCGGCAAACGTTGAGCGAAACTTCGCGCGCGGCGGCATGGTCAGAGGGTTGGGCAATGCCGGTCGAGAAAGCGATTGAGGAAGTGCTGCCCGAGCTGGCGTCTCCTTCGGGTTAGCGCGCAGGGTTACTTATTCCGCGGTCGAAGGGTCGATCAGGCGGCGCACGGCGGAGACGCGATTGGCAGGAAGACCTACGCGCCTAGCATGTTCTTGGATGGCGGCTTCGTCCAGAGCAAAGTAAACGCAATACACCTTGTTGCCGGTGACGTAGCTATGGAGCCACTGGATCTCCGGACCCATCGATCTGAGAACGCCGACCGACTTTTGGGAGATCTCGCGCAGTTGAGCATCGGTCAGGTTTCCGGCGCCTGGAATTTCACGTTCGATGACGAACTTGGGCATGCGCCAACCTCGGATCAGTAACGATCGGCACCGATGCTAGCATGCCGACGACGCGCCTTCAAGGCGGGTTGACCGATGGTATGATGTCCGGAGCAAACCGGGCAGGATAAGAGTCATGAGGTGGCCATGGATCTGCGATCGCTTCAGAAGCCGCTGAAAGAGCAATATCGCAACGACTCAAACGCCTCGAAGATCACTCTGCGAGCGAAGGGCGGGCAGACGGATGTTCCGATCGCATGCTCAGTCGATATCGGGCGCGCCATGTACAGCGCGGAGGCGCACAAGGGAGTCGGAGGGACCGGCACCGGCGCTTGTTCGGGCGACCTTTTGCTGGGGGCGCTGGCCGCGTGCGCGCAGATCACTTGTCAGATGGTGGCTGCGGCTATAGGTCTACCAACCGAGCACATTCAGGTCACTGTGGAGGGGGGCTTGGATCTTCGAGGCACCCTCGGCGTATCGAAGGACGTGCCGGTCGGTTTTGAGAGCATTCAGCTTCATTTCGATGTTGCTGCGCCTAACGCAACCCCCGAACAACTGCGTGGATTGCGGGAAAAAACGGAACAGTATTGCGTGGTGATGCAAACCCTAATGCGGCCGCCGAGAGTCCAAACCGAGTGGGTTCGTCATGATCCGAGCGCGCCGTAGTCTAGACTATGTCTGGCGACTCGTAAGCTATCCATTGCTGTCAACAGAGCGGAGCTGCTGATTCCACCTACCTCAGCTAGGCGTGCGCTCGAGGAATCGGCCGAGGACGACGGCGGCGTGTTCGCAGAGAGCGCGATCACCGGGGCCGAAGGTGGCGGCGAAGTGTGAGTCGATGTCGAGCTCGCCGACAACTTTGCCGTGAACGCAAACAGGGACGACGATTTCGGATTTGGTTTCAAGAGAGCAGGCGAGATAGCGGGGATCGGAATTAACGTCGTCGACGACGACGGTCTTTCCCGTGAAAGCGGCGGCGCCGCAAATGCCTTGGTTCAGAGGGATGCGGGTATGGGGAGTCATGGCTCCCTTGAAGGAGCCGAGAACTAGAACGTCGCGATCGCAATCCTTTTCCAGCATGTAAAAGCCGACCCAATTGTAGCGCGTGAGCTTTTCGTGAAGCAGAGCGACGATGGCCTTCATGAGAGTGTCGGCGGAGTTGCAAGAAATGGAGAGAGAGTCGAGAGCCGGGATGAGGTCCGTGGGTTTGGTTTGTGTTGTGGTCATGGGGAGTAGTCGAACATAAGAGAGGTAGAAGTTGCAATCCCACGTTCCGAACCGAGACAAAACGGACGCTTTAGTCCCTCGAAAATCTCGTTGCACGGTTTTCCCCAGCAAAACAACACGTAAAACCCCAATCCAGCCCTCAAAACCCGCCTTGAACCGCTGCAACGGCCGCATTGGGTGTATAAATCGGTGCGTAATCCACACGCAACGATCACAATAAGTCCGAGTGTCACTTTCTTTCCATGTCTGTGCCCAGCAACGAGAAAGCCAACACCCAATACCACGCAGATGATGGAAATAGATATAATGCGGCCACCGAGCCTGCGCACCGAGTGGCTTCGTCACGATTGAACACACGGGCCACTATAAGTCTTCACTCATGAAAACCTGATCTTTCATGCGCAGACTGTTTTTCGGGACCGGTATCCTATCGAACAGGTCAAATTTTCAGGGATCGAGGCAACCATGCTGAACGAAGCGACGATTACCAGCTTCAGAGCCAGCCTGCGCGGAGGGTTGATCGAGGCAGGCGATTCGAGTTACGACGCGGCTCGCAAGGTGTACAACGCGATGATCGACCGCCGGCCGCGGCTGATTGCGCGTTGCGCTGACGTGGCTGATGTCATGGCAGCGGTGAAGTTCGGCCGCGAGCAGAAGCTGCTGGTGGCCATTCGCGGGGGCGGGCACAACGCCGGGGGGCTGGGTATATGCGATGACGGCCTGGTGATTGATCTTTCACCGATGAACTATGTCCGCGTGGATCCGAAGAAATGCACTGTCCTAGCCGGCGGCGGCGCATTGTGGCGCGACGTAGACCACGCGACGCACGCGTTCGGTCTGGCGATCCCAGCGGGCATCATTTCGACGACCGGCGTGGGCGGGCTCACGCTGGGCGGCGGAATCGGCTATTTGACGCGCCGCTACGGCCTGACGATTGACAATCTTCTGGCCGTCGAGATGGTGCTGGCCGACGGGCGGTTCGTCACCGCGAACGCCAAGGAAAATACCGACCTGTTCTGGGCGGTGCGCGGCGGGGGCGGCAACTTTGGCGTCGTGACGTCTTTTCTGTTCAAGGCACAGCCCGTGCACACCGACTACGCCGGGCCCATGCTGTGGCCAATCGAAGACGCGGCGGAGATGATGCGTTGGTACCGCAGCTTCATCGTCAAGGCACCCGACGACGTCTATGGGTTCTTCGCGTTCCTCACGGTGCCGCCGGGACCGCCGTTCCCCGAGCATCTGCACAACAAGAAGATGTGCGGCGTCGTGTGGTGCTATACCGGACCGATCAAGAAGGCGGAGAAGGCTTTCAACTCGATACGGAGCTTCAAGACCCCGGCGCTCGACATGGTCGGACCGATTCTGCATCCGGTGTTGCAAAGCTTGTTCGACGGTCTCTATCCGCCGGGCCTGCAGTGGTATTGGAAGGCCGATTTTGTGCGCACTCTCCCTGATGAGGCCATCGCGCTGCATTTGAAGCACGCTGCGAAGTTGCCGACGATGCATTCGACCATGCATCTGTATCCGATCGACGGCGCGGCGAGCCGCGTCAAGAACGGCGCCACACCTTGGTGTTACCGTGACGCGCTGTGGGCCTCTGTGATAGTCGGCGTCGATCCGGACCCGGCGAACAAGGAAAAAATCTCCACGTGGGCGAAGGACTATTGGAGCGCACTGCATCCGTACTCGGCGGGCGGCGCGTACATCAACTTCATGATGGAAGAAGGCGAAGATCGCATTCGGGCGACGTATGGCAAGAATTACGGCCGTCTAGCGAAAATCAAGAAGCGCTACGACCCCACGAACCTTTTCCGGGTGAATCAGAACATCAAGCCTGCGAAATAAACGAGTCCCCGACTACTCTCTGACTCGTAGTGGGAATCCTAATAAGTCCCGATAAACGGGATTCTCGGTATGATGTATTCGGCCTTTGGTGGAGTCAGTGACTCCGGGCCATGATGGATATCCGCTCTTGATACTGTTTTAAGACAACTCCCAAATTCCCGAAAACAGCGTTTTCCCGCGAAATCTCACCCTGATACCGTTTCCCACTCCTGAAAATCGCGCCTGAACCGCTGCAACGGCTGCAATCCATGTTTAAACGGACCGTTTTAACCTCCACGAACCTTCATTTTTGGCGTTTGGGGACCTCTTTGAGGCATCCGGATGTCCAGGCCAATCGCTAGTCTGCAATGGGCCCACCGTTTAAACTCACACTCCTCGACGCAGTAAACACCCGTACCGGAGGACGAAGCGATGAAAGAACACAGGAAGGCGGCAATCTACGCAAGAGTGAGCACCATTAACAGCGGACAGAGCCCTCAAATGCAAACGAGGGAACTACAGGAGTATTGCAAACGCCGAGGATGGAAAGTAGTTGGGGCCTACGTTGACCAAGGAATCTCGGGAGCGAACGATTCACGTCCACAGCTAAATCGCCTAATGAAGGATGCCCATCTGCGGAACTTTGATGTGGCGATTTGCTGGAAATTCGATCGCTTTGCGCGAAGCGTTTCGCATCTGTTACGAGCCTTGGAGACTTTCCGTTCTTTGGGAGTTGAGTTTGTTTCGCTGACAGAGCAGGTCGACACGACGACGCCGATGGGGAAAATGATTTTCACGATCCTCGGTTCCGTTGCCGAACTGGAGCGAAATTTGATCGTTGAGAGAGTACGCGCCGGTATGCGGAACGCCAAGGCGAAGGGCAGCCACATTGGAAGACCGCCACTCCGACAGTTTTCAAACGCGGAACGCGAAGAGGTACGAGCAGCCCACAAGAAAGAGCGCACCAGTATTCGGCAGCTTGCGATGCGATGGGTGCGGGAAATCGAGGAGGCAGACGGCACGCTGCATTTCCGCTGGCTGCTTCTGATTCCCAGACAGCATACCGGCCCCGATACGCAGGCGTATTTCGCAGTGGGTGGGCTTTCGTCGGGGGATTCACGGTTCTGGGTAAGGCGTTGGACGGTCATAACGGGAAATCCCCAGAGCCGCTGCTTTGCCCGGTACCGACTCATTCGACCGTATGGGGCAAAGGTTTCCCAGATTTTCGAGGAGTTGCTCGACGGCAAGCGGATCGGCACCGACTTCTTGCTAAGGATTCAGCTTGGTCCAGAGCACATTCAGAAGCGGCGGAGCTTCAAGACGGATGAGCACGGGATGCCGCGCGACAAAGGGCGGTTGAAATTATTGGCGCTCGACCGATACCAGCTGCGGCTGGAGAACGCGGGGGGAACGCTGAATGTCGCAAGAACCTGCAAATCCAACGCGGGCGGAAACGTGTCGAACAAGAGTCTGGACTCCCGGACCGGTATATCCAGTGGCAGTTGGTCCTGCCGTTTGAAGAGGAGGTGACGGAGCTAGTAAAGAAGTGAAGTTAGCGGTGGCTCTGACAAGAATGGATCCAAAGCATGCGAGACGATGGCAAATATTCAACAGTTCAGAGGTGAAAGGATGTCTGACACGATGATGTTGTACGGAAGTGAATTCAAAACGTTGTGTGAATATTTCGATCTGAAGTGGGTCATTTCAGGCGTCAATACCCGCACTGGCGAAGCCATGGATTTTGACAAATGGGTGTTTTGGGTCGAGGCCGCGTACGACCAGAACGGTCGCGAAATACTGTGGCGTGGTGAGGAAGAGTTGGATGACGGATCAACAGGCGAATCGCCAAGGAGGAAAAGAATCAAATGACCGTGATGAGGAAGACGTGTTGATGCAGAAGGGCTAGTCAAGCGTTGCGTTGGCCCCCTTTTGGGGGAGTGATGTAACTCTAGAGGGCCAACGCAACGAAAAAAACGGCGGCATTGTCGCGGACGCGGATGCAAACCGAGCTGGACCCTAAGAAGGAGGTCGCACGAAGTGGAAGTAGAACCGCAGCACGACTAGACGTAGGTGAAAAAGCTGGTATGGAAGTGGGGAAAACAAAGTGACCTATGACGATTACGGTAAGTTCACGAAATATCTCGGCAATCTTTCGATAGACGAGTTCGACTGGTTCGTAACACTGGAAATGCCGTGGGCGGCTCGGGAATCCGATGCCGATGGAGTGTTCGACGGATGGATTTCCGCATTGGAAACGGATGACGGCATCAGCCGTTGGGCCCGGATCGCCGAAAGAGGTGACGGGGATTCTCTCAAACTGCACGTGTTGATTGGAGGGCGGGAATCGAAGCTCCGCTACAAGTGGATGTGTCTGTGGAGGGAGCGCACCGGCGGCGATGCTTATAGCAGGCGACTGGATGACACGAAGAAGCTGCGCGGCCTGTTCGAATATCTGGTCGATCGCCGGGGTTGCGGTTTCAGCTCGAAAGACACATGGGGTTCCAGAATCAGTTTCAGGGGCATGTACGAGTGAAAATCGCCGTGATCTGAACTGTGGCTAGTCAAACTCGTTGTGGGTCCTCTATTTTAGGGTGATACACCCCCAAAAGGAGGGGCCAATGCCAAGGACCAAAACAGGGGTTTACGTGAGAGTCGGATAAACCTAATTGAATGAATGCTGTAGTGAAGGGGGTGTTCTTGAGTTTTTGCTAACAACGCGTTTGCAGCGGTTTTAACAGGATTTCCGCGAACCACCGTGTCCACCGTTAGAGCCGGTGATTCGGAGGTGCAGGGGCCGCTGCAGTCGGTGCCCGAGTCGTTTTACGGGGTGCGATGCGCGACCAGGAACACCTTCGGGAGGGCACAGCGATATCGGGAAGCCGCGGAAGCGAAGTACTTCAAACGCAACGATGCTCACCGAATCCATTCAGGAAGCCCGTGAACCCTACCGAACGATGTTCGCCTTGGCTTGGGCGACAGGTTTGAGGGCGGGTGAATTGCTCGGCCTTCGAGTTGTGGATCTCGACTTCGACCGCAAGCTCATTCAGCCCCGAACGCAGGCCGATGACCGGACACGGGAATCGCGGGGACTGAAAACGCCGAAATCCAGAGATACCATACCGATGACGGACGAGACGATGGGCATGCTGGAGTGCTACCTGAAAAACCACTGGAAGAACAATCCGCAAGGGCTCCTGTTCCCGAACCGTCGCGGAAGGCCGTGCAAGCGAGCCAATGTGGTGAAGTTCGGCCTCTGGCGAATTCTGAAGCGGCTGGGGCTTCCGACTCACCGGTTTGGCCTGCATGCATTCAGGCATGGGCTAGGGACAGCACTGGCCGATGGTCGAGTTTCACCTAAGCTGGTGCAGGGCATCCTGCGCCATGCCGATATCAAAACGACGTTCCGGTATTACGTCCACGTTGATGCGGACCTACAGCGGGAAGCGTTGGCGCAGGTCCAATCACTACAAAAGACGTAATCACTACAAATTTCAAGGCTATGTCATTTGTTGTGAGAGAGTCTGGTAGGGGCGGTGGGGATCGAATTTATCAAGGCGCAGAATCCAAAGGAACTCTGCGGAATGTGTTGTAGTCGTAAGTCATTTGTTGTCTGAACTCGGAACTGCTACAGCCCCCGTATTGCCCCCGCGTTTTTGTGAGCAATTTCACGCGGTTTTTCTTTCAGGCAAAATCATTCGAACGACTTTGCTGTTCGCCTCGCGCAGTGCTGGTGACACTGTGTGCGTGTAGATGTTCATCGTAGTTCGAATGTCGGAGTGCCTCAGCAGTTCTTGTTGAACCTTCATGTCAGTCCCGTAGGCATGCAACAGAGTCGAATACGTGTGACGGAACGTGTGCCAACCGATTCGACCGATGCCGGCCTTCTCGGCAGCCGGACGAAGGTGATACCGCACAATCTTGTGCGCCCACCATGGCTTGCCGGTGAAGGGACTCACGAAAACCCAACCCGTTCTCAACAACTCATCGGGCATTTTCTCCCGATGCTGACGAAGAATGTCCGCGAGATTCGAATCCAGAGGCAGCCACTTTTCTGAGACCTCGGTTTTTACTGCCTCTACTCTGCCGTAGACCCAGGACCTCTGAATCTTGACTCGTAAACCTTTCCAGTCGAAGTCTTCCCAGCGCAACCCGAGCAACTCGCTTGCTCGAAGTCCGAGTGATGCATCTACCATGGACATTGTCCGAGTGTCTTCATCGAGATGAGCCCAGAGACTCTGAAGTTCCTCAACCGACAAAGCGCGTGGTTCCTTCACTCGCTTGGTAAGTCCTTTGAGCTTGAGCAAGCTCATCGGGTTCCGGTTGTACTCCATGAGTTCCCAGCGCATCGCCCACTCAAACAAAATATGCATCACGCTTCGAACGTGGCCCTTGCTCTTCGGTGCTAGGTTCAATCCCTTAATCCACATCTCTACGGCTAAAGGTTTGACCTTTGAAAGTGGCACCGCCTCCCATCGTGGATTGATGTGATTCAGAATCCACGAACGATACCGGTCGGCAGTTCCCTTCCGCTCAGGCAATGCTTCACGTAAGAAGCGATTGATGAGCCCACCAAAAGTTACAAGGTCCGACTGCACGGGGTTGCCGACTGCCAATCGAATGCCCTCAGCAGCTTTCCATGCCTCCGATTTCGTCGGATACTGCCTGACATCGCCGACGACCACCGCAGGCTTCGTTCCCTTTCTGCCGCGGACATCCTCGTGGTATCGCCAAACCCAAACCTCGGGGCCTCGCTTCCTCTTTCGTTTCTCCAACCAACCGAACTGATGCCGTGCTCGCTTGAACATGACGATTTCTCCTTAGTCTGTCCTAGCGGCACGAGTGACGCGATGAATGTAACTCTGTTCGCATCCAGCAGTCCAGCTCCGATGCATAGAAGAACCAGCGACCAAAGCGAAAATGCCCTGGCACCTTGCCACCACGCGCCATGCGCTTGACGGTCTTGGGGTGAACACGCACGAGTTCGGCTGCTTCTTCACAAGTCAGCGGACGTTCAATGCCGGATCGTTCGCCGCGCCCGTTCAACTCAATTGCAAGACCGGTGGCGTTGTTTCTTTCTTCTCCTGTGGCCCCGTTTTCTGGTTCGCCTAGGGAGAGATGGACCGTCTCTGCTCGTAGGGACACCTGCGCTGGCGATTGCTTGTCTTCAGGCGCGTTTCCTGACGGCTTTGCGGACTTCAAGAGCGACGAACTCGATACAAGGCGCGAGGCATGCTGTCTTGAGGACGCTGTATTCTCGCGCACACCGAATTGGGTTGGACGGGACTTCATATTTGCTAAGCGGTCTTTCTAAGAGCGTCTCCTTGCGTTTGTTCTTGGTTGCCGTTGTTCGGATGTTGTCCTAGCCAATGCTTAAACTCGTCATCCTTCCGAAACAGGAGCTTGAGTGCTTCACTCACGACGTAGGAAGCGTTGGCGTCGATGAATTCGGCGTATTTGTCTAGGTTGTTTCTGACGCCCTCCTCCAAGCGAACTTGAAGGGTCGTAGTCTTCGGTTGTTTCGATGGTGCTTTCAGTAGTGCCATGTCCTTTCCTCCTTCTCGCTTTCGAGATGTAGTGCAGCCTGCATTACAAATTGTTTGCCGCATCCCTGCGCGGCAAACCTAGCGCACGCGATCAGCGTGTCGGGCGGGAGCGACCCCACGAACTTTTTGGGCGGCTGAAAGCCGAAAAAGTGGGGTCGCTCCCGCCCGATTTGATGTTTTGTCCATAGCACCTTTTCTCTTCGCAGCGTTTCCGTTCCTTTGTCGGACAAGGACTTCGCTGCGCCACAGGGTGAAGAAGTGGCAAGTGAAAAAGTGCAGAGCGTCATTTCTACCTTCTTCACCCTGTCTCGCGGATTCGTCGTCGGCCGCGGCGACCCGGCGGAGGACCTGCACAGCAAAATACACGGCATAACTGCGGTCGTTGCCTCGCCATTCAGGGGACGTGTACCTGCGCTAATCGCACAGCCCCTTACCCGCAGATGCTTGAATTGCTCCCGCAAGACCTGCGGGTTCGGCGCCCCGGATGCTTGACGGGTTGCAGCGACGGTCCTACGCTCGTGGTTGGGCATTGAGCAAAAACTCCCCTCATCTATACAGAGGGGGGAAAACGGGGAAACCTCACCAACAAAAACCGGTTTTCGGTGATCTTTGCCGCTTGGGTCCACGACTATGACCAGGACTACGTGCGGTGGTGAGGCGTCGTAGAGCACTCCCACTCCTTTTAGCTACAAGATGTAATGCCGTGTGCTTTACAAATGCTTCCTTGGACTCCGTGGCGCGGCCCAAACAGGTTACGCGCAGCACACAGGAGGGGCGGGAGCGACCCCACGAGCAACCGTGACGCACGGTGCGTCGAAGGGTGGGGTCGCTCCCGCCCTATCTGAATTTTGCCGCGTGCTTCTTTGCTTTTCTTTCACGGCGTATTTTTCCTGTTTTTTACAAGTTCGCCTCACGGCCAATGTGAAGTGAATAAAGGCGATGGGTGCAGTGCCGGAGTGAAGTCCACTTCACCCCTCCCAGCTGAAGCGGATAACTCCTGCGCCTGAAGTCTGGTACTGAAGAGCACTTCAAGCAGTCTTTTACAACCCGGTCCTCAAAGCGGCTTTCACTCATCAAGCGGCTGGGAAAACGATCCCGTGGGGATTGAGTTCCAGCCACATCGGGTCCTGACACTTTCATAGGGTCGATAGGCCCACAGTGAGGGGGAGGTGCCGTTACCGGAACGATGCCGCGCCAGGGCAAGCCGAAGTGGGACGGTCTGACCTGGGGCGCTGGGAGCACGCAGCGAGAATTCTGCCCGCTATATATACAGAGGGGTTTTTAGAGCAAAATCTCTCCAATTATTTTGAGAATCTTCGATTTTTCTGATGCCAAAGTGAACCGTTCGGGGTTACATCGGGCGCCATCTGGTGCGTGTGGGAAGCTTTTGTTACCCGCTCGTTTGGCTCTTCGAAAGCTCCCCAATGGGAAGAATATCACCGGGCGGAATCGGCAAATCTCGCACAAACTGCATGGGCACTATCGTGTTGGTCACCATAAGCGACTTCAGTTCAAGGCTTCTGTGCCGCCCGGTGATCCTCGCTACTCGATTTGGGTTTTGAGCGAGCCATCGGCATCGCTTAATGTGCTTGGCTAGCCCGTCGTTGGCCTCACCCCGAAATCTGTTAAGCTGGTCGACGATTTCACCCACAGTCATCGCGAACCGAAGGTTCTTGCACTCCACGATATAAGCTCCGCCCGAGCCGTTCCATGCCAGGACATCGATGTCTCCCAAATCTCCCATCTCGGGTGGCACGTTGAATTCAGCCATTTGCACGGAGGCTCTCGCTTGAAAATTCAACCTACGAAACTCGTCAGCGACCCGTTCGTTGAACTCATGCCCTCTCTTATTGTTTACAGCCCCTATCCAGGCCTTCATCCGAGTCCCGTTGAAATACTCCACATCAAAGCCTCCGTTGTGGCTTCCAACTACTAAGTTTGCGAAACCGTCGTGAACCAGGCCCGGGGTGTAAAATACAGGATCATCGTCATCGAATCCGCTCAATACCACAGGTCTCGCCATCAGGGACAGGCGACGGCGAAAGCGCCACGGATACCAGTCCTTCTCCACAAAGCCGTTCGGCGTCGAATCCCATCGTCTTCTTGGCGAAAGACAGAAGTTCCGCAAAAAAGCGTCTACTTCGGTCGGTCCCAGCCCCACCTGGGTAGCAAGCAAGGCCTTCAGTTCTTTCATGGACACTTTAACGACGAATCTTTTGCTGGCTACGGCGTGTTCCTCCAACGTCGTGGCAACATCAACTAGTTGCTGAACGCTTATGCCATACTCGTCTTCGAAAGCCGAAATGAAGTCTTTGTCGAAAACATCCTCTGCGGGCCGACCGGCTCTCCCTGCTCCCTTGTATAAGTCGGGATATTTCTTAACGTGCTCCTCAAATCTTTCCGCGAAATGACCGCTTTGGTACGGTAACATCGTCTCTTCATAGAACTTCCCCACAGTAAGAAACTGACCATTCGGGAACACCTCTATTCTTGGTTCACTTAGGCCAGCTCGCATGGCGTCGGAGTCATACGCGACCGCAATCAAACGCGCGACCGCACCAAGAAGCTCATCAAATTCGGCAACTCCCGGTTTCTTCCCACCGCTCGCAGCACATGTGCAAAGGCCCATCTCGAGGAGTACTCGGCTCGATAACGTTGCACGGCTAAAGTCCGCTTCGTGCTTCCGCGCTGCGGCGATCACATCGTCTCGATCCCTGTAAACGGCTGTTAACGCACGAGACGTCCGGCGCCAGATATCGCGGTCGAGCTGGATGCCCTCGTGGTTCCGGAGGCATTGCTCGACTAATAGATTCCTGTCAATTCCCTCCAGAAATGGCCGAATTCGATTCCAGAGACAGTCAACCGCGGCATTCAAAAATTCATTGCACTTTTTTCGGCCCGAAACCTGCAACCCCTCTTTCTCGGTTTGCAGAATCTCCCAGCTGAGACCTGTGGTAGTCACAACCCCGTCGGGGTCTTGCACCGTCCGTCTGGCAGGCCGGTCGAAACGAGCCAATTCATCACGTATCGACGGAGGCGAGGTGAAGACGTGAAGGAAACGGGCGTCAGTCGAAGTTACGATGGAGGCGCAAATTGCGTTCGACAGTGCTTCCACATCCTTGCTGCCGGCCAGCGTTACTGCGCCCTCCGCGATTGCCCTCACTAGTTCACTTTCTGCATCGTTGGCGGGCCGTTGCAAGAATTCGAGAAAATCTTCCTTAACACGAACTGTAATCGCGGACTCTGGCCGATCAACAGAAACGTTGACACAATCGCGCACCGAGACTGAGTCGAGCTTTTTCCCCGATCTATGTACCGGCACTTTCGTCACATCAAGCGAGACGACAATGTTGCCGGAAGGCAAATCCTGAGTCCTACTTTCAATCTCGGGAGCAAGCCGCGCCAACCAGTTCAGCGCGGCCTCCCACAGATGAAACTGGAGTTCGCGCTCGTCGCCCTCACTATCCCCGGTCAATGCGTCAAGCCACCAGGCCCGGCAACTCGTCTCTATAACTCCTCGCAAGCGGCCCCGCGCAGCGTCATCAGGGCTGGAATACATCGGGAGGGCCTGTAGCTCTTTGAAGAAGCCGACTGGGAATGTCTTCCTTACGACAATCCATCTCCGCTCGTCAGGTCGATACACACCATGTGCATCGAACAGAATGCGGAATTTCTGGCGAAATGACGCAATGTAGCCTGGATCAAGAGAAAGACTCCCGTGTTCGCTTCCGACTGGATATTCCCGAGGAATGAGCTGGCACTTGTTTTCTTTCCAAAAGGAGTAGACGTTGGCATCACTCGTGTCGATTTCTATCCCACTCTCCTGCGCTTGGGCTACCTGCCCATTGAGCTTCCACAATGCGAGTAACCATTCGTGTTCCATCCAAGCCAGAGCGTATAGGTCGGCCAGGGACCAAACAGACAGCGTCCACCCGCTTGGCATGGGCGGCGGCATCAGCGCAAAGCCTCTACCAACACCTCCGAGGACGACGAGCGTCATACCCCCGATGTATTCAGGCAAGCCAGAGAAATTTTTTGCACAGCTCTCGATATATCGTCCGAGTTTCTTCCCAAATGCCTCGGGCGGCCGGTTGAATTCGGTTAGGCCTTCATCGAGCACATGGCGGCAGTCATCGTGCAAGAGCACTATGTGGGCGAATTTCCCTTCGTCGAATCGTACCGCGCCCTGCGACAAACGCTTGGGGTCGATAGAGCTAGGCGGAAGATTTTTGGACAAATCGACCACTCCTGCGCTGAAGCGAAGAGCTTCCCCGAAAAGCAAAGCCTGTTGCCTTCCACGAAGTGCCTTCTCGAATGCCCGGAGCGTGGCGGCGTCAATCGTTGCCATAGCTTCCAGAATGTGGAGTCGCAGTGCAGCGCCAACCGCCTCTGGAATGGCCAACAAAATGTCGCCCTCGCATTCAATGAGGGGATGCCGCTGTAAGGCTGATTCTCCAATCTTCTCTTGCCCCAGCTGTCCGCGCGACCCCAGATCGAAAAGAAAGGGACCCAAAATCTCCCGGCTGATACCTGGTTCCTGTAGTTCTACTTCGCTAAAACGAGTTCGCTCGGCGAACGCCGATAGATCCGAGACCACGGGCACCGTGATAGGCCCGCCTGGTTTCCCATTGCTTATTGAAAATCGTTTTGCTCCTGATCTTTCTGCGACAGCCTCACTCAACTTTAGAAGCGAGTCCACCTGTGCTCGAATTGTGTTGAGTTGGGGAGTCGGTGGTGCGATCGACAGCACATCAATCAGATTCTGTAGCCAAAAATCAGGAGTATCCCAAGTTCCGGTGAACACGCGCCGGTTGCCCGTGCCGGTGACGACGTTACTTACAAAAACATCCTCAACGGGGTCCTCCGCCTGCGCGACTATATCTGTCCCGAGGTCGTCATTTACCCACTGTTCAATCATCTCACGCGTGGGCTCTGTTTCTCCGTCTGCCACCGCTACAACCATATGAGCGAGTGATTCAAGTCGAATCAGGTTTGGCTGGAACTCTGGGATTGTCATGAGTCCCGAAACGACAGGCAAGGCGGCACAAAGACGGATATTTCGTATCGACGCGACGAGTTGTGGAATTTCTCGGACCATTCGCTCCAGTTCTTCTGCCGTGGCAAGTTTGTCGAGTTGTTCTCGCAAAAATGCCTGCACTCTGTCTGACAGGTCGGTCATCGTCGATTTAGCATCCTTCCCTTCGACTGTAGCCGTTCCCATCGCCTTGCGCTACTTGCCTTGCAATTCCGCCCATCGCTCAGAATGGAGCGATTTGTTGACTCGCTGTAAGCGCTCGTTGACTTTCCCTAGTTGTAAGCGATCGCTTACTTTGCTATGATGTAAGCGCTCGCTTACAGGAGGGCTCGATGAAAATCCGCACTCCCGCCGACCTCGGGAGCTTAATCCGCACGACTCGCAAAAAGCTTCGGCTGGACCAATTCACACTCGCCAAGAAGATCGGTGTCAGCCGTCTTTGGCTGGTCGAAATCGAGAGAGGAAAGCCTCGCGCAGAAATTGGCTTAGTCCTACGAACTCTGGACGCCCTTCACATAACATTGAACGCGACAACCGAAACCCAAAAGCCAAAACGCTCCGCGAACACCGTGGATATCGATCGCATCATTGCGACCGCACGTGAACCACGAAAATGACAACACACCTGATTGCATTCGCGGAAGGCATGGTCATGGGAACCGTGACGCAAGCCAAGGGTGGGCGACTTACCTTCCTATACTCCGACGACTGGTTGGCATCGCGCAGTGCATATCCACTGTCTGTGTCGATCCCCTTGTCACCCAGCGAGCACGGACATCGAAAAATCGAGCCCTTCCTTTGGGGCCTCCTCCCTGACAACGAAATTGTGCTCGGACAATGGGCGCGAAAGTTTCACGTTTCGCCCAGAAACGTTTTTGGACTCATTGCTAATGTAGGTGAAGATTGCGCTGGTGCGGTCCAGTTCGTGCGGCCGGAACGGCTCGACGCCGTTCGGTCGGGAGCACCGTCCGAAGTTCAGTGGTTGGATGAGGCTGGCGTCGCAGACCGGCTCCGCGCCTTGCGTCAAGATCAATCTGCGTGGCGAATTGCGCGTGACACGGGGCAGTTCAGCTTGGCCGGTGCTCAGCCGAAGACCGCACTGCTCCTCCAGAATGGCCGATGGGGGGTTCCCTCGGGCCGCGTACCCACCACACACATCCTCAAACCCCCAACGGGCGAATTCGACGGACACGCCGAGAATGAGCACTTTTGTCTGGAACTAGCGCGTCGTTTCAACCTACCAGTTGCAAACTCGGAAATACGACGATTTAAAGACGAAATCGCGATCGTAATTGAGCGGTACGACCGGGTTAGGACCGGCAGCACCATTCGCAGAGTTCACCAAGAGGATGTTTGTCAGGCAATGGGCCTTCCTCCCACACGAAAGTATCAAAGCGATGGCGGCCCCGGCATCCGGGAAATCGCGGAACTCTTAACCACTTTTTCGACTGCGCCAGTTGAAGACACGAAAACCTTCGTCGGTGCTATCGCGTTCAATTGGCTTGCGGCGGGTACTGACGCCCATGCCAAAAACTACGCCCTACTTCTCGGTTCAGAGTCACGAATCCGCCTCGCTCCTCTATACGACCTCGCTAGTGCACTCCCATATCCCGGCATGCGTCCCATTGGATTGAAACTTGCCATGAAAATCGGAGGGGAATATGGCCTACGGAACATCGCCGCGAGGCACTGGCAAAGACTCGCTGTCGAAGCACATCAAAACCCAGCGGAGGTCTTCGCCAATCTTCGCGCGGCTGCCGAAGCCATGGCCGACCAGGTCGTAACCGTTCAAAAAAGCGCCAAGAGCGACGGGCTGGTCCACCCCATTATCGATCGACTTTCGGAAAGGCTCATCGCCAGAGCCAAAGAATGTAAACGCCTACTCAAATAACAAACGCCGATCTTAGCGACACCCTACGGTCAACGAAGGTGTCTAGGCGTCTCTCAACTCTTGTTGCCTCGCCCGGAGGTCTCCCGCCTCTGCTACTTCCTCCCACATCCGCGCTAAGTTCAGTAACATGGCTTGAGTACGGGGCCATCTTTCAAGATGGCGACATGCCTGGCGTATTTCGGTTGCTAAATCATGCTCCGGTTTACCACCAGCCTTCGGATCCCGAGCTCCGCCTCCTCGCATATTAAACCTCTCAATGACGACCGCTTGTTCGATCTGCTCGGCCTGCCAATCCTCAAGGCACTCTCGGATCACTATATGCGGCCAAAGACTATCACCAGGGTCATCAGGGGCGTGCGCCAAGAGCTTACCGATTGTTTGCTCTGCAATGACAAGACGGTCTTTTTCAGCCGCGCGCTTTCTTACCTCTGAAACCCACGCTTCCAGCGTCCCTTTCTCTGGCGGCTCCGCAGAAAATCCCGGAATTTTCGCGAATCCATTCAACAATGTCCAGCCAAACCGTGCTCGCGCTTGTTGCTCTTCCGTCACCGGGGATTCCTTGCTTTGCGCCGATGCGGGGCGGAAAACGTCGCAAAGAATTTTGACGTAGAACTCTGCGTCTTCCGCCATCAATCGGTCAAGAATCAAAGAAGGGTAAGGATCTCGCCCGCCATATGTCTGCCGCAGCCACGGCAAGTAGCTATACTCCCGCCTGCCAACGTCAGCCAAAGGGATGTCTGTCCTATCCTGAAGAATTCCAAAAATCTGCTGTAATTCGAAATCAAGAGCTTGCCGCCGCAAGATGTTCGGGGCAGTAGCTATGCGATCCTGGAATTCGTCAAGAGTTCTTAAGATCAAGGCACTCGAAATATCCCGCATTTTCGGATAGAGCCCCTCCACGACAAACTCCGAACGGTCTGCCACCAGGTAATGTTCCACCGCAAATTCCACTTCTCCCCTATCTCCCTGCAAACCCCACGGGAGCCTGGATCGCCAAAATTCCTTTGCAACATCGGCACCCAGTGATTCCACGTAGACCCAAGTCGTTGCGGAGTGCGGCCAGGCAAGCACCAGCGCAATGATCTGTTCTGCAGTCAATCGACCCGACTCATATTCGGCGGTGACCGCGTCCTTCCATCGCGATCCAAATCTACCTAAGAGTGCCATTGAAAACAATGTCACAAAATTCTGAAGAGCGTCCTTGGAGACAAATGCTAATGAGGCCACCTCGAAAGCCTTTTCAGGTCCAGGAACAATGTGTCCCAGCGAGAAACCGACGTATCCCGGAGCCTCGGCCAATGACGCAAGCTCAATTACCCCCGAAACGCCGCGTGCCTCCCACACTCTCGCTACTGCATTCCTCCGAATTTGCTCAACTTCCTCCTCGAACTTTTCCGCTGATGTAAACGGAATCTCAGGAGAACGTCTCTGAAAAAGCCAGAGAGATTCCTTTATTGGGTCGTTCGGCGCTACGGTTTTGAGCACGGCTTCGAGCTGTTCAATTTCAACGGGTTTAAGGGACCAATCTGCGCCAGGATGCGCCCGGTGGTGTCGAATCACGTTGTTCAAAACTTGCCACAGCGATGCCCGCTCATCCGCCGGCATTCGTTGCGTAACTGCTTCTAATTGACTAATCACCGCAGGCAACTCGTTCTTTGGAAAAGAGTGGAGCTCATCAAGAATCGCCGCCCACCTCTCCGCGAGTGTTCCCGCCTGCAACATGGACCTTTCGATTACTTCGTGATAGGTCCCAAGAACAAGCGGGTCCGTAAGGGTCTGCCGCTCCGAGGCGCCCGCTTCTCGAAATCTCGGCCTCAGTCCGTCCCCCCCGAAATCAGGTCTCTTCGGGAACAACAGAACAAGCAGCTTCCAACCCACTGAAGGGTCTTGGTGGAGGATCTGATCCAGAACCGCAACCCTTTGACGGAGCGAAGCATTTGTTGCCGGACGCCACGCGAGAAAGATGTGCCGAAGACTTTCGATCGGTCGATTCTTGAAAGAGCCGCCTGGATCGACTTGCACCAGTTTGACCAATACAGCGGCCGCCCGTCCCAAATAGGCGGGGTCCCAAGCGATCATTTCCAGTGCCCACAATAGACCTGTATGCGGACTATGAGTGAATATCGTGGACTGATTGAGCCCGTCCTGAAAGACTTGCCGCATCTCCAACCCGTCGCCCCTGAGCAAATGCTCAAGGGCCGCCAACAAAGGGTCCGGCGCTGCCTCCATGAGCAGCGGCAATTCATTTGAGAGACTAGCTACCACGCGATGGTCATCGCGTAATCCGGGAATACCGTGGATGATACCGTTGACCAATCGTTGCGCACTTCCGCCAACAAATTGCACGCCGCTTTTATCGCCTAGCGCCGCAATGGTGAGAAGCGTCGTAGCTAAACCATCCCGCAACCAACTGCTGTGGCTCCGTATCGCGCCCCGGAGGTGGGCGAAGGGTCGATCCCCCGGCCCAAGACCAAGTGCGGGGTCTACCTCGCCGAATACCTCCGTGGCCACTTGATGCAAAGTATTTAGGTGCTCAGTTCCGAGTAACGGTGCCAAATGGACAAATACATCGACAGGTGCCCGAACCGCCCACACCGTACCTTCTCTTTCCAATGGAGCGTCCTCGGACCTGAGAAATTCTCTAAGGTTCGCTTCATATCTCGAGTATTCCGGCTCTCCAGCAAGACGGGCCACGATTGCACGATCACCGAGAGATGCGGAGTCCCACGCTCCCGCGAGCAGAGCCGGGATCAAAACCCGGTTATTGTGCCAACTAGGTAAGTTCGCTACGGCGCTAGGGATTCGACGGCCGAGAATCGTGACACTACGGTCACATTCCCTGGCTATACGTTGGGCCTGATCTTCGTTAAAACCCATCGTTCTCAGGGCTCCAGCCATTTCGTAGGTCGATGGCCGGGCCAGCCGAGTTGTCGCCGCGTCGAGCAAAGATTCTCTCCCGAGCGGAACAATTACCGGATGCCCCTCCGCCAAGCGGCCTGCCATCTCAACGGCTTCACCTCTCACAGCAAAAACCAAATGCGGTGAATCCGCGAGCTGTCGAGCAGCGTCCTTTGACTCGACCAGAAGTGTCCTGGATTCGAGGAACGTCCGCGTATCCGCGTATCCTTTGCGAATGCACGCAATCGCGAAAGCCAACACTTCCGTGAGAGAATCGCCCTGCCATCGGTGGACTTGTCCACTTCCCATAAGTGCCCGCACCAATGACTTGGCTTGTTCTTCGCGTCCAGAGAGAACTACCTCCTCACGCAGAGTCGGCTGAAACTGACTGCAATACTCCCGCCAGAATTCCTCAGTACTAAGTGCACCAGTCAGGGGCAGACTTCCAACGATTTCTCGCGCGACGCTCGCAGCGACTGCGGGGCAAAGTTCCAGCCAGTGTTCTAGCTGGACGGCATCCAACGCTCTCACATCTTTCCAACGGTTCTCGGCTCTTTTCTCGATCATCCAGCCGTCGAGCGACGGATCAGTCCGAACCCACAACTGCGGAGTGACAAAGACAAATGTGGTTTGCATCGGATCGACCGCATCACCCGGCGACCCAGTTCGATTCGAATAGTCATGTTCGGCTTTGGCGTAATAATCTGCGCCGGTGCCCCATTCCCATACTGAATCGCCCTCCGGTAAAAATGCTCGATACTCTTCCGCCGGAATGGCTGTAAGCCTCCCGTCGTAGCCGGGAATCTGCGCACTATCACCCGTGGGAAATCGAAATGCAGAAATGCTGGCCGCTGAAGCCCGCACGAGCTTCGACACGATCTCTGAAAGCCTTATTCGCGCATCGATTCTTTCCGCCCAGGAAACGAGATGCCGCGCTTCAATCCATTTCATGAAATTGGCTCCCTTGGTCCTTCCACGAGGCTTGAGAAAAGGCTCGCGAGCATTCGTTTTTTCGACATACACGACGTCCCGTCACGCTCTGAGTCTACTCCAAGCGAGTGGATCACGCTGTCCAGTCGAGAGAACTAGGAAATAGGATTGGTATGCGAATACACTGTTGGACGCGATAAGAGATTCCTAATCGCGAGGGGACATGTCGGGGCCAAACCGGGTTACAAGAATTTTGGAGGGACTTGCCACTCAAGCCATCTGGCAGGCGGCGACTTTCCTCGTCAGCGCTGGTTTCCTCAGCTTGGGCATTGCAAAGTTGTTGACCGCCGCGCACGCCCTCGCCACGGCCTTCTATGTGTTTCTGATTGTGGTCGGTTCCCTGGGAATCAGAGCGGGAGGCTCAAAGGAACCTGAACCGCATGCTGGACCTGCTCACTGTCACCCCCAACGGGTCGCTGGCCAGTAGGACTCTCTCGCCCGCTGATTGAGCTGGGAGCTAGTTTTTGAAGGATTGGAGCCGGTCGCTGGATGCTGTCACGTTTGCCGCGATTACGCCTAAAGCAGAGGGGGTTTGCAAGTTATCGAGCAACCTGATCGTGCCTGGTTACTTGGCTTGGTCCGTCCAATTCCTCACATTTCCACGACCGAACAGAGGTTTCGGATTACCGGAAACTGGAGGGCAGTTGTCCGATAACCGTTTATCGGACATTGCGTTCTTTTGCTGGTGCTAAATTCTGTTCCATACAGGAATCATTTCAGTGTCGGACGAGGGTGTGCAGTATTCCAAGCGTCGGCCAACCGTTGGGCCTCAGCGATTTGCTCCGAGGTCATCTGGGGCTTGAGCAAGTCAAGAGCGCGTTGAGTGTCCTTATAGCCGCCTTGTTCCGCTAAGGAAAGCCACTTGTAAGCTTCTACAAGATTCTTCGTTGTTCCTTGCCCATTCCCATAGAGCGCACCGAGATTGTGTTGGGCAGTTGCATAATCTTGTTCCGCTGCCTTTTGAAACCAAGTCAGCGCATCTTGGTAACTTTGCGGCAAGCCGGTTCCGGTCTGATACAGGACGGCGAGGTTACATTCCGTCTCGGCGTCGCCGTGCGCCGCCGCAAGCTGCATCCATTTTGCGGCTTGCGCTGCATCTTTCTGAACTCCGTTGCCCATCAGGTAGGCGCCTGCTAGGTATCGTTGAGCCGGAAAGCTGCCTTTTTCCGCGGCCATCGTATAGAGTTTCATGGCTTTCTGCAGATCCTGCGGCACTCCCGTTCCATGTTGGTAGAGAGAGCCTGAATTGCTCAGGGCATCCGCTGAGCCGTGCGCCGCTGCAAGGTCATAATATTCAGCGGCTTTAGAAAAGTCGGTTTGCACTCCCTGACCGTGCTCATACATGAGTCCGAGATTAAACTCCGCATCGGCATTTTTTTGCGCTGCGGCTTTTTGGAACCAGAATAGCGCTTGCTCGTAATTCACCGAAATCCCATCGCCTTTGAAGAAGATGAGGCCGACCTGTAGCTGTGCGTCGGGTAGACCTTGCTCCGCTGCCTTCGTGTACCACTTGAGAGCTTCTGCTTTGTCCTGCGGGAGACCTAGTCCAAGTGCATACCCAGCCGCGAGACCCGCCTGGCCGACTGCTAATCCTTGTTCCGCAGATTTTCGGAACCAAGAAGCGGCCTGCTGATTGTCTTTCGGAACGCCTCGGCCATAGGCGCATCGAACTCCCATGTTGTACTGCGCCTTAGCATTTCCGTTTTCAGCAGATTTCAGGAACCATTTAGTTGCTTCAGCATCGTCCGGGCTCACACCTTTGCCAATCGCGTAAAGCGAACCCACGCCATACTGCGCCTCGGCATTGCCTTTTTCCGCAGCCACGAGGAACCACCGGAATCCCTCTGCATCGTTCTGCGTCACTCCACGCCCGCGCAGGTAAGCATCTGCAAGCTTGAGTTGTGCGTCTGTGTTGCCTTGGTTCGCCTGAGCAGCGATTGCAGCGATGTCATCTGGCGGACTGGAATTTGTTGCCGACCCATTCGTCTGAGCGAGACACGCTGGTGCGATGAGCAGAAACGCGATAGCCCGTAGAATCACGCGTCCAATTCTAAGCGAAACAAGCGTCGCTGGCGAGTCATTATGGCACCGCTGTGCCAACGGCTGATAAGTTCCTTCTGGGGCTCCGAATCATGCTACAGGCTCAATCCAAAGGGGAATTCAATCTGAGGCAAACTTGCCACGAAATTGCTGAGAAAAGTTCGGAAATCGTCCCCTTGGGTGCGCGTTCCGAGGATGCCAAGTGTTTTACGTCACCCATTCTGCGTTGTCGCGCAATGTTTCCGCGTCAAGGATGAAGGGCTAACGAATCCGGTTGTCACTCGTGCCGCCGAAAACTAACGCACAAGAACCGGATCATTGGCCTTATGTGCCCCTTTTTGCCCCCGCGCGAATTTGCTAAGTTTCCATCCATCAGGAAGATGAATGGTAGGGGCGGTGGGGATCGAACCCACGACCTTCGGCTTAAAAGGCCGCTGCTCTACCACTGAGCTACGCCCCTGGTTTGCAAAATCAATGCCGTTGCAGATTCCGCCGGAGACAAGTCACGGACGACGAGGTTGCCGTCTTTCGGTGTCAGTTGATTCTAACGTGTGCGCCGGGAACGGGCAACCGATTGCCTGGCCATGCACCCGGCCAAGCCGCGCTCAGCTCGCCTGTGCCTCGCCCGGCTTGAGAACGCCGCGGCCGCGCTTGCGTTTCCAGACGTAGTCTTTGCGCACTTTCTGCTGGTGCTTCTTCACCTGTGCTTCGATTTCGGCGAAGGCTGCCTTCGCGCTCGCGCGAACGTCCGCGCCGCTGCCCGTGGCATGAAGTTTTCCCGTTGGCAGCGTCAGGTGAAGAGCGAATTCGAAACCCGTTTTCCGGGGCGTCTTTTCAAGCGAACCATGAAGCTGGACGAGGTCGGGAGCGTAGTGCTTGAGCAGCCGCTTCAGTTTTTCGACGTGATGCGCGAACTCGCCTTCAATCGACTCGCGAAACTGGGCTTCGATCTGACTGTACGTGATTTTCATCCGGGCACCTCGTCACAACCTGACTGACAACCTGAAGGAAACTTCTCATAGAGGAGCGCTCCGGCACAAGGCTTGCAACTCGGCGACTCCCGCGGCCCAGGGCCCATCCCGTGAATTGACAGGCACGCAGAGGACATCATAGGCTCGTTGAGAGCTTCCCTGAACTCGAATCGTGTTTCTCGCACTCAAATCGCCGAGCGCCAAGCGGGGCCGCGTCCTCGTCGGTCCCGCCGGGTGGTCCTACTCTGACTGGAATGGGGTCGTCTATCCGTCGCCGCGGCCGCACGGCTTTCACGAGGCGGCCTATCTCGCCGAATTCTTCGATACCATCGAAATCAACACTTCCTTCTACAATCCGCTGCGGCCGGAGCTTGCAGCGCACTGGCTCGATCGCATCGCCGCGAATCCGCGCTTTCTCTTCACCGCGAAGCTATGGCAGAAGTTCACGCACGAGGAGGGGGCGACGGCCGCCGACGAGAAGGCCGTCCGGTTTGGTTTCGACGTGCTGCATGGTGCAGGGCGGCTCGGGGCCGTGCTGTTGCAATTTCCGTTCTCGTTTCACAACACTCCCGAGAACCTCGCGCGCCTCGGGCGGATTCTGGCGGACTTCGGAGAGTATCCCCTGATCGTCGAGGTGCGCCACTCGTCCTGGGCGCAGCCCGAGTTTTATCACTTCCTGCACGAGCGCCACGTGGGGATCTGCAACATCGACCAGCCCGTGATCGGGCGCTCGATCAAGCCGGGCGAGCGCGCCACATCCCGACTCGGGTACATCCGGCTGCACGGCCGCCGCTACGACACGTGGTTCAGCGACGATCCCGAAGTCGCCAGACACGAGCGCTACAACTATCTCTATTCCGAGAAAGAACTCGAACCGTGGGCCCACCGCATACAGCACGTCGCCGAGCATGCGGAGACAACGTTCGTCGTCGCGAACAACCACTACGAAGGCAAAGGCGTGGTAAACGCCTTGCAGTTGATTCATATGCTGAGCGGCGACAAAGTGAAAGTCCCGGAGACACTGCGGCATCGCTATCCGCAACTCGAAGCAATCGCCGACGAGCCTTCCCGAGAACCCATACTCTTTCCCCTTCCCCCGCCCGACCCATGAGGACTGGCGAGCCTGTCGGGACGATTGAACGCACCGATGCATTCGACGGCCGCGCGCCCAAATCGCGTTTTTCGATGAGGCGGAGCTACTTCTTGAAGAGATCTTCGAAGGCCTTGCGCGCATCGGTCGGACGGGCAGCAGCGGGAGCGGCCGGGGCATTCGTGGCGTAGCTGACCGGCGACGTATCTTTCTCGACCGTCACGCGAAATTCAAAAAACGCGCAATCGTTTTTCGCGTCCTTCTTCGAAATCCGTTCCAGAATCGGCTGCGTGCACTCGAACTGCTTGCCGGTGTCGAAGTGCACGCACTGCTTGCAGCAATGCAGCTCGAAATGGCAGCGAGGACACTGCGAGTTGAGATCGAAGCCGGGCGCGAGCGCCGCGCCGCAATTCGAGCAGCGCGCCCGCGTGACCGTCCCTACCATCCGGGGCGTTCGCGGGCCGAGCATGTCTTGCTTGGGACGAGGCTCGCTGGGCCGCTCGGTGCGCTCCCGCTTCTTATCCTCCGCATCGCGGTCGCGGTAACCCCTCTGCTTATACTTCCGCTCCATGAATACCTCCTGGGGGGATTGCCCCCATGATACTCCGAAACGCACTCCGTAAAGCTTCTTCTTCACGCAACGTGTGGAAGGGTAATGAATCGCCGCTCGACGCGACGCTCTTTAGGTCGCTCATGACGCCGGCACAGCCTTCTTATTCGCCCAGCGCTTAGAAAGGCCCTCGAACGGCAAGTCCGGTTGCAGGAACTTTTGAGGCCGTCCGAAACCAGCGAGCACGGCTTCGGCGGCAAGATAGCCACTGCGCACCGCGCCTTCCATCGTCGACGGCCAACCGGTGCGGGTCCAATCTCCCGCCAGGAAGAGATTTTTCAACGCGGTCTTCTGTGGCGGGCGCCAACGATCCACGCCCGGCTCGGGCGAAAACGTCGCGCGGACCTCCTTGATCACCGTGGCTTTTTCAAGCCTGGCACTGTGCGTGGCCGGCAGTACATCCTCGAGTTCGCGCCGGCAAAGGTCGATGATCTCCTGCCGCGAGCGTGGGACGAGATCGTACGACGCGCTTACGACGAGCTGTAGATACTGGCCCTGGGCGCTCTGGGCGGACGCCCCAGTTCCCTGCTTCGCCTGATCCGCGCTTGTGTTGTTAGCGCTGGCTCGTGCGTACAGGAGCGACTTATTGAAAATCCACTGCGTCGTGTGGTCGAGCAACGTCAAGAACGGCTCCGTCATCACGGTGCGGTCGAACCACAAATGCACGCCCGTGATCGGAGACGTCCGGATATGCCGCAGCCCGGCAAAGAGACCGCCGTCTTCGCCCATCTCTTTGGGGAGAAGGCCGAGCAGCACGTCGTGCGGCACGGCGGCGATGCAAGCGTCCGCCGAAACCTCCGAACCATCCTCGAGTACGGCGCACTCAAACCGGTCTTCCCGGACACGGATCTCGCGAATCCCGCACCGCAACTTCACTTTGCCTCCCCGCTTCGCGATGGCTTCCCAGCAGCCTTCGTACAGTTCCCCGAGCGGCACGGACGGAATGCCCACGCGATAACCATCACGGCTCCCGAGAAACGCCTTCCAGAACACGTCGATTCCGTAGCGCGCCTCCGTGCGGGAAAGCTCTTCGTCGAGAGCGCTCACAAGCACGACGCGCCAAAAGCGCTCGATCGCGCCCGGAGTCTGCCGCATCCGGTGCAGCCAATCCAGCATCGAGACGCCGTCGAGATCGGGCGGTTGGCCCCCGGCTTTCGCGATCGCAGCCAGCGCCCTCGCTATCCCCAGCCGGTCCGCGGCGCCCAGCGCGCCGAAACAGGCGAACGATGGGGCCATGTGCAGCGGCGGAGGAAGCCTCGAAGCCTCGATCATCGAACGGCGACCCTGACGGTCTGCAAAATACAGCCGGTCATAGAAGCGGATCTTCCCATCGGCTCCGGCGCGGCGATAGAAATCCGCGAGGTTCGTGCAGCACCCAAGCGTGACGTGTTGGCAATTGTCCACCTCGCTGCCATCGGGCAACGTGTAGGAAGTGGCGCGACCGCCCAGATGCGGACGTTTCTCGAACAGCCGGACTTCGAGGCCTGCCTCAGCCAGCGCGACGGCGGACGCCAAACCCGCCAGCCCGCCGCCGATCACCAGGACGCTTTGCGAGGACATCCGATCTCCACCAACCACCCATGCGTGCCGTCAGCAGATACTGGATCTTTTCGACATTCGACAGCGAAACCCGCGCGGAGAAAACGTCGAATCCGCGCTCCTTGATGCGCGCGAGAAGAGTGCTGTAGGTCCGGATCAGGGCCGCGAGCGTGGCCCGGCTGTCGGGATCAACTTGCTGCACGAGCGGCGCGCCTTCTTCATACAGTCGCCAGGCCCGATCACTTTCGAATTCGAGCAGGGCGCCCAGCGCGGGCGTCAGCGGGCCCCGCAGATTTTCGGCGCGACATCCGAATCGGTTGAGGTCTTCCTGAGGAATATAGACGCGCCCCATCTCAAAATCGGCGCGCACGTCGCGGATGATATTGGTCAACTGAAAGGCAAGGCCCAGCCGCTCGGCCAGATCGGGCGCGCGCGGATCGCGGAAACCGAAAACATACAGGCACGTCAGCCCGACCGTGCCAGCCACGCGGTAGCAGTATTCCGAGAGGCGGTCAAAAGTGGCGTAGGACGTAAGGGTGAGGTCCATCTCCGCGCCGAGAATCACATCGTGGAAATACCGTGCGGGAATGTCGAAACGCGCCATCGTATCGGCAAGCGCCGGAAGAATTGCGTGGCTCTCCGTTCGCCCCGCGACCCCTTCGTCGAGTATCGCGCGCCAGCGAGCGAGGCCCCGGCGTTTCGATTCCAAGCCGCCCGGCTCGTCCGACACGTTGTCGACAAGACGCATGAAGGCATAGAGGGCGCAGAGCGCGTTGCGCTTTTCCTTGCGCAGACCAAAGAACGCGAGATAGAAGCTGCTCTGCGCCGCGCGCGCAATGCGATTGCACTCGGCGTAGGACGCGCGCACCGCTGCCATTCCACTCGACACCGCCGGGACGCTCGCAGAACGGCCGCTTGCGGCGCCTTCCGCGGGAGCGTGATGCAGATCGGAATTGCCGTCTCTCTGGCTTGCAGCGTGCCCAAACGCTCGTTGAATCAGAGCGCCTCCAAGCAACCCGAGTTCGGTCCACTTCGTGAGCGCAGGACGATGCTCAAGCGTGTTGTATCCCGACGCTTCGATCGCGTCCAAGACCGCGAGACCGCCCCGGCTGAAAAGCTCTATGTCGATGCGGAGGCTCCCCTCCACGCGCTCGGCGAGCGGCAGGCCTGCGGCGAAGAGGTCTCTCGTTCGAGAGATCAACGCCTTCATCAGCGCGACGTAGCGGGCGTCGAACCTGCGTGCGACGATGTCGCTTTCGGCCAATCGGTGTGTAGCGAGCGCGTCGAGCGGAATGTAGATGCGGCCTTTTTCGAGGTCCCGCGAAACGTCCTGCCAGAAATTCGCGAGTTGCAGCGCCGTGCACGTGAAATCGGAGAGGCGTTGGCGCTCTGGATCACGGTAGCCGCACAGATACAGCACCAAGCGCCCAACGGGATTCGCCGAATAGACGCAGTAATCCAGGACGGCGTCCCACGTCGGGTAGCGCTGCACGACCTGATCCTGCCTGAAAGCGCGCAGCAGATCACTGAAGGGCCCAATCGGAATGTCTTTCGCACGAACCGTTTCGCGAAGAGCGATGAAGACCGGATGCGCAGGGTCCCGGCCCGGCTCGTAGATCAGGCGCAGCTCGTCTTCCCAGGCGTCGAGCAGCGCGACGGCCCGCGCGCGGTCGGGGACCTCGTCTCCGAGGTCATCGGACCAACGGCAGTACGCATACACATTGTAGAAGTGCTGGTGCAAGTGGCGCGGCAAGAGCCAGGAAACAACGGTGAAATTCTCGTAGTGGTGCGTCGCAAGCCAGCGCGTGTAGCGCTGGGCCTCGTGGGCGGTGCAGCCCTCCGCAGGAAGGTTGCGCGCGATTTCCAGTTCTGGTGTGGGCAGCATGAAACGTACCGCCGGACGACGATCAGGGGATAATGGCTGTCTTCAATTCGCCGTTCCGGTTCTTCATATGCTCGAACACCCGGGGAAGATCGGCGAGAGGGACTTCCCCAGTAATGAAGTCGCGCGCACAAATCTCGCCGCGCGCGATCGTATCGAGCGCCTCGCGAATGAATTGCGGGGTGTGATGGAACGTGGACTTGATGGTGATTTCGGAATAGTGGAACGTCCACGGGTCGAGTTTCACCTCGGTTCCCTTCGCGCAACCGGCGAAAAGGTTCACCGTTCCGCCCTTCCGCACCATCTCGAGAGCCCATTGCCACGTCACCGGCTGGCCGGCCGCCTCGATCACGGCGTCGGCGCCGCGCCCGCCTTCGGTCAACTCCCTCACTCGGCTCACCGGATTGTCGATCTCGCAGACGTCGAATGCCGCGACGGCGCCGAAGCGCTCCGCCGCCTGCTTCCGTACGTCACGTCTCGCGACGGCGATCACACGCACCTGCCGGCGGGAAAGGATGCGGATGAACTCAAGGCCGATTGGCCCGCAGCCGATCACCACCACGGTATCGCCCGGCCGAATGCCAGTTTCATGGATTCCGCGGAGAACACAGGCAAGCGGCTCGACCATGGCCGCATCCAGGAACGATACGCTCTCGGGAATCTCAAGCATGTTCTGGCGGACAATCCGGCCCGGGATGCGGATGTATTCCGCGTACGCGCCGTTATTGAAGAGCAGGTCCTCGCAGAGGTTCGGCTGTCCCTTCCGGCAGTAGAAACACTGGTTGCACGGCGCGGAGTTCGCCGGCACAACGCGCATACCCTTGTGGATGCCGCCGTTCACCGCGCTCCCTTGGTCTTCAACGATGCCGGCAAGCTCATGGCCAAAAAGCGCCGGCGGCTGAATCATGCGCGCGTGGTAGCCCTGCTTCCAAACCTTGAGATCGGTGCCGCAGGTAAGCGCAACCGACACCCGTACCAACACTTCGTCCTCCGCAATGCGCGGAAGCTCGACGCGTTCGATCTTCACGTCCTCGCGGCCGTAGAGAACAGCGGCGTTCATGTGCCCGTTTCTCGTTGACTTGCTCATTCGTGCGTGATCACCACTTTCAGTGTGTCGTGCTTCGGGTGTGCCGCCAGTTCCAGCGCGTCCGCGATTCGCTCGAGCGGGAACCGGTGCGAGATCGTCTCGCGCACCGGCAGCTGCCGCTCGAACACCAGGGCCGCCGATTCCTGCTGGTCATCGAGCGAAGCGCTGTAACTGCCCAGAATCTCTTTTTCCTCGATGCCCACTGCCGCTGCAGGAAATTCAAGTTGCAGGACCGGGTCGTTATGAGCAAACAGTAGCACGCGGCCGCCCGGCCGCGCGAGGGCAAGGGCCTCGTGGACCAATGACGGGTTGGGCACGGCCAGCAGGACCGCATCCGCGCCGCGTCCCCCGGTCCGGGCGCGTACTTCTTCGAGCAGATTACTTTTCGAAGGATCGAACGATTCCTTCGCCCCGAAGCGAACACTCGCGGCGCGGCGTCCCGGCATCGGGTCGCTCGCATACACGGTCGCACCTTCGTGCTTCGCGATCATCGTCAAAAGCATTCCGATGGGGCCCTGCCCGATCACGAGAACCGCTTCGCCCGCTGCAACGCGCGCTTTGCGAACCGCTTTCAGGCACGTGTTCACCGGCTCGACAAAAGTCGCTTCCTCAAAGCTCACATCCGGAGGCAGGACCATCATCCCGCGTCCGACGATCCACGGCATGGCGCGAACGTATTCCGCAAAGCCACCCCCGTTTGGATCGAAGCCGGCCGTCAGACCTGTTTTATTGTAGCCCGCACACTGCGAATAAAGTTTCCGTGCACAGTAGAAGCAATCGCCGCAGGGGATGTGGTGAAAGCTGACGACACGGTCACCAGGCGTGAATTTCGTCACGCCCCGGCCGACGCGGACGACCGTGCCAGCGAGCTCGTGGCCGAGGATTTGCGGCGGCACGATGAAGCCGTACTGAATTTTCTTGATGTCTGTCCCACAGACACCGCAAGCCGCCACGCGAAACAGCACTTCCCCTTCGCCGATTTCCGGGATCGGAACCTCTTCGACAACGACGCTGCCTTTGCCTCGATACACCCCTGCGCGCATCCGGCCACCGCGATTTCGCGCGGCCTCTTGCGATCCGAGATCGACGATCGCGTGACTCATATAGCCAATGCCTCAGCTTTGGCGATTTCCGGCAAAGGATCCAGCGAGAGGCGTTGAACGTAAGCATCGAGAAAACTTGCCAACGCGGTCGCCGCTCGTTCGCTTTCATGCGCCAGCCGAAGGAGCCCGCCGATTCGACGCGGCCGAGCGACGATTTGTCCAATCACTTTCGGAATGCTAACAGCACCACGCTCGTTGAATGCGCGGTCGAAGTCGAGCGGAAGATTCGACTCCGATCCGTCGCTGATCGCTCGAATCGCAACAGATCGAATGCCCCGCCGGGCCGCGGCGGCAAGGATGTGAAGGCTCTCCATATCCACCGCATCCCCAGAATGTCCCAGAGACATCTTCTCCTCGGCCGTCGAAACCACACGGTCCGATACGAGGAATCTCTCGACGAGCTTCGCTCCGCCCTCGCCCGCACGTGAGATTAACTCAGCATCGCTCCGCATGAGCCTCGTCCCGTTGACGTCCGCAACGGTGCGCGCTGCTAGGACGGTGCCTGGGCGATAAGTCGGCTTCAGCCCCCCAGAGAGACCGGAGGCAATGCAGACGTCGGGGGCGTGATCAAACGCTCGCGCCAGCGCTCGCTGCGCCGCGAAGCGCCCTGCGCCCGTCAGAACCACGCGCACGTCCGCCGTCCCAACCCGCGCCCAATAGGTCTGGTCCCAAGCGTCGACGGGGACTTGTTTGAAGTGCCGTGACTTGCGCCAAGCGGCGAACTCATTTGCCAACGCGAATGTAATGAGAGCTTTCATCGCAGAACTATAAAAACGAATGAGGACATCTACCACTATGAACAATAAGTAAGAACTAAGGGTATCAAACGTTATGCCGCGGCTGCACGCGTGACAGCCTTCGCTCCGACGCGCCGGCTAATATACCAGTGGTCCTCATACCAGCCCACCGCGCGCTCCAACGCCGCTTCGATCGAGCCGGGGCGGTAGCCCAGTTCTCTTTCCGCCTTACCACTCGCCACAAACATCCGGTGCCGGGACATCTTGACGCCTTCGACCGGAATCTGCGGTTCCCGCCCGGTCAGACGAGAGAACCATTCGTCCGCATATCCCGCCGCTAGCGCGACCGCATGTGGGAGCCTCAGACGTGGCGCGGGACGCCCGGTGATTGCGGCCAGCCTTTCCAGAATCTGCTTCAGAGTTAGATTCAGCCCGCCCAGAATGTATCTCTCCCCGATCCGGCCCTTTTCGGCGGCCAAGAGATGTCCAGCAGCAACGTCCTCGACGGGGACCAAGTTCAATCCGGTATCGACATAGGCCGGCATCCTGCCGTTCAGAAAATCGACGATGATCCGGCCCGTAGGCGTCGGTTTCCAGTCGCCAGGGCCGACGGGCGCCGTGGGATTCACGATCACGACCGGTACTCCGGATCTTGCCGCTTTCATGGCTTCGAGTTCCGCCAGAAACTTCGAGCGCTTGTAGTGCCCAACCATCTGATCGAGCGATGCATGTGTTCCCTCGTTCGGCAGGTCGTCGCCATGAACCGGCACCGCCACCGTCGCCACTGTGCTAGTGTAGACGACGCGGTCAACGCCGGCCTGCGCGGCGACCTCAAGAATGCGGCGCGTGCCTTCGACGTTGCTCTCGTAGATCTCGGCAGGATTTCTGGTCCACAAACGATAGTCCGCTGCAACGTGAAAGACCTGGTGCACTCCCTTCATCGCGCGGTCGAGAGAGGGCATGTCGCGAAGATCTCCCTCGACGCGTTCGACCGCCAGTCCCTCAAGTGCTTGCAGGTTGCTCGAGTGCCGAACAAGAACGCGAACTGTATGGCCTGCGGCGGCGAGTTGCCGGGCGACGTGGCTTCCTACGAAGCCCGTCGAGCCCGTGACAAGCGTGGTCATATAAGTAAGGCGGAAAACCTCGTTCTGCCGTCCCTTACCCCCAATATCCGTTTGGGTGCTCGATTTCTTCCGCACGAACCTGCACGCCGGTGAATCGCGCCCGGTCCTTGCATACGTTATCGTAGCGCGCCAGCGCGTACAGCGGGAAAGAGTTTCTGTACAGATGATATTTCAAGTAGAACACGCGAGGGAAACCCGTCCCCGTAAATTCGGCCTCGTCCCACGTGCCGTCGGCATTTTGATGCGAGACGAGCCAAGCCACTGCGCGTTCGACCGCCGGGTCATTCGCAGCCGCCCGGCCATCGACAGCGAGCAAGCCAATCAGCCCCCATGCCGTCTGCGACGCAGTGCTCTTTCCTTTGGCTTTGAGCGCGGGGTCGTAATAGGACAGGATCGACTCGCCGAAGCCCCCGTCGGGATTTTGCACCAACCGCAGCCAGTCCGCCGCGCGCCGGCACTCGGGCAACGACCCAAGTGCGACCGCTTCGAGCGCTCGCAGCACGCCGCTGGTCCCATACACGTAGTTCACACCCCAGCGTCCGAACCACGAGCCGTCGGCCGTCTGGTCGTGGCGCAGGAACGCATGCGCGCGTGCGATCACCGGGTGCTTTGCGTCCCATCCCATTTGCCCCAGACATTCCACAGCCCGCGCCGTGACGTCCGCCGTCGAAGGATCGAGCATCGCGTTGTGGTCGGCAAACGGAATGTTGTTGAGGAATTCCAAATTGTTTTCGAGGTCGAACGCGCCCCAGCCTCCGTCGCCATTCTGCATGCTCATGAGCCAAGCCAGCCCGCGGCGAATCGCAGCGCGCAAGCGCGCCGGCTCCGGATCCGCCACGCGGCCCAGCGCCATCAGGACGAATGCGGTATCGTCCACGTCGGGGTAAAAGTCGTTGCGAAATTCGAACGCCCACCCGCCCGGCTCCGCTTTGCGGTTCTTCGCCTGCCAATCGCCCGCGCTGAGGATCTGGTTGGCAACTAGCCACCGCGCCGCAGCCAACAGCGAGGGATGCGCGGGATCAAGCCCGGCTTCCTCGAGCGAAACCATGGCGATGGCCGTGTCCCAAAGCGGCGAAATGGCCGGCTGAACCCGCAGCGTATCGTTTTCCTCGATTTCGTAACGTGCGAGAAATCCGATTTCCCGTGCGAGGAGAGGATCGGTCGTGTCGCCACACTCCGCCAGCAGTGCGAAAATCGAATTCATCATCGCGGGATAGATCGTCCCAAGGCCCTCGCTGCGCTCCAGACGCTCGCACATCCACTTCCGCGCTCGCGCCAGTGCGGTCTTGCGGAACGGCTTCCAAGGCAGGTTTTCGTAAAGCTTCACGCTCCGGTCGAGTGCCAGAAAGAAATTCTTCCACGAAACCACACGCTTATCCCATGCGAGCGGCGGTGGCGCCGAGCCCGGACGCTTGAAAAGCTCGCCGACCGTGACGCCTTCAGGCAAGCGCCAGCCGGGCCGCAGCGCGTAGACAATCGCCAGAGGAATCACGATTCCGCGCGTCCACGACGACATCTCGTTGATATTGACCGGAAACCAGTCGGGCAGCATCATCAGTTCCGGAGGGATCGCCGGCACGAGACTCCAATCGATCGCGCCCACCATCGCGAGATACAATCGCACGTAGGAATTCGCGGCTTCGAGCCCGCCGAACTCGTGAATTCTCTTCTTGGCTCGCTCGAGATGCGGAGATGCGGCGGAATCACCCGCCAGACGCAACGCCACCCAGGCTTTTACGGTCGCGTTCAACTCCGAGGGACCACCGTAAAAGATATTCCAGCCTCCGTCACGGAGCTGGCGGTCGCGTATGTATTTCGCCAGCTTCGCGACTTTTTCGGACTTCAACTCACCGAGGACATGCAGGTACAGGATATAGTCGGATTCGAGCGTGGTATCGGCTTCGAGCTCTGCCCACCAGTAGCCCGCCTGATTCTGCGTGGAGAGAAACCAGTTGACGCTCCGGCGGACGGCTTCTTCGACACCCGATTCGGCGTTTCGAGTCGGGGCAGCCGCCGTCGCTTGCCCCGCCGAGCCAGTCGCAGCGGCTCCGCGCAGTCCCGCCTCCGGTGTGATCAGCCCCTCAGACATGCACTTTGCCAGTCCCTGGCGATCCCCTGGTGGACCGTCGTTCAACAGCCGGTAAAAGCATTTCTTGGACGGGGGTAGAACAAATGTCTCGATAACACAGACAGTTACAGCCAACCCCTGCCTATTATCTTTTGTATCCTACCAACCGTCAATCGAAAACACGTCACTTAGCTTCGCTCGACGCTATACCATGGGATGATCAAAAGTGCTGCCGTGCTGCCTTCTGTGGAAAATCCCTTTCGCCAAGCGAGCGCCTTCCTAATCCTCGATTATCAGCGAACAGAAGACGAAAGTTCCAGTTTACGGAGGCGCTCCGCCAGCTCCGGCAGTCGTGCGAACCACGCATATTGCTGCTTGAACCTATCGAGCGGCCTTGCTGGCGTGCCCCATACGGTTTGTCCACGACGGATTGTCTTGCCTGTCGGAATGCCTGCCTGCGCTCCAGCGACGGCACCATCCTCAAGCGTGCAGTGATCCGCAATCCCCACTTGCCCACCGACCACGACGTTCCTGCCGAGCGTGCTGCTGCCTGAAACGCCGGTTTGCGCAGCTAGAATGGAATGCTCGCCGATGCGAACGTTGTGAGCGATTTGAACGAGATTGTCGATTTTCACGCCGTTGCCGATCTGCGTTGTTTCGAGCGACCCGCGGTCGATCGTCGCGTTCGAGCCGATCTCGACGTCGTCGCCGATCTCGAGGTCTCCGACCTGTGGAAATTTCCAGTGGCGTCCTTCGCCGAAAACGTAGCCGAATCCGTCTCCGCCCACCACAACGCCCGCGTGCACTTCGACGCGGTGGCCGAGCCGCGCGCCAGCATACAGTGTGACGCGCGGGTGCAGCCGGCAACCCTCCCCGATGCGGGCGCCGCGGCCGAGAAAACAGAACGGTTCGACGACTGTTCCGGCGCCAATCGCCACATCCTCCTCAATCACTACATACGGGCCGACCGAAACACCGGCCGCAAGCCTTGCACTCGCCGAAACAACTGCGGTCGGATGCACCGCTCCAGAACGAGCCGGTTCCTTCAGTAGCCATGCGGCGGCCTTCGCGAACGCCAACTTCGGCTCGCTCACGCCCAGGATCGTCTTCCCTTCGATACGCAGACCACGATGAGCAACCACACACCGGGCGGCCGATGCGCCCACGCGGGCCTGATGGCGCGGCGATTCGACGTAGATCAGATCGTCGGCGCGAGCGCGTTCAGGGCTCGCGATACCCGCGACCGGCGCAGACGCGTCTCCTTCCAGTTCAGCTCCCAGATATTTTGCGAGCTCACCAGCCGTACAGATCATTGGTCGCCTCCCCTTGTTCTGGAAATCACGAGCGGGCACTCCATTCGCGTGGTCTCTCCCAATCCGAACTGATAACCCTTGCTAGAACGGATAAATTGGTTTCTCGCCAGGCGGTCGGGTCTTCCACCGTTTGTGCACCCACAGCCACTGGTCCGGGTGCGCGCGGACATACTCCTCGATCACGGCGGTGAACCGCTGCGTGTTCTTCGCGACATCCGACTCTTCATTTCCGCTGCGAACGAGTTCAACGGCCGGCTCGAAACGGAGGCGATACTTGCCCCGCGCTTCGTCCCAGCAGAGAAACCCGGGCACAACCGCCGCGTCTGTACGCAGGGCAATTCGCGCGAGCCCGGAGGTTGTCGAGGCCGGAATGCCGAAGAAATCGGCGAACACGCCCTCTTCCAGCGTCGTATTGTGGTCCGCAAGAATTCCCACTGTTCCGCCCTCGCCCAGCACTCTCAGGATCGAACGGGCGGAGCGGTTCTTCTCGATCGGTTGGTTCCCCGATCGGCAGCGGTAGGCGTTAATGAGCGCGTCCACCCGGCAATTCGCGACCGGGCGAACGAGAAAATGCAGCGGGTAGCCATACAGCGCATGCGCGAACGAAGCAAGCTCCCACGCGCTCATGTGACCCGTCAGAAACAGCACGCCCTTGCCGCGCCGCCGCGCCGCGTCAAAATTCTCGGAGCCATCGAACACCACGATGCGCTCGATATTCTCGCGCGTGTATTTCGGGAACTGGGAGAATTCGCCCGCCATCCAGCCGACCTGCCGAATCATGCCACGGATCACCCGCTTGCGATTCGCGTCCGTCCAGTCAGGGAACACCATCCGCAAGTTGAACATCGCCGTCCGGCGGAGCGGCGCCCGAATCGCAAAAGCCGCGGCGGCAAAACAGACTCCCACCCACCGCGCCGCCGGCCTTGGCAACAAGCCAAGAGACTTCAGTCCAACCCACGTCACGGCGTACTCGAACCATTCCCGCATCGCGAATCATTATGCGGGAGCCGTCACGCCCGGCGCCAGAGTTGAGTAGCAATCCCGTAGGCTCACGCCTGTATTCGAATGTACAGTGGAACGACGGTGGAGCCATGCTGCGACACAAACTCTCAGCCAGTGCTAGACTCGTCCGACCTTGAGCGAGAACCCGCAAAGATCATATGGACTCCCGCGCGGCGCCGCGCTGACTCTCCTGGCGCTGACTATCTTTATATGTTTGTTCGGACATCTGGGCGCCATGGGCCTAGTAGGTCCGGACGAGCCGCGTTATGCGTGGATCGCTCGGGCAATGTCCGAGACCGGCGACTGGGTAACGCCCCGGCTCTATGGGCAGCCGTGGTTCGAGAAGCCCATTCTCTATTATTGGGCCGCATCTCTGGGCTTTCGCCTGCGCCTGCCGGCCGAGTGGGCCGCGCGGCTGCCGTCTGCCATTGCTGCCCTCGCCGCAGCCCTCGCCGTCGGGTGGCTCGGATGGAAGCACTATGGCGACGACGCCCGCATCGAGCAGAGCCCCGGGTTGCTCGCTCCGTTATTGTTCGCATCGAGCGTCGCCGCGATCGGTTTCGCCCGCGCCGCCACGCCGGACATGCTGTTCAGCGCCACGATCGCGGTCGCTATGGCGAGCGCCGCCAGCGTGCTTCGCTACGCCGGTGCGTTACGCGCTCCCGACGCCGCTTCCGAGGCTCGGCGCAGTGACTTTCTCGCTCTGCTTTCCTTTGGCGCGTTTCTCGGCCTGGCGGTTCTGGCGAAGGGCCCAGCGGCCATCGTTCTGGTTGGCGGGGCGCTCGTGGTCTGGGCCATTGCAACACGGCAGTGGCACGCGACGCTTCGATTCGTCCACCCGTTTGCAATCGTCGCCTTCTGTGCTGTGGCGCTTCCCTGGTATGTCGTTTGCGCTCTCCGCAACCCCGGCTTTCTCCGAATCTTCCTCTTTCAGCACAATTTCGAACGATATCTGACTCCCCTATTCCAGCATCGCCAGCCGTTCTGGTTTTTCGGCCCGATCGTTCTACTCGCGTTGTTGCCCTGGACCGCGCTCCTATGGCCGGCGTCACGGGAGGGATTTCGATTATGGCGCGAGCGTTCCTGGGCCAACTCACCGGGACTCTTTTTCGCGTGCTGGGCCATTGTTCCGGTTGTGTTCTTCAGCTTTTCGCAATCCAAATTGCCCGGTTACATCCTGCCCGCGATTCCTCCCCTGGTACTCTTGTGTTCCGTCGGGGCCGCGCAGGCATTCGGACGAAGCCGCGCAGCCGTCATGCCCTTCGCGGCCGCGATCGGCTTGACCTGGCTTGGGCTTGCGATCGTCCCCCTGCGTCTGGAGCATGGAATTCCCTGGGCGAGTTACAGCCCGGACCACACTTCGCGGCTCGTTTCGCACGGCGGCTATGCAGCGCTGTTTCTCGGCGTCTTCGTTGCGTTGCTTGTCATTGCGGCGGGCTTCTACCGTAGACCGCACTACGTGATCGCGTGCTGCGCGCTTTCCGTTGTCGCTTGCGTCGAAGTGGCCAATCTCGGCGTTCTCCCCATACTGGACAGGTTCGAGTCCGCAAGGTCCCACGCCCAATTCCTGCGAAACGATCAGCGACAGGACCGCATTTTCACCTACCATCTGCGCCGTGACTGGAGTTACGGCCTGGCGTTCTATTTTCACCGTGAGCTTCCGGAATGGTCGCCGTCCGACCCGGACGCGGCTCTCGTGCTGACCACACCCACCGGACTGGACGAGATCCAGAAAATCGGCAGGTTCCGCGGCGCGCTCGACGAGTCGTACTCCGGGGTTTTGTACGTGCCAATCAATCGTGTGCGGCGCTAGCGGAGTGAAGTCGGGGGAATATTCTGCAGAAAGAAATTCACGATCTGGCTTTCGTAACTCCTGCGGTCGTCATCCGACATGTCGCGGTACGTCAGTCGCTCGCGCACCATCTGCTTCGGATCAGGCGCTTTGATGAACAACCCCAGGGTTTCATTCGCGAGGGCGGGGCGGTCATCCGCCAGGATGAACATCTTGGGGATTCCTTTGGTTGCGGCAAGACGGGTTGAGACCGGCGGCTCATGCCGAAACGGGTAGTTGAGCATCCGGAATCCGAAATCGGAAAAACGCAGGACGTACGGCAACACCTGGAGCCCGGATTTTTTCACTTCGATCTGCACCATATCGCGGGGATCATCATAGGCATCATCCACGGCGAAGGCCTCGATTCGGGGATCGGTCGCCGCTACTTCGAGTACGGCGTACCCGCCCATGTCCGTGCCCCAGAGCGCGAAATGATGTGCGTCCACGTCGTCACGCCCGGCCAACGACTGTAGCGCCGAACGAAGTTCGGCGGTCTCCCGATATCCCAGCGTTGTGACACCGGGACTTGTGCCGTGTCCCATGAAATCGAACAGGAAAACATTGAATTGATGTTCCTGTAGCGCCGTGACGAGTGTCAGCACGTCGCCGCGCTGTCCCGCATAGCCGTGGCAAACGATTACCGTAGGGGCCCCGCGCAACCCCGGAAAGAACAAGCCATCCCGTTTTGCACCGCCTGCGACTGGAAAGGAAAACGTTGTCGGATGGCCCATCATGACGTTCAGGTCGAACGTGACCGGATTCCCCGCAGGACGCAAAATCTGATACAGAAGGATCGAGGACACTGCCGAGATCGACACAAGGACGAAGAAAAGCAGCGCCAAAAGTCCGGAGAAAATCTTGGCGAGACGAGTTGTGGGATAGTGCAGCTCGGAGACGATGGCCATCCGATGATCGCGGGCGCTCGGGAAAACACGCCTCGACGCGTCGAATGTTAGCACAGTTCTCTCTAACCCGATTTGACCTGCCGCTACGGTTCCGACAAAGGGCGCCAGTTGGGTTCCCTGCCCCGGCACGGCTATAATGGGCTTGGGAACGCCGTTCGGATCTCATGCAGATCGTCGACCTTCGTACGCTATATTCACGGTCCCTGGAAAACCTCTTCCAGGAAGAAGCCCGGCACTGGCGGGAAGAGTTGCACTGGGACTACCACGCCTCGATCGATCTCATCCGGAAATTCATCGACTCACGCGCGCTCGGCGGGTTTGCCGCGGTCGAGAACAGCCGGCCGATCGGCTATGGATTCTACGTCCTCGAGGATCACAAGGGACTGATCGGCGGGCTGTTTGTATCCTCGCGGTGCGTACAGGGGCAAACCACGCAGGCGCTGCTGACCGAAATGCTGGGCGCGCTCCGAGCCACACCTCGACTGGAACGCATCGAGGCACAGCTGATGCCCTTCGGCAGTGAACTCGATCCGGCCTTCCTTTCGCAGCATTTCCGCCTGCACACGCGCCAGTTCATGCTTCTGTCGTTGGCCGAAGCGAATCTCTGCGGCAAGGCGCCTTCGGCCGGATTGCGGATCGAGCCGTGGAGTGACCGGGCCTTCGAGCAAGCCGCACAACTCATCCAGCTCGCCTATGCCGACCACGTGGATGGCCGTATCAACGACCAGTATCGCAGCGAGGCGGGCAGCTTGAAGTTTCTCCGCAATATCGTCCTCCTGCCGGGCTGCGGTCAGTTCTTGCCCGAGGCCTCCTTTCTGGTGCGTCCGGCGACGGGCGATCGGCCCGTGGGCATGATTCTCACGTCGACGGTAGCGGAAGGTGTGGGGCACACGACGCAGGTCTGCGTCATGCCCGGCTACCAGGGACACGGCATCGGCCGGCAGTTGATGGAGCAGTCGATCCAGGCATTGCGCAGGCGTCACTACGAGTCGCTTTCGCTGACGGTGACGGCCACCAACGAGCGAGCGGTCCAACTCTACGAACACCTCGGCTTTCGCACCGTCAAGACGTTCGCAGCCGGCGTCTGGCAGGCCTAAGGGAGAGAGTTACTTCTTGGCGCGGTCCTTGAGCAGCCCCTTCAGTTCGTCCATAAATTCCCTCACGTCCTTGAAATCAAGATAGACGGAAGCAAAGCGGACGTAAGCAACCTTGTCCAGTTTCTTCAGGCGCGCCATGAGCAGCCCGCCGATCTCCGTCGTCGTGCGCTCGCGCTCCGCGGCTTCGCTGACAAACGCCTCGGCCTCATCGACGATCGATTCGAGCTTGCTCACGGGAACGGGCCGCTTCTCGCAAGCCTTCAGCAGGCCCTGCAAAATCTTCTGCCGGTCAAATTTCTCGCGTCGGCCATCCTTCTTGATCACCATGTAAGGAATTTCGTCGATGCGTTCGTAGGTCGTGAATCGCCGTTTGCATTTCAGGCATTCACGGCGGCGGCGGATCAAATCGCCGGTGCGGGCCTCGCGCGAATCGATCACCTTGTCATCGAGATGCGTGCAAAAGGGACACCTCACTCGGGCCTCTCCTTCGACTCGGCCGATGGCGCGGGCGATTCCGCCGCGTGCTCCGCGCCAGCGAGCCAGCCGGCTTCGCCGGCCTGCTCTTCGGCCTGCGCCATTCTCCGCAGTTCGCCCATCGACCAGCCCTCCCGGAACAACAAAGGTAGACCGGCAAAACAGCAAGACGCAAACGCGACCAGCCACAAAACGATGGAGGCTGTCGCCGCCGGCTCCTTTTCTACTCCAAAGGTCAGAGTCAACACAAGGAAGGTGGCCAGTTGCGCTCCTCCGCCCACTCCTGGAAGCTGGACCGCAGAGCCGACAAGGGTGAAAGTGAGAACAAGAATCACGCTGCCGAAACTCAATCGCGCCAGTTGGCCGGGAAAAGCGTGTACTACGCACAGGTACATTAAAGCGACGAGCAGCCAGTGCAGCGCGGTATAACCCGCGAGCGCGCTGAGATCGCCCCAGGTGCGGATTCCTTGCAATCCTTCGCTGAATCCCTCGAGCAAGAGTACGACTTTACCTCGCCAGCCGTGTCGCCACTTGCTCTCGTGCAGCTTCCGGGCCAGCCAGCCGGCGCCGTGATAACGAAAATAGATCAGAAACGCGATGACGGCGACGAGTGCGGCCAACAGCAAGGCTCCCGCGGAGCGCGCGACTCGGATCAGCGAACTGTTTGCGGCGCTGGCAAGGGATCGATGCTGAAGAAGCAGAAGCGCGCAGCCCGCCAGCACTACCGTGGCGGCTGCGTCTGAAATGCGCTCGAGAACATACACGCCGAACATCCCCGGCATCGAAAGTGAGTCTTTCCGGGCGATGAGCGCAGGGCGGATCGGTTCTCCAGCCCGGCCGAGAAGGAAAACGCAGGCGAAGCCCATCAACGTCGCACTGTAGACGTTTGAGAAACGCGTGGGACCCAGCCAGCGGCAGAACCGCATCCAGCGAAGCGCGCGAAGCGCGAAGCAAACATATACGGCGGCGATTCCGAGAAAAAGGAAAGAAAGCCGCGCATGGCGAAGCGATTCAGCCACCATCCCCCAACGGAACCCCTCCAGGGTGATGGCGTTCCGAAACTTGTAAAAGAAATAACCGAGGGCCAACAGGGCGAGCAGGAGCAGCAGGTACCGTCGCGACTTTTTCATCGTCCGGCTTGCACCGTAGCAGTAAGTTTCCGAGAGTGTCAAGAACGAGGTGGCAACTGCGTCGCGATTGGTGTAACCAAGGGCGCGCGAAACGACCCGATGTGCTTTAACCGGCCGGGCTTTCGTGGTATTGTCTGCCGCGTTTTCGCAGGAAAGGGGACCAACATGCGCAAGAGGTTTCTAGTGAAAGCGGCGACCGTTGCAGTGCTTCTGATGGCGATGGCCGCGCACACAGCGAAGGCCCAGGCTCCTTCCGCCTCCGCAAGCGGGTCGGAATGCGACCGAGCATGCCTCACCAATATGGTCGATGAATACCTAGCCGCCTTGGTGAAGCACGATCCGAACGGCCTGCCTCTGGCAAACGAGGTCAAGTTCACCGAGAACACAGCGACTTTACCTCTCGGCGACGGTTTGTGGGTGGGCGCATCCGAGGCACCGACGACCTTCAAGATCTACGCCGCCGATCCCACCTCCCACCAGATTGCCCTCTACGGAGTGATGAAAGAGTTCAACAAGCCGATTATTCTCGCGCTCCGGCTAAAGGTGGAAGGCGAAAAGATCACTGAGATTGAGCATGTTGTCGTGCGCGACGTCCGAGAGGCCGGGATGAAGAACTTCGTTACGCCGAGACCGGGGCTGGTGGAGACGGTGCCAGCCGGCGAACGGACCTCACGTGACGAACTCTTCCGGGCGGCAAATGCTTACTTCGACTCGATCGAGGAAAGCAACGGCGACGTGGCGCCGTATGCCGACGATTGCGTTCGCCACGAGAACGGCATGCAGACAACGACCAACACGACGCCCCAGCCCGGTCCGCTCAGCTCCGCGACGCCGGGAGCAAACGCCGCGTTCGACAAGCTCGGTGCGCTCGGCTGCCGCGATAGCATGAACACTCACATCCTGAGCTACATCACCAAGATATGGCCGCGACGCATAATCATCCTCGACGAAGAAAAGGGACTCGCCTTCAGCTTCCCGATGTTCGTGCATCGGGGCAACGTGCGGTCCATCAAAGTTTCCGGCGTTCCGGGCATCGATACCGTGCCGATGAATTTCGGACCGATCGACCTGCAGGCAGCCGAGATCTTCGCCATCCGAGGCGGCAAGATTCACGAGATCGAAGCGATGGGCTACTTGCTGCCATACAACTCCAAAACAGGCTGGGAGTAACCTTACCAGCCGGACGGAGGCCGATCCGCCGCGGGTCGGCCTCGTCTAGCTTCGGAATCGCAATCGGTCGGCAGCTATCCCCGCTCGCTCCCACGCCGACCCTTGGGACGCCACTCACCTATCCGTCCACCAGACTCAGGCGGAAAAGGCACCGCCCTTGTGTTTCCTGCCATGGCGCGAATAAGATGCCGGCCAAGCGTAGCCGCGGATCGCCTGGGAACACGGAACTTTTCGGCCTGGTTTTGCGTTTCATGGTTGAGGCTGGAAAGCGATGCAGGTTGCGAGGCTAGTACAGATTGGAGCCCGACGCCCAACTGATTCAGTTCTGTCTCCGGGGCGATGGGCCAGCCTGGGAGGAACTTGTGCGGCGGCATGCGCGGCGCGTGTATAGCCTGTGCTACCGGTTCACGACCAACGCAGCGGCCGCAGAGGACCTCAGCCAGGAGGTCTTCCTGCGCGTGTACAAGACGCTCGCGAGTTATCAGCCCGCCTACGGGGCGTTTCCTACGTGGCTTACGAGCGTAACGCGTAACCTGCTCGTGGACCATTACCGGCGCACCAGGTGCGACCGATTGACCGACTCGCTCGACGACGCCATGCCGAGGCTCGAGGACGTGCATTCGCCCGCGCGCACGCCGGACAAGCTGGCACAAGCCGCCGAGTTGAGCGAACAGCTGCAACGTGGACTCGCAAGACTATCGCCGGAATTGCGTGAAGCGGTGATCCTACGAGATTTGCAAGGGCTGGATTACGGCGAGATTCGCACCGTGCTGCAAGTCCCGGAGGGAACGGTCAAGTCGCGCATCAACCGGGGACGAATTGAGCTGGCGCGAGTTCTGGAAGAAATGGGAGTGCGTCCAGCGTAGTGCCGGAAGGGATACAGATGGATTGGCACTGCACAGCAACGGAAGAACGGTTGAGCGACTTCCTCGACGGCGCGCTCTCGCCGGAGGAAGCGGCTGCCTTCTCCGCACACGCCGCCGGTTGCGCCGCTTGCGCCCGGATCATCGCGCAGGTTGGCGCGCTCGTCAGTCAGATGCAGCAGATCCCCCTGACCGAAGAGCCCGTCCATCTGGTCGGCAAGATCCTCGATGCGACGCTCGGCCCGAGAACTACGCAGCAAGGCTGGCAGCAGTGGTTCGGGTGGATGCCCGCGATCTGGCAGCCGCGGTTCGCGATGGGATTGGCGACGGTAGCTGCTTCGCTTGCCATTCTGGTGCATGCAGCCGCTCCGCAAGGAAGGAATGTGAGCCTGGCGGACCTCAATCCTGCGGCCCTTGTGCGCATGGCCAACCGGCAAGTACATCTCACCTACGCACACGGAGCGAAATTCGTGAGCGCCTTGCGCGTGGTATACGAAATCCAGTCGCGCCTCGGAGCGCAAACCGAGCCAGTGGGCGCGCCGGTGCGCGAGTCGCAGCCGCAGCCGGACCCGCCCTCTTCCGAACCTCACGACCGGTCGGAAGCGAATCCGCATCCGCGTCATCACGAGGCTGCGGACGGCAGCATGCTGGCGTTCGCCGTGGCGAATCGCTGGTCCGAAAGCTTGCCCGATCGCTTCACCAGGAGCCGCCCATGAAATGCGCCGTACATACGGATGTGGACGCCACCGGTTTCTGCCGCAACTGCGGCAAAGCGCTCTGTCCAGTGTGTACGCGCGACGTGCGTGGCGCGCTCTATTGCGAAGGCTGCCTAGCGAGCATGGTCGCCGCCCCGGCACCGGCGCAAGCGCACTCGGGAACGAACCCCGGCGTGGCTCTAGCGCTCGGCTTTATCCCCGGGCTCGGCGCCGTTTACAACGGCGAGTACGTGAAGGCGCTGATCCACGTGCTCGTCTTCGGCGGGCTCATCGCGGCACAGAGCAGCGATATCCCCGGCAGTTATCACGCGTTCCTCGGCATCGCGCTGGGTTGCTTCTATTTCTACATGCCGATAGAGGCCTATCGCGTCGCGAAAGCCCGACAGACCGGCGGAACGGGCACGACAGAGCAACTTCCCTTGATCGAGACAGGAAGCGGGAGGCCGACCGGAGCCATCATTCTGATTGCTCTCGGCATGTTCCTCCTGCTTGCGAATCTGGGACTGTTCGAGTGGGACTGGTTCGCAAAGGCGTGGCCGCTGGGATTGATCGCTCTCGGGGTGTGGCTGCTTGCGTCCAGGTTGAAGAGAAGCTCGTAGGAGAGAAATGCCATGGTGGACGAAACAAAGCCTCCGTGCTCCTGTGCACGCTGCCGCATACGCGGACTGATGGGTCCCGTGATGCTGATTGCCCTCGGCCTGATTTTCCTCGTGGGCGAATACACGAGCTACAATATCGGCCAACTCTGGCCCGTATTGCTGATTGTCGCCGGCATCGTACTATTCGCTCAAACTGTCGCGTCCCGAGAAGGCCACACGGGGTCGTGAGGAGCGCGTGAGCAACGGCGGACATCATCGCAGTTCCCTTTTCGCGGCTCTGCTCCTGATCCTCTTGGGCGTCATTTTCTTTCTGGATCGCGTGGATCCCCTGCTGGGCCTCGGTCACTTGATCCGGCTCTATTGGCCGATCCTGATCATTGTCTGGGGCGTCGCGAAGCTCGTTGACCACCTCTCGGATCGAAAGGCCGGACAACCCCGCTCGACGATTCTTTCGGGAGGGGAAGCCGCATTGCTGGTTCTTCTCGCTCTCGTCCTGGGAGCTTTCGTTTTCCGCGACTGGATTCGCGATCACTACGCCGACATCGACCTCGAGATACCGCCTTTCAGCCAGAGATATTCCGAAAGCGTCGCGCTCGCGCCGCAAACGCTTCCGCCCGTCGCTCGCGTGGAGGTCACCACGAAGCGGGGAAACGTCACGGTCCACGCGAGCGAGGGCAATGCTCTCATCGTCAGCGCGACCAAATCCGCACCCGGGCCAAACGAATCCACCGTTCAGGCACACCTGAAGGATGTGGGCGTTCAGGTCGAGTCCCGCGGCAACGGCGTCCGCATCCATCCCGCGAACCTGGAGAGCGCGGGCGGCTGGGCGAGCGTTGATTTGGACGTCGAAGTCCCCAAGGCAACGACCCTGGCCATCAACGCGTCGCACGGCGACATTCGCGTGTCCGGAGTTGCGGGCAACATCGACGCACACGCCGACAGCGGGGATGTCGAGATTCACGACGCCGGTGGTGACATCAGCGCCGAGATGCAAAAGGGCGACGCCCGCATCACAAACATCCGTGGCAATCTGCGCGTCAATGGGCGAGGCGACGATATCGAAATCGCCGATGTTTCGGGCGACGTAACCATCGATGGCGCCTTCCTGGGATCCACGCGTGTGCGCAATGTTGGGAAGACAACCCACTGCACGTCGCCATGGTACGACGTGACAATCCTCCGCATGACGGGGCGCATGGAACTGGATTCGTCCGACATCGCCATTTCGGACGCCGCCGGGGACGCCCGGATCGTGACGCACAACAAAGACATCGACGTCGAAAACGTCGGCGGCCGGCTCGAGATCACCGATTCGCACGGCGATGTCAAAGTCGGCTATGCGAACCCGCCGGGCGCGGGCATCAACATCACGAACGACTCGGGCGATGTGAATTTGACGCTGCCCGCAAAGTCGAGTTTCGAGCTGTCGGCCGCCTCCCGGTCCGGTGAAGTCGAGAGCGATTTCGAGGGGCCCTCCCTGAGACCAGTGGACGACGAGGACAACGGGCGCCTCAGCGGGAAATTCGGCGGGTCCGGGCCCCCAATTACCATCAACACGACCTACGGCACAATCCATCTGGGCAAGTTGCACTGACGATTCCTACCGGGGTCGCGGCTACCGCTTCTCAGCGCCGCGCAGGCGATCGAGTGTCGCGAAAAACTCCGGAAAAGAGACGGCGGCACAGTCTGCATCTCGGATCGTCGTATCGCCTGCCGCCCCCAAAGCCGCGACGGCGAGTGCCATAGCGATTCGATGGTCGGCCTGCGGGTCCACCCTGGCGCCGCGCAGCTTTCCTCCCGAGCGTCCTTCGACGCGCATGCCGTCCTCGAACTCCTCTACACGCGCGCCCATCTGCCGCAATCCCTCGGCAAGCGCCGCGATGCGATCGCTTTCCTTCACCCGCAGTTCCCGCGCATCATGAATCTCGATTCCCTTCTCGGTGAACGGACCGAGCGCGCCGAGCATGGGCAATTCGTCGATCATCTCGGCGACCTGTGCGCCGGATACCGTCCCGCCCGCAAGCGGCGCGTGGCGCACCGAGACATCGCCGACCAATTCTCCGTGGCGCATTTGCAGCGACGCCACGCGGACCGGCGCCCCGATCGAAACGAAGAAATCGAGCACACGCGCGCGTGTGGGATTCAGTCCAACGTTGTGGAGCATTAGCGACGATTCCGGCAGCACGAGCGCCGCGGCAATCAGGAAAACGGCGGCTGAAAGATCGCCCGGAACCACGAGCTGCTGCGCGGTCAGCTTGGGACGCGGATGAATGCGAATCGCGTTCTTCGTGCCTTCCACTGTGGCGCCGAATTCGCGTAGTGCGATTTCCGTGTGATCGCGAGTGCAGACCGATTCGCGAACGGTCGTCACTCCATCGGCATAGAGTCCCGCGAGAAGAACGGCCGACTTCACCTGCGCACTCGGAATCGGGGCCGTGTAATCAATAGCGTGCAAAGGCGCGCCGCGAATCTCGAGGGGCGCGCGGTCGCCGTCGCGGCCGCGTATTTCCGCTCCCATCTGCCGCAATGGCTCGATGACGCGCCGCATCGGACGCCGGCGAAGCGATTCATCGCCGGTGAGCGTTGAAGTAAAGGGTTGCCCGGCGAGAGCGCCGGCGAGCACCCGTATCGTGGAACCGGAGTTCTCAGCGTCGAGAGGCTTCCGTGGCTCCTTCCAGCCGTTCAGTCCGGCGCCATTGATGCGCACGCGGCGCTCGCTCGATTCCACTTCAACGCCGAGCTGCCGCAGACATTCGAGAGTGCTCTGGCAGTCCGCCGCGGAAGCATAGTTTTGTATCTCGCTGCGGCCCTCGGCCAGCGCCGCGATGATCGCGTAGCGATGCGAAATTGACTTGTCGCCCGGCAGCTCGACCACGCCGTCCACGATGCCCCCGGGCGAAATAACGCGCTTCCCCATGGCATGATTCTAACATGCCGATTTCGCGTGACTTTGCGGCGCTGGTTCTGATGTCATTTCTTGACGAAACGGCGGAATCCTGCTAAAAACGTCCGTTCTGCTGGGGGAATGTATCGCAACAGCGGCTTCTGTTCAGGGAGCCGATATCCGGAGGAAGGACGCTGCTTCTAGCTGGGACGGTTGGCTTCCGGGTGTGGGCAAATTCGCCCCGATACGCGGAAAAACGAACCCGGTGAGAGTTTTCCAATAAATCCCCGATGAAACCTATCCATGGAGGATCGCTGATGCGCATCGGACTTGCGGGCGCACGACTTGCTGCCAGGAGTTTGCGCCAATTCCGTTTCGGGAGGATTCTTGCGACTGGCGCTGCACTGGCAACCACGCTGATGACGGTTGCGGCAGCACCGGCAAAGGCGGCGGCCGAAGGCGGCGAAGCGAACCTGAAGCTTCCCGATTTGTCGGGCGTGAATTTCCTCGGGGTTGTGGACGGGCACAAGCTTCTCCTGTGGGGCCTCCTGTTCTGCGTATTCGGGCTCGCCTTCGGCCTGACGATTTATGTACGCCTGAAGAATCTGCCGGTACACCGTTCGATGCGCGAAATGTCCGAGCTGATCTATGAGACCTGCAAGACCTATCTCATCACGCAGGGCAAATTCCTCTTCCTACTGTGGATCTTCATCGCCGCGATCATCGTGCTGTACTTTGGCGTCCTGCGCCATTACGAGACAATTCGGGTTGTGATGATCCTGTTCTTCAGCGTAGTGGGAATCCTGGGGAGTTACGGGGTTGCGTGGTTCGGTATTCGCGTCAACACCTTCGCGAACTCGCGGACGGCGTTTGCGGGGCTTGGCGGCAAGCCATACCCGATCTATCAGATCCCTCTGCGGGCCGGCATGAGCATCGGCATGATGCTGATCAGCGTGGAACTGTTTATGATGCTGGTAATTTTGCTCTTCGTTCCAGGGTCCTATGCGGGACCCTGTTTCATCGGTTTCGCCATCGGTGAATCGCTCGGAGCAGCGGCGCTGCGAATCGCCGGCGGTATCTTCACCAAGATCGCCGACATCGGTTCGGACCTGATGAAGATCGTCTTCAAGATCAAGGAAGACGACGCGCGCAATCCCGGCGTAATCGCTGACTGCACCGGTGACAACGCCGGTGATTCGGTCGGGCCTACCGCCGACGGCTTTGAGACTTACGGTGTCACGGGCGTCGCCCTGATTACCTTTATTCTGCTCGGCGTGGCAAATCCAGTCGTGCAGGTGCAGTTGCTCGTGTGGATCTTTGTGATGCGCATCGCCATGCTGGTGGCCAGCGCGGCGGCCTACTTCATCAACAGCGCCATCGCTCGCGCGCGATTCGGAAATGCCGACGAGATGAATTTTGAGTCACCGCTGACGTCTCTCGTATGGATCACCTCCGCTGTCTCGATCGCGCTAACGTATTTAATCTCCTACTACATCATTCCCGATTTGGGCGGCGACACGACGCAATGGTGGAAGCTAGCAACCATCATCTCGTGCGGAACGCTTGCCGGCGCGGTTATTCCGGAGCTTGTGAAAGTCTTCACCTCGACTGAATCGAGGCACGTGCGCGAGGTTGTGAGCTCCGCGCAGGAGGGCGGCGCATCGCTGGGAATTCTGTCCGGTTTTGTGGCCGGCAATTTTTCCGCGTACTACCTTGGATTGACGATGGTCGCCCTGATGAGCATCGGTTATCTCGTCAGCTTGCGGGGGCTGGGCGATCTGATGATTGCCGCTCCCGTGTTCGCGTTTGGCCTGGTCGCCTTCGGCTTTCTGGGAATGGGACCGGTGACGATCGCGGTCGATTCCTATGGCCCGGTGACCGACAACGCGCAGTCCATCTACGAACTTTCCTTGATCGAGAGCCTTCCCAACGCCGCGCAGGAGCTGAAGAAGGACTTCAACATGGACGTGAACTTCGAGCGCGCCAAGCACCTGCTCGAAGAGAACGACGGCGCGGGGAACACCTTCAAGGCCACGGCCAAGCCAGTGTTGATCGGAACGGCCGTGGTGGGCGCGACGACGATGATTTTCTCGATCATCATGGCCCTGACAAACGGACTCACGACGAATGTCGCTATGCTCTCGCTCCTGCACGCTCCATTCGTCCTCGGATTGATCTCTGGGGGCGCGATGATCTTCTGGTTTGTCGGCGCTTCGACACAGGCCGTGACGACGGGAGCTTACCGCGCCGTTGAGTTCATCAAAGCAAACATCAAGCTCGAGGGCGTCGAGAAAGCTTCAGTTGCAGATAGCAAGAAGGTCGTCGAAATCTGCACGAAGTACGCACAGCGCGGAATGCTGAATATCTTCGTTGCGGTGTTTTTTGCGGCGCTGTCCTTTGCGTTCGTCGAGCCGTTCTTTTTCATCGGCTACCTGATTTCGATCGCCGTGTTCGGCCTATACGAGGCGATCTTCATGGCCAACGCGGGCGGCGCATGGGACAACGCAAAGAAGATCGTTGAAGTCGAGCTGAAGCAAAAGGGCACGCCCCTGCATGATGCGACGGTCGTCGGAGACACTGTGGGCGATCCCTTCAAGGACACTTCTTCCGTGGCATTGAATCCGGTGATCAAGTTTACGACGCTGTTCGGTCTGCTTGCGGTGGAATTGGCCGTGTCCCTGACAGCATCGCAGGGGAACACCCGATTGACGCACATCCTCGCGGCGGTGTTTTTCGCCGTTTCCTTCTTCTTCGTCTACCGATCGTTCTTCGGAATGCGGATTAAAGGTTCGGAATAGCCGCGAAGGCTCGGTTCGCTATTATCACCGCAGCCCCGTACCGTCCTTTCTTATGCTTTGACGACACTGAGGAATTGGCGCGGATCGTTCGCGAAACCCGGGAAAACCACATCGAGACTGCGGTCGCCGAGGTGCTTCAAGATGATCTCGCCGAGCACGCTGCGGTAGTCGGTCGTCACTGCAAGGTCGCGGCCCTCGTACAGCTGGCCGTCGCTCATCCCCGGCCAGCGCGTGTAGACCTTCCCGCCCTTAATATCGCCGCCCATCACAAACATGCAGTTGGCATGGCCATGGTCGGTGCCGCGGTTGCCGTTTTCATGGGCCGTGCGACCGAATTCGGACATGCTGACGAAAACGACGTCGCCCATGCGGTCTCCCATGTCCTCGTGGAACGCCGCAATTCCCTGCCCCAGGTCGCGCAGGAGATTTGAAAGCTGCCCCTGCACGCCGCCTTCGTTGACGTGGTGGTCCCAGCCGCCGCTGTCGAGGAACGCGACTTCGAGACCGACATCCGCCTTGAATAATTCGGCGATCTCCTGGAGACTCTTGCCGAAGCGACTGTTGGGATACTGGGCGCCGTTTTCCGGCTGGTAGGCGTCCGGATTGATTTTTTTGAGCTGGTCGATCGCTTCGAACGTCTCCTGGCCCACTCCGCGAAGCGCTTGATCCACCGTCTGCGCGTACATCGCTTCAAAGCCGCCTTCCACTGTTTGTTGCGGCCCGTACATCTTAAACTGCTTGAGGTCGGGAATGGCGACCGCAGGCGCGCTGCCCTGGAGCGTGCGTGGAAGATATGGGCCGAACGCGACCGCGCGGAACGGCGAGGCCTGGTCCTCGGGCGCCGACTGTAACGCTCGGTTCAGCCATCCGTCCTCCGTGGCCTTCACTCCGGGCGTGCCCGACTCCATAAAGTCCTGCGCGTCGAAGTGCGACCTGCTGGGATCGGGCGAGCCGACGGCTTGCACGATGGCAAGCTGTCCGTTCTGAAAGAGCGGCTGCAACGGCTGAAGGCTTGGATGCAGGCCGAAGAAGCCGTCGAGGTCAATCGCGGCATCGGCGCTGCCGTGGCGCGGCTCGGGAATCGCGATCGTGGGGCGCAAGCGATAGTAGTTCGGCTCGGCGAACGGCACGACGACGTTCAGGCCGTCCATAGCGCCGCGCTGAAACAGCACGACCATCTTTTTCTTGTTTGGGCTCGTCGTGGCGGCTACGGCGCGCTGCAAAAATGACGGCAGCGAAGCCATCCCGAGCATCGCGATGCCGCCGTTCTTCAGGAAGTATCGCCGAGAGATTGTCATTGGCTTCCTCCGTCGCGCGATGCTCGCACGCTGTCCTGCAAACTATCGCCTCTGGAATTCGGGCGTCCCGAGAACCAGGCCGGATATCAGGCCTTCGTTCACCTGTTTGACCGGGTCATCGAGGCGCGCCTGCAAGATCTGCGGGTCATCCAGCCGGGCCTCGAGCGTCTGGCGCGTTTGCGTTTCTGCCTGGCCGTCCAGAAAAGCATCGAGCGAGCGCGACAGCGCCGTCGCCGGGTTCTTCGAAGCATCGGCGCCGAACATCGTTTTCAGATCGACGCTGGCTCCGGGCATGCGATCGGTGGCAAAAGCGAGTGCGAAGTTCAAACGGTTCAGAAGCGCGCCGGTGTTGACCCATGTCTCAGCCTTGTCGGAGTAACCCGTGGGCGGCTGGCAAAGGAACATCGGCTCGCCCATTCGCCCGATCCACCCAACGAGCGGCAAGGAAATGCTCACGTCGGCATTGAGCGCCCGGGCTGTGCTGGCGACGAGCTCGAACGGCGTTTTCACTTTGGCGCGATACGTCTTCTTCGACCAGAACTCCGGCGAATAGATCATCGTCTTGAGCACGCTGTTTATGTCCCCGTCGGTCGCTTCGTAGCTTTTCACCATGCGATCGACCAGCGTCGCGGGCGGATGATCGGAAACAAAGTGGCGGGCGAGCTCGGTCGAAATGAACTTCGCTGTGCGCGGGTCGTTTGCGAGCATCTTCAGCGCTTCTTCGCCGTCTTTTTCCCCGCCATAATCGAACGTGCGACCCATCACGACCTTTTTACCCTCGGCATGGAATTGGGGCTTGAAGATGTATTCCGGATGGCGCCGGGGCTCGCGGACCGTCCAGCCCGTCAGGCACCTGGCCATTTCGATCACGTCCTGCTGCGTATAGCCGGCATCCACGCCGACGGTGTGCAGCTCCATGACTTCGCGGCCATAGTTCTCGTTGAGCCCGCGGTCCTGTTGCTGCGGAGGTGCGGCGCCCTCCGCCCCGGGGAAACTCGCCCCTGGACGCGGGAACGTCCCAAACCCTGGTGCGGCACCGCCGCCGAACATTCCCTGATAACGCGACCGGCGCTCCGCAACTTCCTGCTGAAACTGCTTGAACGCCACGGGATCAACGCTCAACCAGTTGTCCAGATAGAAAAGCATTGCGGGACTTTTGGCGGTCGCGATCAGTAGGTCCTGAAACTTGCCCATTGTGTGCGGGCGAATCGTGTCGCGGACGTACGACGTCAGCATCCACCTGTCGGCGCCCTTGCCGGCGAAGACGTTGAAGTGGTTAAACCAGAAGTCCTCCATCACGGCTTCGAGCTGGCGATCGCTATAGACGACCCGGTCGAGCTTTGCCATGGAAAGCTCGGCGATGATGCGGTTCGGACCCTGAATCTTCGCAAGTTGCTCTCGGGCTTTGTTGGCGTTGTCGTCGCCCGTGTCCATCACCTGCGCCATCGCTTCGCGGCGCTTTTCCTGTAGCTCCTGCTTGTACTGCTCCTTGGTCTCGCCTTCCTGTTTCGCGGCTTGGGCCGGTGGCGGGAACTCCTCAAGCAGCTTCTGCGATGACTTCGTCAGCGTCGGATATTTCTCGAGGCGCGTATCGAGCGCGGAATCATCGATCGACTCGGGACGGAGCTGCCGATCAATCCACTTCTCGAGGCCCATGTCTCGAATGCGGTTTACGTCGCCCGGGCGCGGGCCATAGCCGAGACGGTTAAGCGCTTGGAGAATGGCCTCATCCTCGGTCAGCTCCGTGATTGGAAGCTTGCCTTTGAATCTCTTATCGAGCGCCGGCGCTGCGGAATTGTCGCCCGACGTTTTGTTGTTGTCGGCGCTCGCGCTCGGCGCCGCTATCGCGAATGGCGCCATCAGCATCAGGGTGAGGGCGGCGGCCAAGAAAGCGGTTCCCGTCGCATCCAGACGACTCGTGGTTCTCCTGATTTTCTTCTTCATAGCTTCCATTTCATTCTAACCCTGCGAAGCGGCAAAAGTTGCGTTGTGGACCCAAGTAGTCAATCACAGGCCGTCGCTGTCTGAATTATTCGTGGCGAGCCGCGCGAAAACCGTCGAGCGTCCAGAAGTCCTGTGCCTCGTCGTGACGGAGCACGTAGTAATTGCCGTCATCGGCGCGGACTCGGAAATAGCTCGCTTCGGGGGAATACCAGCGCCCATCGAGCTCGTGGACCTCAAATTGCCGCCCACGAATGACGAACCGGAGAGGTCGTTCGTCCGCACGGTGCCCCGCATAGCATTCGACGCGCATCTCGCTCATCGTGCCTCCGCGGGGCGGAAAGAAGTCCGCCGCAGGGGAACATTCACTGCCACAAGCAGTGTACCAACTTTGAAAAGGAGTGCAATTCGGCGAGAAGTCCGGAACTACTGAATCGTTAGCGGGCTCGGACGGCCCGTGGCGCGCTGGCGTGCCTCGGCCGCGGCCTCTCGCGCTTCCGCATTGTATGCGGCGCCGAAGAGGACGATCATGGCCGTTAGAAACATCCAAAGCAGCAGGCCGATGGCTGCGGCCAAACCGCGATACACGGCGTCGTAAGGCATCTTCCGAACATACCAGCCGAAGAAAATGTCCACGGCCCACCAGAGGATTGTCGAAACCAGCGCTCCGGGCAGCAGCTCCCGGTATCCCGGGTGCCCTGGACGCCCGATGCGATACAGCAGGACAAGGACACCCATGGCAAGCACGAAAACGATCACTCCGTAAAACGCCAGCTCTAGCTGGCGCGTAAGATAGACCGAGCGCGTCTGAAGCATCAACCAGCCGCGCGTCTGCTTGCCGAACACCGTGAGAATCACAACCGCCAGCATCGGCACAATCGTCAGGCTCAATAGCCCGAGGGCTCGGAACTGCCGGTTCCAATAGCCCGGCCGCAGCAAATCACCTTCGATCACGCGAAAGCCTTCCATATAACCCACCATCACCTGCGTACCCGCTATCAGTGTCCCGCCGAGACCCAGCAGGATCCATCTCCAAGGGTAAGCCGCCTTGCGGATGAAATAGGCGGCGACGACCTCGGAGCTGCCGGGAGGAAGGATCAGACTCAAGCGGTCGGGAATCTCTCTCAGCGCATCGTGGAACAAACTGGTACTGCCGAGGAGGCCAAGCGCCAAAAGCAAGAGCGGGAAAAACGCCAGGAACATGTTGAATGCGATGGCCTGGCTCAGCGTCACGCAGTCCGGGAAGACCCGGCCCAGCCCACGCACCAGGTTTCTCACCATGGCTTCCATTGGCGGCATTATAAGGGAACCCTGAATAATCACCCCCATGGTTTCATGGGCACGTGCCTGCTAGTACGCGGCTGTCGGGCGACCTTGCCTTGCCCGGGGCAGGGGCAGGCGGTAAACTTCACAAGCACAGGTATCCGGGGATTCTCCAATGGCGACGCCACCAAAAGCAGCTGCGAGCCGCAGTGAAGAAGTTGTGCGCAAGCACAAAGAATACCTCTGGCCGGCGGTCGCGAACTACTACCAGGAACCCCTCGTGGCGGACCGCGCCTCGATGCAATACCTTTGGGACGTCGAAGGGAACAAGTACCTCGACTTTTTCGGCGGCATCGTCACGATCGGCGTGGGGCACTGCAACCCGAAGGTCACCTCGAAGATCAAAGCGCAGGTCGACAGGCTGCAACACACTTCGACGCTCTTCCCGAATGAAGCTATCGTCGCGCTGGCCGAAAAGCTCGCCCAAATCACTCCGGGCAAGCTGCAAAAGAGCTTCTTCACGAGTTCGGGAACCGAAGCGAACGAAGCAGCGATCCTGCTCGCGCGTATGGCTGGCGCAAGCTACGACGTCGTCGCTCTGCGTCAGGCCTATTCCGGATCATCGGCGCTCGCAAAGAGCGTCACCGGCCAGGCAGCTTGGCGCAAGGCCGGCGTCATTGGCGTCGGCGTGGCTCACGCGGTCAGCCCCTATTGTTATCGCTGCCCGCTTCATCTGAAATACCCCGATTGCGGCGTCGCCTGCGCAAACGATGTCGAAGATGTGATTCAAACTACCACCAGCGGGTCGATTGCGGCCTTCATCGCCGAGCCTATCCAGGGCGTCGGAGGGTTCATCACGCCGCCGCCTGAATACTTCAAGATCGTCTACCGAATCGTGAAGAACTATGGCGGCCTCTTCATTTCCGATGAGGTGCAAACGGGGTTTGGGCGGACGGGCAAAAAATGGTTCGGTATCGAGCAGTGGGAAGTTGTTCCAGACATCATCACGTGCGCAAAGAGCATGGCCAACGGCGTGCCCGTCGGCGCGACGATCACGACCTCTGAACTCGCGGACAAGTTCCAGGGACTGACGATCTCGACATTCGGCGGCAATCCGGTCACTTCGGTGGCGGCACGCGCCGTGATCGAGGTGATCGAAGAAGAACACCTCCTCGAAAATACGCACGTTGTCGGCGGCTACCTGAGAGCGAAACTCGAGGAGCTGAAGGCCAATCATCCGCTGATCGGCGACGTCCGCGGCATGGGGATGATGCAAGCGCTCGAATTCGTGCGCGACCGCGAAACAAAAGAGCCTGCTCCCGCCGAGACCGCGCGGCTGCTCGAACGCGCGCGCGCGAATGGCTTGCTCATTGGCAAGGGAGGGCTGCACGGAAACGTCATCCGCCTGGCGCCGCCCATGAATATCTCTAAGGCGGATGTCGATGAAGGCATCCGGCTCCTCGATAAATCCCTCGCCGAGATCAAATCCTGAGCAACCGGCTCACTTGATCGGCGCGAGCCAAATGTCCTGATCTACGTAGGCTGCAAGAGGTGTTTCGGCCGGTATGTCGACGTTCTTGCCATGTTTGATGAGGCCGATTGGACCGAACAGGACGGTCAGCGCCACCGCCGGTCCCGTTTTGCTGTCTTCCTGGCGGCCCTTCGTGCCCCGAATTCTCACGTGGCTACTGCCGACCACCAAGTATTGTATTTGGACGCTGAGCTCTCCGGGTTTCCCATCATGCCGGCCCTTTTCGCGTTCGATACCGTTGCCACGGCATGAGCACATTGCCGTACCCCGCCTTCGCTTGCCATCCAAATCCGCCTCCGCTGATGTATTCTGCTAGTGAGTGAAACGCCAAACTAGAAACGGTCGCAGCCGGGGACTTCAGCTCCTCACCTCCGTGGGCCTGTGCCTTGCCGCGGGTTTATTTTGGGCGGGGATCGCGGCCGCGACAGACGACGAAGGGGGCAGCGTACACTGGGTACAGGTGGATGAAGGTCAGGTGAAGCTCGACGGTAAGCCCCCAATCGGCTCGGGACTTTATCTGCCCGACAAGAAAAGCAAAACGAAAGGCTCGGAGTTAGTCCTCGTTCTCCTCGGGCGGCGGTATCTGATGGTCGATGTGAAATCTAGACTTGTCTACGAGGTGCCGCTTTCCGACGTGCATCATCAAGGAAGCGATATCGAAAGCGGCGACCTCTCCCAGCAATCTCACCTGATTCCCAGCACCGACTGGACCGTTCGCGACGTCGGCCCGGCGGAACTTGTCCAGTTGAGCCTCGGCGATTACGGTCGCGTGCTCGAAATACAGTTGCCGCACCCTCGCGATTTGCGCGGACTCTACGTCATCCATTGATCCCGTTTGGATTCTTGCGCTTCGTGCGGTCCGTCGACCCTGACGTCTAGCGGCTCGTTCCCTGGCCGCAAACTCCGGTAGACCATCCAGCCCGTTGTCGCCAGCATGCCGGCCCAGCCCATCATCCGCACGGCCCACGCGATCTGGGTGTCGTGCTGAAGCACGCCGAGCCTGCCGAAAAGATAATTCCAGTCGTGGATCACGTAGTCTGCGTCGCCAACGGTGAGGAGCGGCAACGCCTGCGCGCGTGCGTCTGCCATGTAGGTGGCAATCGGGAGACACTGTTCGAAGAAGAAAAACATGCAAAATGCGGTTCCCTGCACATGCCGCTGGAACGCAAAGTACGCGGCGAGCATGAACGGCGCGCCCAGTTGCAGCAGAGTTCCGCCGGCGACCGCCAGAAATTCGCCGAAAAAGCGAAACAACAGGTGCCCCCCTTCATGGATAGGCACGAAAACCAGATCGATCATCAGGAATGGCCCCGTGCCGCGGGCGGCCTGGAACAGGAACAGCACGTAGAAAGCGCATGCAACAAGGAGGGCAGGACGCGACGTGGGCTGCCAATCGTCCTCGAGGCGGTCGAGAACCGGGAGCTTTTCCGTCCATGATTCGGGCAGGCGCATACGGGACCCCGCGTCTCAGTATCCAGTTGGAGCCGCAGGATCTGTGGACGAAATTAGTCTAGCATCCGCAGATTCGCGTGCTACGGCGCGTTTCAGTGGCTGCGCCTTGGAATACACCTGCTCTGTCCATCGGAATCTACGTCAGCGGTGGGAAACGCCTGCGACCCACGGAATCCCCACGAGACCGCCCTCCACCTGCACCTCGACAAAATCACCGCGGCTGAAAGTGTCGAAATCGGGGCGGCTGACGGCGATCCGCTCGATCCGGTGCCCCTCTCGCCACGATGTGACGACGAGCCGGCAGTTGGGAACGGGCCCCCGCATCGAGAACTTCCCGACCACGCGGGCCTGTTCGATTTGCGGAGGGGCGTGGTCGAGCGCTCCGTTCGCAAGTAGGAGAGCCGAAAGAAGCCAGGGGACGGGTACCAAACCGTAGTACACGCGCTTCAGGGCTTCAACCTCTGCGTGGTGCAGCGCGCGCCGCTCGACCCAGATGGCCAGGCCCAGAGTCAAAAAAAATAGTATGCCGATGAAGATCAGTATTGTGTCGAGTTCCAGGGCAGGATAGCGCTGGCTCGCGACCACGAATGCGAGCGAGCCCAGCACGAACACGGCCGTGCGGTTCAGCAATCTCTTCCGAAGGGAAAATTCGGCGGCAGACGAATTGAGGCCGCAGGAATCGCAGACGTCGGCGGCCCGCTCGGCTCCGCAATTCAGGCATCGCGTCATCGGACCGAACGTACGCTCGAAGGCGCTTGGGCGAGGCAAGCGATGTTCTCGTCGCGGCCGTTCGCGAGGAGTTCGCAGTCGATTCCCTGAGCGCTGCGGACAGCCTGATCGTAGTTTGAACCCGCGGCGGTCGCACAATGCGTCGCGCCCTTAAATATCATGCAGACCTCGTAACGTTCCCGGGTCTGCTGGAACGAGGAGTAGATGAGCACGCCGACAAAAGCAATCGCTCCGAGCGCGATAATCCATCGAATATGATTCGGCTTTTTCGCCATGAGTGCCCCTGACACGAGTTTGACTCCGCTAGCGCTCCGAAAGTTCCCCTTCGCCGGCCCGGCGCGCCACTTCCCGAGCAATATGCTTCTTTAGATGGTGCGACAGGCCCTCGAGTGCCGCAATATCCTTCAGGTCGCGCAGCGTAAGATCGGGCAAAAACTCCAGTACGACCGGCAACGGTGTAAGAGGATAACGAACCAGCGCTGCCCGGACATTATAACGTCGGGACCACTTGGGGTGCCGGGCAATGGCAGTAACCACGCGCTCTGGGATCGCAGGCTTCGACAGTACTTTCAACACCTGACTCTCCGTGAGGAACACATTCGCGAGCGCCAGCTTCACGGCTTGCGGATGCCCTTCAGCGAGGAGCGCTCCGGCCACGCGCGGCGGGCCGCGGCGCGCAAGGGTTAGCTTCTCGCCAATCGGGAGATGCGGCACGCGCGAGACGATGATCCCTTCCGCGACGCGTCGGATATCCGCGGGCGCCGACGGCAGCAAACTCAACTTCACAAGGTCAAAAAGATACAGCTGCCGCATCACCGTCAGCGCGATGCGCTTTGGTGTGCGCGGATGCCGTGCCAGGCGCAGTCGAACGCCTTCCGACGCCGTCCATTTCCCCTCCCCGCCTACAGCGGCGAGGACGTTTGCCGGTAAATCAAGCCGCTCGAGAAGCAGCGTGACGTGCATCTCTTCGAGATTCGGATTCGTCAGCAACGCGAGCAGCGTCTCCTCGCCGGTCTCGTGCACGAGAGCCTTCAGGTCCTCGCCCGAGGCCGTTTGCGCGCGCTCCAGCCGCGCTTCCGATTCAAGCGGCATTTCCCTTCGCCCGAGCCAACCGGACGGCCACGCGAACCGCGGCCTCCGCCGGGGAGATTTCCACCGGCACGAAGCGCACGCGTGGAATCAGTCGCATCGCTTCCGCGTCGATCGCCGCGTCGAAGTACTTGGAACGCCCGAATACGCCCCCTATCTTCGCGACAGGGACTTCACGATTGCGCCAGCCGAGTTCGGTCGAAACGCACGCCGCGAGTTGAGCTAAAGAAGTGGCGGCTTCCGACAGAATTTCGCGTGCCACACCATCGCCGTCATCGGCGACTTTCGCGACCAACGGGAACGTTTTCGAGAAAACCTCATCCGAATTTTTCGCGATCCATTCCAGCAACAAATCCCAGTCCTGGCATTGATGCCAGGTAAGAATTCGCTTCGCGAGCGCCGTGGCCGGCCCCCGGCCCTCCTCCGCCGGCACCACGGCCTGGAACGCGCGGCGGCCGATGTCGAAAGCGCTGCCCTCATCGCTGAACCATGGTCCGCGCCCGCCCGCGCGGGCCGTCCGCCCATTGGCGTCGCGGCCAAACGCGGCGGAGCCCGTCCCCGCGAGGAGAATGATCCCTTCCGCCGCGCCGAATGCGGCCTCGAGCGCGGCTTCCAGGTCCGTCGTCACGCGAACGTTGGCATTGGGAAATCCATCCTCGAAAAACTTCGTTACGCGCCGCACCACGCCGGCGCGGCCTGCGCCTCCCAGCCCGGCGCAGATTCCCCGGATGTGGCCCGCATGAATCTTCTGCCGGCTCAAGACCATGTCGGCCGTCTCGCTGAGCGCGAACCATGCTCTCGTGTATCCCGTGCGAAGTGGATTGGAGGGCCCCCCGGATGCACGCGCCAGTACACGGCCCTCGGCGTCGGCAAGCACGCACTCCGTCTTCGTCCCGCCGCCGTCGAATCCGAGGAAGTGGGAGGCGTCAGCGGCAGAAATTTTCGGTGGCATCGATTCCTTTCGGGCTGGTCCTAGCTTGTGGTGCTGATCCCGCAGACTCGGATTCTACACGGCCCGGCCCGATGCTGAAAGCTCCTCGCCAACCTGCGACTGTTAGAGCAACCGCCGGAACGATCCGGCCAAAAGGCCGGGAGAAAACAGGCCCGGATGCAGGAGGTGCGCGAGAAGAGCGACCCCATCCGCAAGCTGCGGGCCGGGACGCGAAAAATATGCGTTCGCATCCACGGCAAATACGCGGCGCTCTCGCACGGCCGGCAGCCTCTCGGACCCCGCAGGAAGCTGGTCCAACCGAAACTCAGCCGTCGTCCGAGCGGCATCGTACCCGCACGGCATCGCGACGATTACGTCCGGCATCGCTTGCATGATGTCGTCCGAAGTCACACGAACGGAAGGCTCGCGCAGCCGGCCGAGCACATCCTCGCCGCCCGCCTTGGACACCATCTCCGGAACCCAGTGACCGCCGACGTAGTAGGGATCGAGCCACTCGAGACAAAGCACGCGAGGGCGCCGACTCGCGCCCGCAGCCCTTCCGCGACCGCCGCAACCCTTTGCTCGAGCGCTGCCGCAAGAATCTCCGCTTCGCACCGCCGATCCGTTGCTTCGCCGACCCGGCGGATGTCGTCCCACACTTCAGCAAGCGAACGCGGAGTTAGAGCAAGGACCTGCGGTTGTGTGGGAAGCCGAGTCAGCGCCGTTGCCAGATCATCGGGCGAGGCAGCGCAGACGTGGCACAAGTCTTGGGTCAGGATCAGGTCGGGCGAAATCGATGCGAGCAACTCGGCGTCCACGGCGTAGATGCTCTCGCCTCGCGCGATGATCTCGCTCACGCGGCGGTCGATCTCTGCCGGTGCCGCCTGCGGATCGACGCGAGGGCGGAGCAGCGCGGGCTTCGTCGTCGCATCCCGCGGAAAATCGCACTCATGGCTCACGCCGAGGACCGAATCGCCAAGCCCTATCGCGTAGAGGATTTCGGTCGCCGACGGCAATAGCGAGCAGATGCGCATCTTGGTCATTCTGGGGAGGTTTCGCCCCGCTTCATTCACGAACATTCCCGCAGGCCCTTCATTGTGCCATATGAAGCCGTATGCTATATAAAATCGCAGGGTACAGTCGCTGCCATGAAAAATTCCCTCCAAAAATTGGCGCTAAAGCCCGTCTTAGGCGCCTTAGCGACGCAATTTTTGGCACATTTGTGCTTATGAAAGCTCGCACCCGCGCGCGCAAAAATTCCCGCGAAAAGAGCCCGCCGCAAAAAACACAAACACGTTGGGTCGAACAAACGCTCAAGAAAATGACGCTGCGCGAGAAGCTCGGCCAGATGCTGATGGTGTCTTTCTTTGGCGGCTTCGCCCCGGCACAAGGCGCTGATTACACAAGGGTTCTGTGCGAGGTTGAGGACAACCATGTCGGCGGTCTGATCGTCGGGACGGCGCGCGGCCCGCTCGGGATCAGGCGCAGCCAGGTCTACCCGACCGCAATCATCCTCAACGAATTGCAGCGCCGCGCGAAGATTCCGCTGCTCGTGGGCGCCGACTTCGAATCGGGCACGCGGATGCGGCTCGAAGAGGGCACGCCCTACCCATCCGCCATGGCGATCGCCGCGACGGGAGAGCCAAGGTTCGCCTACACGGCGGGCAAATCGACCGCGATCGAAGCGCGTGCCGCCGGAGTCCACTGGATCTTTGCGCCCGACGCGGACGTCAACAATAATCCGGACAATCCAATCATCAATGTGCGCTCGTTCGGCGAAGATCCGAAGGACGTCGCCTCGTACGTTGCGCAGTTCGTACGGGGAGTCGAAGAGAACGGCGCGCTCGCGACGGCCAAGCATTTCCCCGGCCACGGCAACGTCAGCGTAGACTCGCACCTGTCCCTCGCCGTCGTGCCGGGCGATCGCAAGGAACTCGACGGCACCGAACTCGTCCCCTTCCGCGCCGCGATTCGGGCGGGCGTCAGTTCGATTATGCCGGGGCATCTTGCTGCGCCCGTATTCGAACCCGACGCGCACGTTCCTGCGACGCTCTCGCGAAAGATTCTGACCGGACTCCTGCGCGGCGAAATGAAATTTCGTGGCCTGATTATCACCGACGCCCTCGAGATGGGCGGCGTCACGTCGCTCTACCCACCAGGTGAGGTCGCTGTCCGTGCCGTGGAGGCGGGCGCAGATGTCCTCTTGATGCCTCCTGTTCCCGACGCAGCGATAGCGGGACTCGAAGACGCCGTCAAGTCCGGACGAATTCCCGCCAAGCGCATCGATGAATCCCTGCGGCGAATTCTCGCGGCCAAGGCCCGGCTCAGGCTCAACCGCAATCGGCTCGTAGATGTGGCTCGGCTCCATGAAACATTTGGATGCCCAGAATTCGAGGCGCAGGCACAGGAGATCGCCGACCGGAGCGTCACCCTTCTGCGCGACTCCACGCGGCTCTTGCCTCTCGACCCCACGCGCCCGCTTCGCGTCCTGCTCGTTGCGCTCTCGGCTGATCCGGACGCGGTCCCCGGTGAAACACTCGAGCCCGAAATTCGGCCGCGCGTCGACTCGCTTTCCGTGATGCGCGCGGACACACGGTTCACGAGCGCCGCCATGCTCAGGGTCCCCTCACCGGACTCCTACGACGTGGCCATAGCTGCGCTTTTCGTTCGCGTGGCCGACCGCAAGGGCAACGTCGGTCTCCCTGACGACCAGCGGGCCGTCGTGAACCAATTGCTCGTTTCCGGAAAGCCCGTGGTGATCGCGTCGTTCGGCAGCCCCTATTTGATCGAGCGCTTCCCCACCGCGAAAACGTGGCTCGCCGAGTTCTCAACCAACGACGTGTCGCAGCGCGCGGCGGCGCGCGCTCTTTTCGGGCAGATCGGGATCACGGGAAAGATACCGGTTACGGTGCCTGGAAGCGCACAGCGCGGCGCCGGACTGCGCGTGGCCGCGAACCCGATGACGCTCGCACCGGCCGCAGAGTCGATGTCCGACCGTCTCAGGCCCACATACGATCTGCTCGACCGCGCGGTTACAGATGGCGCATTCCCCGGCGGCGTCCTGGCGGTCGGCTGGAACGATGAGTTGGCAATTTACCCATTTGGCAGGCTAACGCGCGACGCCAAAGCGACCCGCGTCACTTCCGACACAATCTACGACGTGGCATCGCTCACGAAACCCATCGTCACCACCACCGCCGCAATGCTGCTCGTCCAGCAGGGCCAACTCGACCTCGATGCGCCCGTCACGCGCTATTTGCCTGAATTCGCCTCGGCAACCAAGCCCGATCCCGACCCCGCATGGCGCGCGCGCATTACGATTCGCATGCTCCTGCTCCACAATTCCGGACTCCCGTGGCACCGCGACTTCTACAAGGACGCGAAGGGTAAGCCAGCAGTCGTCGCCCGCGCGATGGCCGAACCTCTTGTATGCGAACCGGGGAAACAGATCGAATACTCCGATCTCGGATTCATTCTGCTCGGCGAAATCATCGAACGCTTGACGGGAGAATCTCTCGACGGATTTGCCCAGCAAAGCATTTTCGAGCCGCTCGCGATGGGCTCCTCGATGTTCAATCCATCCCGGAATCTGCGCGCGCGAATCGCTCCGACTGAAAATGACACCTCATACCGCAAGCGTTTGCTTCGAGGCGAGGTGGACGACGAAAACGCCTGGGCCATGGGTGGAGTGGCCGGACATGGGGGGCTTTTCTCAACCGCCGCCGATATCGCGGTTTTCGCACAGATGCTCCTGAATGGCGGCATCTACGCGCACAGCCGCCTGCTGGCACGCGCGACGATCGGCCAGTTCACCGCGCGGCAAATCATCGGCGATTCCGCTGGCGCGATTGGCTGGGACGTGCCCACTGAACCTTCCTCATCGGGCCGCTACTTTTCGAGGCAGAGCTTCGGCCACCTTGGCTTCACCGGCACTTCGCTCTGGATCGACCCAAGCCGAAGGCTCCTCGTCATTCTGCTCACGAACCGCGTGAATCCCACGCGCGCCAACGAAAAGATTCGCCAGGTGCGCCCCGCGGTCCACGACGCCGTCGTCGAAGCGCTCGGCCTCGCGAGCGGACAGGCCGCCGCCCGATAACTCCCTCGGCACAATCCGCGCCGGATTTCCATGCGCACGCGACCTTGGGTCCACCTCCCGCTATAATCTGTTCGGGCGTGAGGCGCTCCTTGAAAACGGACAGGACAGAGCAGCAAAACTCGCGTTCGCGCGGTCTCGATCGGAAATCCACGCTCGACATCCTGCGCACGTTGAACCACGAAGATGCTCGCGTCGCGCCAGCCGTGCGCCGCGAGCTGCCCAAGATCGCGCGGGCAGTGGACGCGATTGCGAAGGCCTTTTGGAGCGGCGGAAGGCTTTTCTACGTGGGCGCGGGAACGAGCGGGCGCTTGGCTGTGCTGGACGCGGCCGAATGCCCGCCGACATTCGGAACGCCGCCGAAAATGGTGCAGGCGATCATCGCGGGTGGCGCGGCGGCGCTCCGCCACGCGGCCGAGGGCGCCGAGGATTCGGCCCCCAATGGCGCGCGCGATCTACGGCGCGCCGGGCTGAGGCAAAATGACATCGTCGTCGGACTTTCGGCGAGCGGCACAACGCCGTACGTGCTGGGCGCGCTCGATTTTGCGAAACGCCATGACCTGATGACGATCGGCGTTACCGCGAATCCGCGGTCGCCGCTGGCGCGGCGCGCGCGGATTGCCATTGCGCCGGACACGGGCCCAGAAGCCATTGCAGGCTCGACACGGCTCAAGGCCGGCACGGCGCAGAAGCTGGTCCTGAACTTGCTTTCTTCGGCTGCGATGGTGCGGCTCGGCAGAGTCTATGAGAACTGGATGGTCCACGTTGCGCTGACAAATCAGAAGTTGCGCCGACGCGGTGCGCGGGTTCTCGAAGAGGCCACTGGCGTCAGCGCGTCCGCCGCGGAACACGCTCTGCGCCAGGCCGGCCACGATCTTCCGGCGGCGCTGGTCATGCTGAAAACGGGCGCCAGCGCCCGCGATGCGCGCCAGTGGCTTGCGGCAACAGGCGGCAACGTACGGCAGGCTCTCGGGACTGCGAAGAAGCGGCGGGCGAACACGAAAACTCAGGGACGGAACTAGGACATGGATCGGTTCAAGATCGAAGGTGGGCGACGGCTCGAAGGCTCGGTTCAGATCAGCGGCGCCAAGAATGCCGCGTTGCCTGCCATGGCGGCGGCTCTGCTTACCGCCGAGCCTGTGCGACTCCAGAACATTCCGCATGTCCGCGACATCATCACGATGGCGAAACTTCTCGCGCACATGCGATGCCGCGTCGAGAGCCCGGACCTTCCGCCGAGCGAATTCACGATCCGGGCGGAAACGGTGTCGCACGCGGAAGCGCCGTATGAGCTTGTGAAGACGATGCGCGCCTCGGTTCTGACTCTCGGGCCGCTCGTCGCGCGTTTTGGATACGCGCGCGTTTCGCTTCCCGGCGGCTGTGCCATCGGCGCACGTCCGATCGACCTACACATTCAGGCGCTCGAAAAGCTGGGCACCACGATTTCGGTCGATCACGGTTACGTCGAGGCGCGCGCCAAGCGACTCCGCGGCACCACCTTTCGCTTCCCCAAGATCACCGTCACCGGGACGGAAAACATTCTCACGGCGGCAGTGCTCGCCAAAGGTGAAACCATCCTCGAAAATGCCGCGCTCGAACCCGAGATTCCGGACCTCGCCGACCTCCTCACAAAAATGGGCGCGAAAATCGAAGGCGCCGGCACGCCCACGATCCGCGTGCAGGGCGTTGAAAAGCTCTACGGAGCGACGCACGCTGTTATCCCCGATCGAATCGAAGCGGGAACATTCCTGGTGGCGGGCGCCATCACAGGCGGCGACCTCTTGCTGACCAACTGCGACCCGCACCATCTTGGCGCCGTCATCGACAAGCTCAAGGAATGCGGCGTCGAGATTCGCTGCGAAGGCCAGCGCGGGCTGCGCGTGCGCGCGGCGAAGAGGCTTGTTGCCGCCGACGTCACCACCGAGGAATTTCCCGGATTCGCCACGGATATGCAGGCGCAGTTCATGGCCCTGGCCACGCAGGCGCACGGCGTCTCGCACATCCGCGAAACGATCTTCGAGAATCGCTACCTGCACGCAAGCGAGATGATGCGCATGGGCGCCAACATCACGATCAACGGCAATTTCGCGGTCGTCACCGGTCCGACGCCGTTGACGGGAGCGCCCGTCACGGCGTCGGACCTGCGGGCCAGCGCGGGACTGGTGCTCGCGGCGCTCGTGGCGAATAACACTACGTGGATCGACCGCGTCTACCACATCGATCGCGGCTACGAGCGCATCGAAGACAAGCTGCGATCCGTCGGCGCCCACATCGAGCGCGTCTCCGAGGCCGGCTAAAACAAAAAAAGGGAGGCAACGAATCGCCTCCCTTTTTCACTCTCTCGGTACTGCTACCGGCGCAGCGAAACCCCTATCCAGCTGCTTCGCCCTTGGCCTGCTTGTCGCGTTGGTCGCGCAGAACTGCCTTGCGGCTTAGACGGATTTTGTTTCCCTCAATCGCGAGCACTTTCACCAATACCTGATCGCCTTCCTTCAACTCGTCGCGAACGGCGCGGATGCGCTGCTCGGCAATTTCGCTGATATGCAGCAATCCATCGGTGCCGGGAAAAATCTCAACGAAGGCGCCGAACTCCGCGATGCGCACGACCGTCCCGAGATAAGTCTTGCCGATCTCGGCGGTAGCCGTCACGTCGCGAATCATTTTCAACGCTGCCTCGGCAGCGGCGCCGTCGTTCGCGAATACGTGGACCTTGCCGTCGTCCATCACGTCGATCTTCACGCCGGTCGCTTCGATGATCGACCGGATTTTCTTCCCCCCGGGCCCGATCAGGTCGCGAATCTTGTCGGTGGGAATACTGAGCATGTGGAGGTGTGGTGCGTATGTGGAGATTTCCCCGCGTCCCGTCGAGATCGTCGGATCCATCGTGTCGAGAATCTGAAGACGCGCTTTGCGCGCCTGCGCGAGCGCTTCCCGCATCATTGCGACGCTCACGCCGCCCACCTTGATATCCATCTGAAGAGCGGTGATTCCCTGCCGCGTCCCGGCAACCTTGAAGTCCATGTCGCCGTAGTGATCCTCGGCGCCGGCGATGTCCGTCAGGATGGCGTATTTGTCGCCCTCAACGACCAATCCCATCGCGATACCGGCGCAGGGAGACTTCAGCGGCACGCCTGCGTCCATCAGAGCCAGTGAAGCACCGCACACCGTCGCCATGGACGATGATCCGTTCGATTCGAGGATGTCCGAAACGACCCGCATGGCGTACGGAAAATCAGCTTCCGATGGGAGCAGGTTCGCGATCGCGCGCTCGGCCAATGCACCGTGGCCGATTTCGCGGCGCCCTGGGCCGCGCAGGAATTTCACTTCTCCGACCGAGAACGGCGGGAAGTTGTAATGCAGCATAAAGCGCTTGAACGCCTCGTCCTCGAACAGGAGATCGAGCCGCTGCTTATCTTCCTTGGTGCCAAGCGTCGTAGTGACGAGCGCCTGCGTCTCGCCACGCGTGAACAAAGCCGAACCGTGCACTCGAGGCAACACGCCCACTTCGCACGTGATCTGGCGAATCTGGTCGAAAGCGCGTGCGTCCGGACGCCGGCGGCGATTCAGCATGTCGTCGCGGAAGATGCTCTCGCGCAGTCGCTCGAAAGCGCGGTACGCAAGCCTCTTCTTCTCGTCGTCGTCCTCGGGAACGGAGGCGAGAATCTCGGCCTTGATCGCGTCGACCAGACCGTAGCTTTCAAGTTTCGGATGCTTCGCCGTGTCGAGCGCGTCGCGGAGCCGTTCGCCGTATTGCTGCGTCATCTGTTTGTAAAGCGCCTCGTCGAATGTGGGCGGCGTTACGGCAACCTTCTGCTGGTTGACTCGAGCACCAAGTTCGCGGATCTGCGCGACGATTTGCTTGATCGCAGCGTGGCCGAATTCGAGCGCGTCCGCAACGGTTTCCTCGGACACCTCGAAGGCGCCCGACTCCACCATCACGATCGCGTCCGCCGAGCCGGCAATCACGATGCTCAGGAGGCTCGTCTTTTGCTCGGCGACGGTCGGGTTGATCACGAGCTTTCCGTCAAGCAGCCCGACGCGAACACACGCGATCGGATTCGTAAATGGAAGCTTCGAAATGTAGAGCGCCGCGGAGGCTGCGGTGACGCCGATGACATCCGGGTCGTTTTCGCTATCCGCCGAAAGCACCATGGCGACGACCTGCGTTTCCGTCGCCCAGCCCTCGGGAAAGAGCGGCCGCACCGGGCGATCGATCAGCCGCGATGTCAGAATCTCGCGCTCCGAGGGGCGGCCTTCGCGCTTGAAGAATCCCCCGGGAATCTTGCCGGCGGAGTAAGTGTATTCGCGGTAGTCCACCGTGAGCGGCAGAAAATCTTTTTCGGTTGCCTTGTTGTCCATGCAGGCTGTGGCAAGCACCACCGTGTCGCCATAACGCGCCACAACGGCGCCGTGCGCCTGGCGGGCAATCTTGCCCGTTTCGAGCGTCAGCTTCCGCCCACCCAGGTCCAAACTCACTTGTTCGAACATCCTGTCACTTCCTTCTGTCCCGGATCACCGGGAACGCCATCAGATACGAGAGAAACTCTCGGAAAAACATTTCGAAGAGGAACGAAGCGAGGCAAACCCGCCCCGGCGGGTCAGAAGACTAGCGGGCAAACCCACTCGCGCATCGCGGTCCCAGAGACCCGCAGACCGGCCGACAACCCTGGTTTGTGCGGTGAAGGGAGATGCGGCCGGAGCGGCCGCTCGAGAAATCCGCCCTACTTACGCAAGCTGAGTCGTTCCACAATCTCGCGATACCGATCCGGGTCGCGCCGATTCAGATAATCCAGCAGCCGCCGGCGCTTGTTGACCATCATGATCAACCCGCGCCGCGAAGCATGATCTTTTGCGTGGGACTGGAGGTGGGTGGTGAGATAGTTGATGCGCTCGCTCAACAACGCGATCTGTACTTCCGGCGATCCGGTGTCTTTCGTATGCGTGCGGTACTCCTCGATTACACCGGCTTTTGCGTCCATCAACTCGCCCCTCCCGCTGAAACGCCGTGCCCTTGCTCTACGCTCTTAACCTCTTCTCAACGTCAAAATGCTAGCACACAGTCTGAGGGCACGCTACAAGGATTTTGTCGCGCCGCCGGACCTCGACGCCGTGGTTCGCTTCGCATGGAAATTTCGAGCCGAACAATGTCAAAGGCTCAAATCGCGCCGCGGTATACTGATTTCGGCATGGCTTTCGGCACCATCGACTGCGGAAAACGAATGGTCGCGACAAGCGCATTCGCGCTGTGGGCTGTCTTCTTCGTCTTCGGAGTCCCCGGCGCAAACGGACAAGCGGCGCAGGCCAAAGCCTCGACAATTGCGTATCCCCAGGAGATTGGCCGGGTCACATTCGCTATTGCCGGCGACGTGATTCCCCACCAGGCGGTGGTTCAGTCTGCCATGGCCGCGGCAACCGTCTCTCAGGAGTCGACCGAAAAGCCGGCGCCACAGAACCTAGCCGCAGACAATCACATCGGCTGGGACGCTCTCTTTGCCAATGTCGCCGATGCTTTCCACCAGGCCGATTTCGCCTTCGTCAATCTCGAAACGCCGGTGGCGCCCAGGCACTCCGTCGGCTCAAAACCCTTTCAGTTCGAGGCCCCCCTGGCGCTGCTCGACTCGCTGAAAGCGAACGGCGTGAAAATCGTATCTTTTGCAAACAACCACGTCTTCGATCAAGGCTATCCGGGCTTTGACGAGACTCTCGATCACCTGCGCGAGCACGGGTTCCTCTTCGTCGGCTCCGGAGCTACGGCGGATGCCGCATGGCAGCCCGTAATCCTCGAGAAGAACGGCATTCGCGTCGGTTGGATTGGAATGACGCGCTGGCTCAACGGCCATCGAAATCCGGACAAGGACAGCGAGCCCCACGTCGCCTTCTTCCCCTATCCGGGCCAATCGGACGGCGCGCCCGGCCGCGACGAAGCGGGCGTTCTCGAAGCCATCAAGGCGGCGCGCTCGCAGTGCGATCTTCTGCTTGTGTCAATTCATTGGGGAATTGAGTATTCTCCGGAGCCGCGCCCTGAGGACGTAGAAATGGCGCACAAGATGCTAGAGGCTGGCGCCGACGCCGTCGTCGGGCATCATCCTCACGTGCTCCAGCCCATCGAGACCTACCTGACTCAGGATCACCGGAAGACCGTGATCTTTTATTCTCTGGGAAATTTTCTTTCGAACCAGTCTGCGTCTTACGTGCAAAGTTTGATGCCCGATAAGAATGGCGAGCCGCGCGATTCAATCATCGCGAAGTTCGCCGTCGTGAAGAAAGACTACGGCCCTGCCGGAATCCGGTTCGAACTGGGTGATGTCGGCGTTATGCCTGTCTGGGAGGAGAATAACCGCCTCCAGGTCAGAAGCGGTCAGTCCAAGACCCTGTTCATCCACCCCGTTTTCATCGATCGAGAAATCCCTTTGCTCCAGGCGCGCTTGGATCAGTTGAACCAGGCCGGCGCTGAGCTATCGAAGGAACAAAAGCAGGAGTTCGTCGAGGTCTCGAGCCAGCTCGAGCTGCTGAAGCATCGCCGGGAGCTGCTCCTCGATCGTGTCGGCGACGACTACGTTGTCGGCCCTCCGAACCCTTGACGTAGCACTTTTCAGTCCGCCGTGGCTCGCCCGCGAATCCGGTAAAGCACATGCCGCCGCAACGGGTGTCCTCCCGGCAAACGCGGATGGTCGAAATCGTCTTCCGGCCGGTGACTCATGCCAATCTTCTCCATCACGCGCCGCGACGCGAGGTTCGCCGGTACGGTGAACGACACGATCTCATCGAGCCGGAGCACATCGAAGGCGTAGGCGAGCACCACCCTCGCGCCCTCGGTAGCAAGCCCCTGATTCCAGTGCTCGGCGGCAACTCGCCACCCGGTTTCAACGCAAGGTGTGAAGTGAGCCGGGAAGTCCGGTACGGAAAGCCCGACGAAGCCGATGAAGCTGCGCTCTCAGCTCAGTTCGGCGGCAAACAGTCCGAACCCGCGTTCCTCGAAGCGCGCTTCGTCGAGCATCTCACAGCGGCGCGGGGATTCTTGCGGCCTACGACTTCCCGCCCTTGATCAACGAGAGAAACTCGTCGCGGGTCTGTTTGTTTTCGCGGAAGACGCCCAGCATGGCGCTCGTCATCGCCGTGGAATGCTGTTTCTCGACGCCGCGCATCACCATGCACAGATGCCGCGCCTCGATGATCACTCCCACTCCTTGCGGGCTGAGCCTTTCCTCGATCGTCTCCGCGATCTGACTCGTCAGCCGCTCCTGAATCTGCAAGCGCCGCGCGTACATATTCACCAGCCTTGCGATTTTGCTCAGCCCGACCACTTTCTTGTTCGGTATGTAGGCCACGTGGCATTTGCCGAAGAACGGAAGCAAGTGGTGTTCGCACAGGCTGTAGACTTCGATGTCCTTTACAACCACCATTTCGTCGTAGCAGACGCTGAACATAGCGCCGTTCAAGATCTTGTCCGGGTCCTGGCGGTATCCGCTCGTCAGGAAGCGGAGCGCCTTTTCAAACCGCTCGGGCGTGCGCCGCAATCCTTCGCGGTTCGGGTCCTCGCCTAGCTGCGCGATCATCTGCCGCACGAACTCGGCGATGCCGCCCGGCCCCACAACTTCTGGAATCACGATCTCGGTCGCTTCTTTCAGCGCTGTCTTAGTTGTCGTTGTTTTCGCCATGCCCACTCCGCTCGCTTCCGATTGCTCCTGGCAATCTACCCGGCAAACTCAAAACTGTTCTTGCTGGTCTCTTCTATCCGCACACGTTCCAGCCGTGCCGCCGGAAACGTTTTCAGTCGCCGGTAGACTTCCCGACAGACGTTTTCGGTGGTCGGCACGCACGCGCCAAATTCAGGAATCTCTTCGTTCAGGTACTTGTGGTCGAAGGCTTCGACAATTTCGCGTTCCACGAACGGATCGAGCTCGCCCACATTCGCGACCATCCCCGTCGCGGGATCGACCGGCCCGGTGACCGTCACTTCGAGCACGTAATTGTGCCCGTGCCCGTAAGGGTTGCTGCACTTGCCGTAGAGCCGCTGGTTTTCCGCCTCGCTGAAATTCGGGCTGTGCAGCCGGTGCGACGCCGAAAACCGGTACCTCCGCGTCAGCGAGAGCTTGAGCGGGCCGTTCAAGCGCGCGCTCCCGTTCCGTTCGATTCCGCCGTGCAGTCGGCGAACAAATCGGGCGACTCGTAAAGCCGCACCCGATCGAGCCTTCCCTGCATAATCTTCGGCGCCAGCAGATTCCAGATCACCGCTGCGATGTTTTCGCACGTGGGAATTTTCCCTGCTAGCTCCGGGACTTCATGATTCAGGTGGCGGTGGTCCATCCGGTCCACGATTTCGCGCTGCAGAATATCCTTCAGCTCCTTCAGGTCGAGCACCATTCCCGTAGCAGGGTCCGGCTCGCCCGCGACCGTCACTTCGAGCACATAGTTGTGACCATGTCCGTGCGGGTTGTTGCACTTACCGAAGACTCGCCGGTTCTCCTCCGGCGAAAAATCCGGATTGTGGTAATAGTGCGCCGCGGAGAACTCGACTTTGCGCGTGACTCGAATCATGGCGTCTTCGCCGGGTACGCCCTTCCCTTCCACACCACCGTTCCCCGCGTGTTCTTCCACCACGATGCGCCGAGCGCCGCCGTGTAGAGACACATTCCCAGCATGTAGTATTGGACGGAGGAGATCGGGAAAAGATTCCGGTACAGCGCGACGCCATAGCGCAGATGCACCCCACAGACCGCCGCCATCACTACCGCCAGTAGAAGCCACAGCGCTTCAAAGCGTTCCTTGACGACAAAAGCGCTCAACAACACCACTGTCAGCACTTCGAAAAACGGAGACACATCCGCCAGCTCGATCAGCGCCGACCGCGGAGTCCCTCCCATCAACGGGTAGAGATTCTTGGTCCATCCCTGCCACATCGCCTCGAACGTCCGGTACATCCGCGTTCGCACGATTCCCATCGGCGCCGTGAAGTAGATGCCGTATCCTCGCCCCTTCACCAGACGCGCGAGCGCCAGATCCTCCGCGATCTCCCCGGCAACTGCTGCGTGGCCTCCCACCGCTTCGTATGTGTCGCGCAGCAACAGCACAAACTGCCCGTTGGCCGCCGCGTCTGGCTGCCTGGGGTCGTTTACTCGCGCAAACGAAAATCTCGCAGCCAGCCGGCAATACACGAAGGGAATCAGCGCGCGCTCACTCAACGTTTCCATCTCTTGCTCGGGGGAGTACGAAACCAAGACCGCATTATGGTCCACGGCATCCGCAAGCGCCCTTCGCGTCGCGCCGGGTAAGTGAAACGTATCCGCATCGGTAAAGAGCAGCCAATCGCCTGTCGCAGCCGCCGCGCCGACCGACACCGCACGGTTCTTGCCCACCCAGCCTTTGGGCAGTTCGCCCGCCGCAAGCACCCGGAGCTTCGGAATCCGCGCCGCCAGTTGCTCGAGGATGTCGCTGGTGCGGTCGGTCGACTGATCGTTGACGACGATCACTTCCCCAACCTCCGGCTGCGCCGCTACCGACTCAACCGCGCGGGCTATCGATACCTCTTCGTTTCGGGCGGGAATGATGGCGGAGATCAAGGTTCTTGTATTCCTATCCGCGCGGGCTGCTAAACTGCTCGCTGCCGGTTTGGGTACGGTGGCCCTGTTGTCTTAGATTCATTATAGGGCGCTTGGATGGGCGATTGAAACGGAAACTGAAAACAGGCCTTGTTCTTGCCTTTATTGCCGGGCTGATTGTTCTTTTCGCTCGTCCTGAATACCGCCAGGGCGAACCCAGCCTGCGGGGTCGCCCCGCCAAGAATTTTCAGCTTACCCTGGACGGAAAACCAGCGAACCTCTCCGATCTTCGCGGCAAAGTCGTTGTCGTGAATTTCTGGGCCACGTGGTGCCAGCCCTGCGTTGACGAAGCCCCTTCACTGAATCAGTTGCAGCAACGGATCGCGCCGCTGGGCGGCGTCGTTCTCGGCGTCAACGCGGGTGTGAACGACAGCCAATCAGCGTACGAGAACTTCCTGAAGGCGTATAGCATCGACTTCCCAACTTACTTCGACTCATCGCAACAGATCGCGCGCTCCTACGGCACCTCGATGTACCCCGAGACCTACGTCATCGACCGCAAAGGTCGCATCGACCGCAAGATCATCGGCCCGCAGGACTGGACCGGCCCCGCCATGATGGCCTACTTCGATTCCGTGTTAAACGCGAAATAGGTGGCGCAGGACCGACAATTCTATTCGTACCTCAGGGCTTCGACCGGATCGAGCCGCGCGGCACGTATAGCGGGAACGAGTCCGCTGAGCACGCCCACCACGATCAGCAGCGCTGCCGTTGCCGCGACCACGATCGGCACCAGCGCCACTGCCTAGGAGAATCCAACGTTTGCGACGTTTGCGACGTTTGCGGCGTTTGCGGCCGTTCTTGCCGCTGCCGCCATTTGCGCTCACGGACATCCCCGCTTGCTGCGTTTCGACGTGCTGGTATGGAATACGTGAGCGTTGCCCTAAAGTTCCCCGCGCCGAACCTAGGACCGGGGCAATCCAAAGATAGGATATATGATGACTCCGTACCTAGCGAAGTTGGCTTAATGGAACGAGACCCAGTCTGCGGAATGACGGTCGACCCGGCTCAAGCAAGGGCCACAGCGGACTATGCCGGAAAGACCTATTATTTCTGCTGCACAGGCTGCGCCGAGAAATTCCGCGCCGGGCCTGAGAAGTATCCGAGCGAAAAACCGCAAACTCATAGCCAGATGGTTCAATTGGGTGGCGTGAAGCCCTCCCCGCCGCCCGCAACAATGCCAACCACCTACACCTGCCCCATGCATCCGGAAATCCGCCAGGACCACCTCCGCGCGTGTCCTATTTGCGGAATGGCCCTGGAACCTTTGACCGTCACGTCGGCGCAGGGAGACCAGCAGAACCCTGAGTTGACAGACATGACCCGTCGATTCTGGGTCAGCGTGGTCCTGACGATTCCCGTCCTCCTCACAGCCATGGGCGAGCTCGTTCCGTTTCTTTCGTCGCCGCTGAGCCAGACTTCGCCGAAGGCCCGGCAATGGTTCGAGTTGGCCCTCGCTACTCCGGTCGTGCTGTGGGCTGGCTGGCCGTTCTTCGTTCGCGGATGGCGGTCAATCGTCAGCCGAAATCTGAACATGTTCACGCTGATCGGACTCGGCGTGGGAGTAGCCTATCTCTACAGCGTCGTCGCCGCGCTGTTCCCCAACGTGTTCCCGGATTCCTTCCGCGGCCCAGGCGGCGAGGTTCCGGTCTATTTCGAAGCCGCCGCCGCGATCACGACGCTCGTGCTTCTCGGGCAGGTTCTGGAGCTGAGGGCGAGAAGTCAAACAGGCGCGGCTATCAAGGCCCTCCTGGGCCTTGCTCCGAGGACGGCGCACCTGATTCGCGCTGACGGAACCGAGATCGACGTCCCGCTCGACGTCATCCAGCCTGGCGATCGCGTGCGCGTTCGTCCCGGGGGAAAAATCCCGGTTGACGGCGTGGTGCTCGATGGGTCGAGCAGCGTCGACGAATCCATGATCACGGGCGAACCGATCCCTGTCGAGAAACAACCGGGCTCGCGCGTCACCGGGGCGACGGTGAACGGCACCGGCACCCTCGTGATGCGCGCCGAGCGAGTGGGCGCCGAAACGCTGGTGGCGCAGATTGTGCGGATGGTGAGCGAAGCACAGCGCAGCCGCGCGCCAATCCAGAGACTCGCGGACGTGGTCGCGGGCTACTTCGTGCCGATCGTCGTGGGCGCTGCGGCCCTCACGTTCGCAGTCTGGGCCATCTGGGGGCCGAATCCACGGACGGCTCACGCCATGATCAACGCAGTGGCCGTCCTCATCATCGCGTGTCCCTGCGCGCTCGGCCTCGCCACACCGATGTCGATCATGGTGGCGACCGGCAAGGGTGCCACGATGGGCGTGCTCTTCAGGAATGCCGGAGCCATCGAGCAGATGCGCAAGGTGGATACGTTGGTCGCGGACAAAACCGGGACCCTCACAGAAGGAAAGCCCAGGCTCGTCTCGATCGAACCCGCGCCGGGCTTCGACGAAGCTCGCGTTCTTCATTTTGCCGCAAGCCTCGAACGGGGTAGCGAGCATCCGCTGGCCGCCGCCATCGTCGCGGGCGCCGAGGCGCGCGGAATTGCGCTCGCTTCTACTGAGTCGTTTCAGTCGCTGACCGGCCGAGGCGTCCGCGGCCGTGTGGAAGGTCACGAAGTAGCCCTGGGCAATCGCACGCTTCTCGACGATCTGAAAGTCGATTGCGACAAGTTTGCCGAGAAAGCGGAAGCGATGCGCGCGGACGGTCAGACCGTCATGTTTGTGGTTGTCGATGGAAGCACTGCCGGTCTGGTTGGCGTGGCCGATCCTATCAAGCAGACGACGCCGGAAGCGATCCGCCAGCTTCGCGAAGACGGGATCCGCGTGGTGATGCTGACCGGCGACAGTTGCACTACCGCGCAGGCGGTTGGCAAGATACTTGGACTTGACGACGTGATCGCCGAAGTCCTCCCAGAAGACAAGGCCAACATCGTAAAGCGGCTCCAGGGAGAGGGGCGCTTCGTTGCCATGGCGGGCGACGGCATCAATGATGCGCCCGCCCTTGCGCAAGCTCAGGTCGGAATCGCAATGGGTACGGGCGCCGACGTCACCATGGAAAGCGCCAGCGTCACGCTGGTGAAGGGCGATCTTCGCGGAATCGTGCGGGCGCGCGTTCTCAGCCGGGCGACGATGCGGAACATCCGGCAGAACCTGTTCTTCGCCTTTGTGTACAACTCCATCGGCGTGCCCGTCGCGGCGGGCGTTCTCTACCCCGCTTTCGGGCTGCTTCTCAACCCGATGATTGCTGCGGCGGCGATGAGCTTCAGCTCAGTCTCCGTTATCGGCAACGCGCTCCGGCTGCGGCGCCTCAAGCTGTAACCATCCCGCGCGCCCGCCGCTGCGTCCGCGTCAGCCGATGCTATAATTCTTTGCATGACATTCATGACGGTGACCTACGAGTTGCAGGGCCGGCTCAAACCGGAGCAGTTCCGCGCGCTCGGCCAGTTCGCGAACACCTATGGGCTCCAGAAATTCCGCTTCGACGAAAAGACCAACCACCTCCACTTCGACTACGATGCTTCTCGGTTGAGGGAGATAGTGGTCGAGCACGTCTTGCGCGAAGCGAAAATTCCGGTCCTGCGGCGCGTGGCGTAAGCCTAATTCTGAAATTGCAGCCTTAATCTGAGTGGCCGTGAAAGGAGTGTTGCTTGCCGTTGTACGAATACAAGTGCGTCAAGTGCGGTCACTGCTTCGAAAAGATCGAAAGCCACTCGGCTTCGACGAAGAAGAAGTGCCCCAAGTGCGGCAGCAAGGCCGAGCGCCAGCTCGGGGCGCCCGCGATTCAATTCAAAGGCTCTGGTTGGTATGTGACCGACTACGCGGGGAAAGGTAGCGGCGCGCCCTCCACTGAAAGCTCCGGCGACGCCACGCCGCCGAAGACCGCGGAGAAGGCTGACTCAAAGCCGGCCGAGTCCAAGCCCGCGGCTTCCGACAGCTCCAATAAGGCCTCGTCGAAAAGGAAGAAGTAACGCCGGATCCTACAGCTTCAGTCCTCGCAGGTACGCGCGAAAATCATTCCCGAGCTTTGGATTCCTCAGCCCGAATTCGACCGTTGCCTGGAGAAACCCAAGCTTGTCGCCCGCATCGTAGGTCTTGCCTTCGTAGATGTACGCCATCAGCTTGCCTTCCTCCGCCAGCCGCCGAAGGCCATCGGTAAGCTGAATCTCGCCGCCCGCGCCGGCCTTCGTAGTCGCCAGATACTCGAAGATCTCGGGCGGAAGCACGTAGCGGCCGGTCACGCCGAGGTTCGACGGCGCCTTCTCCGCGCTTGGCTTCTCAACCAAGTCCCTCACGCGCAGGAGCCGCTCACCGAAACGTGAATTCCCAGCCGGCTCGGCATCGATGATCCCGTAAAGATGAACCCGCTCGCGCGGCACTTTTTCGACATGAATCGCACCCGCTCCGGTGGCCTCATAAATATCGATCAGCGACCGCGTGGCGGGAACCGGGCCGTCCATGATTACGTCGCCGAGGAGCACTGCGAACGGCTCGTCGCCCACCAATTCCGCGGCGCAAAGCACCGCATGACCGAGCCCCAGCGCCTCGGCCTGGCGCGTGTAGCTGAAGTTCAGCCCCCCGCTGATCTCGCGCACCATTCTCGCCTGGTCCGGCTTCCCGCGCTCCTCGAGGAAACTCTCGAGCTCCGGCGCCAGGTCGAAATGGTCCTCGATCGCGCTCTTCCGCCGCCCGGTGACGAAAATCACGTGCTCGATGCCCGAGGCGATGCACTCCTCGACCGCATACTGGATCAGCGGCTTATCGACGACCGGCAGCATCTCCTTCGGCATGGCCTTCGTCGCCGGGAGAAACCGCGTCCCAAGTCCCGCCACGGGCAGGACCGCCTTGCGGACTTTCTTCGTTTTTCCAGTCATTTGATCGCGGTCGCTCGCTAGATGGTTTTTTGGGTGTGCCCAGCGTGCCTCAATCGCTATGCTACCATAGGGTTTTTGAGGCATTCGCAAGATTGAGGCATGAGTGTGAGCGCTCGTGAACATCTGATTCTCGGCATCGAATCGTCCTGTGACGAGACGGCGGCGGCGATTGTCGCGGGAGGCCGCCGCATTCTCTCGAGCGTCGTCGCCTCGCAGATCGATATCCACCGTAAGTACGGCGGCGTGGTTCCGGAGCTGGCTTCGCGCGAGCATTTGCGGCAGATCGTGCCCGTGGTGCGCGAAGCGACCGGCCAGGCTGGGGTGGAATTGCGCGATTTGGATGCCATCGCCGTCACGCGAGGCCCGGGCCTGATCGGTTCGCTCCTCGTCGGCCTCACCTACGGCAAAGTGCTGGCGATGGCTCTCGGGAAGCCGCTCGTGGGCGTGAACCATCTCGAGGGCCACGTCCACGCCGTGCTCCTCGAAGCGCACGCGGCCGCCCGCCAACCGGAACTGCCCGCCGTTTGCCTCATTGTTTCCGGCGGCCACACGATTCTCTACTATGTCACCTCTGAATCGCAGAACGGCTCGCGAAAATTCTCGTACGCGCGCATCGGCGCCACTCGCGACGACGCCGCCGGCGAAGCCTACGACAAGGTCGCGCGGATGCTAGCGCTCGGCTATCCCGGCGGCCCAATCATCGACACGCTCGCGCCCTACGGCAATGCGCGGGCCGTTCGCTTCGGCGAGCCGAAAATGAGCGGCAACCCGCACGATTTCAGCTTCAGCGGGATCAAGACGGCCGTGCTGTATCACCTGCGCCGCAACCCGCAGCTTCAGCCGGAGATCGATGCCCGGCAGCAAGCGTTGGCCCGTGGCGGTCGCGGCGCGGACGCACTTCGCGCACTTTGCACGCCGCCCACGCTCGACCTGATTGCGAGCTTCCAGCGCGCGGTCGTCGCCAGCCTCGTCTCGCGCACGCTCGTTGCCGCCGATGAGCGCGTCGCGCGCACCGTGCTCGTTTCCGGCGGCGTAGCCGCAAACAGCGAGCTCCGCCGCTCGTTCGAGCCCGAATCCGTGCGGCGCGGGATCGAGATCTACTTCCCCAGTCGCGCGCTTTCCACCGACAACGCCGCGATGATCGCTGCCGCCGGCCACGTGCGCTTCCTCGCCGGCGACTGCGCGGATTTGACACTCGAAGCCGAGGCGAACCTGCCTCTAGTCTAGTTTCCGATCATCGCCACTGCGTTACTTGAGCGCGTCCGATGCGTAATGTATTGTGTCGCGTGCGAGAGACGAAATATGGCACAACCTCAGAACATGACCGGAAAGACCTGCATCGTCACTGGCGCGAACAGCGGCATCGGAAAAGAGACGGCGCTCGCTCTAGCGCGAATGGGCGCGCGCGTTGTGCTTGTCTGCCGAAATCCCGAGAAGGGACGAGCGGCTCTGGAAGAGATCCGGCGCGAGTCCGGATCTTCCGAACTGGACCTGCTGATCGCGGACATGTCGTCGCAGGCATCCGTGCGGGCACTAGCGGAGCAAATCCGGCAGAAATACTCCCGGCTCGACGTGCTGATCAACAACGCAGGCGGGGGCGTGCCCGCGCCCGCGCTGTCCGCGGACGGCATCGAGATGGTGCTTGCCACCAACCATTTGGGAGCGGCCCTGCTGACTCTTCTCTTGCTCGATCTCTTGAAGGCCAGCGCGCCATCGCGGATCATCAATGTCTCGTCGGAGGCGCAGCGCCGCGCGCGTCTCGACATGAACGATCTTCAGTTCGAAAAGCGGAAATACTCTGGGCTCGCCGCCTACGGACAATCGAAACTGCTGATGAATGCGTTTACGTTCGAATTGGCGCGAAGACTGGAAGGAACCGGGGTGACCGCCAATTGCCTGCACCCGGGCGTGGTCGCGACGAATATCTGGGGCGCCAATCCGCCGCTCCTCCTCAAACTGATCATCGCCGTGGTGAAACCGTTCATGCTGAATTCGAAAGAGGGCGCCGAAGTGTCTCTCTATCTGGCAACGTCTCCCGAAGTGGCCCAGACTTCCGGGCAATACTTCGTCAAGTCAAAGCCCGCGGAGTCCAGTCCTCTCTCCCGTGATCCGAAAGTGGCCAGTGAAATCTGGCAATGGACTCAGAAAATGATCGGAGTGAATCTGGCGTGACCCTCTAAAGCAGCGGTGGCTCGTAGATGTACGCGAGGCCGTCGGCGGTGACCGCGTACGCTTTTGAGCCGTCCAGGCTCCAGCGCAGATCGACCACGCCCTCCGCCGCGTACTCGTCGAAAACAGCGAGGCGCTCCAAATCGACGAGGAACAGTCTGCCCTTCGCGGAATTCCTGAGCCACGAGCTGTAGCACAAGCAGAGCGGAAAGTGCGGGTGGCACGCGCACAGTTCGGCGCCGAACGGCAGCGCCTCCGGCTGCATCGTCTCGGTCGAGAGTCGATAAGACTGCCCCGCCGAGCAAAAGATCAGTTGGCGGCTGTCGAACGTCCACCCGAGGTCCGTGATGTGCCCCTGGGCCTGAAACGAATTCTGCCGGCGCAGCGTCGGCACCTCCAGCACCACGATCGAATCGTCCGCCCACTCGCCCTCGATACGCGCGACGGTCGCAAGCGCTCCGTCGTCCGGGCTGAAAACGCTGCGGCCATATCCGGCAAACGTGCCTTCGTCGCTCGATTCCGCCTCGCGCGTCTGCGGCCCCGGAGTTTCTTCCACCTGCGGCGCTCCCATCTCGCTCGCCGCATCTCCGCCGAAAGGCATCCCCAAGGGTGATTCGGGAAGCGCCTCCCACAATCGCAATCGCGCGTCCTTTCCACCGCCCGTGGCAGCAGCCAGGTATTTCCCGCTGTCCGACCATGCCACAGCCTCCGGGAAATTCGCGAATTGTCCGAACGAGCCGAGAAACACCTTGCCGTGAAGATCGAACACGTGCAATTCCCGCGGCCAGGCGCCCCATGCCGCCACCAAATGGCGCGCGGTGGGCGAGTAAGCAAACGCAGCCGGCAGACCCGCCGGACATACCGCCGGTTCGTCGGGAACAGCCAGCGTCGAATTCGGCACACTCAGCTCGATGTCGTAGAGCCAGACGCGCTCCGTGCCCTGGCGCACGAGCGGCGAAACCGCGCACACCTGCCCGGCCGGTGAAATTGCGAGCCGCGAGGAACGCGCGGTGAAGACTTTCTTGATGAGCCAGTTGGAGTCGCGCGTTAGGTCGCGCAATCCGCGAGCGACGATCGCCGCCGACCGCACCGCCAGAGCTTGTGATGGCGCCGGGACCATCTGTTGCGTTGCGTGTTTTTCGCGCGTTTCCATCAGGACCGAGATGCTGAGGCGGGCGCTTCCATCCGCTCTTTGGCGAGCGCGATCTGTTCTTCGACTTTTTGAATCATCTCCCCGAGCACGTCACGGCCGCCCTTCTCCGCTTCCTCGACCCGCGACTTCAACTGGTAGAGTTCGGAGCGCGCCAGTTCCTGCATCTCCGCTTCGATCTCCACCAGTCGGCTGCGCGCCTGACTCACTCGCCGGATCACGCGGACGAGTTCCGGACCCGTCCCTTCGCCCTCGACGTTGTCGGGGCTGCATTCGTGCGCCGTCAGGATTTTGGCGAGCCGCGCTTCATCTCCGCGCTCGTAGGCCTGGTTTGCTTCCGCCATCAATTCCTGGCGCTTCGCGCGGTCTTCGCGATTCGATGTCAGATCGGGATGGACTCGCTTGGCGACTTCGCGGTACAGGCGCTTCATCTCCGGCGACGCCTTGAACGCGCGAGGCTCCTGCGCCGCCTCGTCGCCCACAGCGGATTTTGTCTCGCCGGCGATCGCGCGCGCGTCGCGCGCCGCTTGTTGGGCCCGCTCGTTGCCAGGCTGCTCGCGTGCCGCTCGCTCGGCCAGCCTCGCCTTCCACTCATCAAGCTCCGCGTATCGCGAGCCGACGAAGTGCAGGTAGCGCCGCTCGAATGCCCCAAGTTCCGCCCGCAGATTCGCGGAACGCAGTTCGCGATCGGCTAGAACGGCTTCGAGCGCCTCCTGTTCGCTTCGCTTGCGGGCAAGTTCGCGCTCCTCCGGCTTGATCGGAGACTTGTAGGACGTCTTCGCGGACGCATTGGCGCGCGGCTCCTCCGGGTGGATGTCCACGGATTTCGCCATGATGTTCGCCTCTGAGAGTGACCTGCATCGAGGCTCGCGGCCAACCGCTTCCCGAGCAGGCCGCGGCGCCCCCGTGTGCTCGATAGTGCTCGATAAATTGTATGCTGCGGCAGCAGGAGCGCCGAGGCTTTGGCGGGCGAAGTTTCCAGAATTTCAAACACGATTCCCATCCCGGCGCCCGTCCTGACGAACGACCAGCCCAATATGTCTCTGCGTCGGCGCGCGGCTCGGACGGGCTCCGCTTACCGAATTAGGTGACGACCGACTAAAATCAGGGTCAGTCAGCTACGAGGAGGGAGCCTCAAGCTCCATGGCCGAAACACCGCAGCAGTACACCCAACGCATGCTGGGGAACGTCGCAGACCAGCAGCCCCTGAAAGTACAGACCGCCACGCCCAAGAAACTCGAGCGCTTGCTGAAAGGCGTTCCGGGATCGAAATTGCGGAAGCGCCCCGCGCCAGGAAAATGGTCGATTGCCGAGATCGTCGCGCATATCGCAGATACCGAGCTCGTCGGCGGCTACCGGATTCGCGCGATTCTTGGCGCTCCCGGGACGCCGATTCAAGCCTTCGATCAGGACGTCTGGGTCACCGCCTTGCACTACGACAAGCGCGACCCCCACAAGTCATTGGACCAGTTTTGCGCGCTCCGCGCCGCAAACCTGGCGCTGCTAAAGACGCTCACGCCCGAACAGTGGGCGCACTACGGGATGCATGCCGAGCGCGGCAAGGAAAGCGTCACGCACATCGCCCGTATGTTCGCAGGGCACGACATCAACCACCTTGCACAAATCGAACGCATCCTGGCCGCGAAGAAAAAGTAGCGCTCAATTTCCCCGACGGACCACGAACAGATTCATCGCGGCTACCAGATGCGGCAGCGCTGAGCTGCCGGGCGAACCATGGCCGATTTGTCAGTGCAGCCCCATGCCTTCGCAAACGCGGGAACATTCGGTACCGTGCCGTTCACCCGAAAGAAGTTCAGCGGATGCGGATCGGTTTTCGCGTGCAGGCGCTCGACTTCCGGACGGTAGTTCACCGCCCAGTTCTGCGAGTAGCCGAGGAAGAAGCGCTGTTCCGCCGCGAAGCCGTCTAGGGGCGGCGGGACGGGCTTTCCGGCCAGCGTCTTTTCAAACGCGGCGTAGGCAATCACCAGGCCACCGAGGTCCGCGATGGCTTCGCCTTCCTCAAGTTTCCCGTTTTCGTGCAGGCCCGGCTCAACTTCGAAGGCATCGAATTCCTTGACGATGCATTCGCCGCGCTCGTGGAAATTCTTGAGGTCGTCTGGCGTCCACCAGTTTTTCAGATTGCCGTCGGCGTCGAATTGGGCTCCCTGGTCGTCGAACCCGTGCGTCATCTCGTGGCCCATAATTGAACCGATGCTGCCGTAATTGATGGCGTCGTCGGCCTTGGCATCGAAATACGGCGG
>Ga0187872_10000108_pt1 | contig 98685 bp, 90 predicted proteins | sample June2016WEW_16_4_FD_132973 | JGI IMG/M metagenome (GOLD analysis project Ga0187872, IMG submission 132973) | Peatland microbial communities from SPRUCE experiment site at the Marcell Experimental Forest, Minnesota, USA - June2016WEW_16_40 | ecosystem: Environmental > Terrestrial > Soil >... | reverse complement strand
ATTTCCACATTCCCACCGGCTCGACGATTCCCTTATAATCAATCCGGAACGCAAAACCCTTCTCCGAAAACTGTTACCTATGTCCTCGGATAGAAGTGTTACCTATGTTCCCGGTCGGACATAAGGCGGCTCGGTCAAACGGCTCGGCGGGCGCGCGGATCGGTCATGGCGTAACGCTTACATTCCCCGAATTGCTGGTTTGCCCACCCACGGAAACGGTGAGCGGAAAGTCGCCTTGCGTGAGCCCGGATGGCACAACGATATTCGCTTGCCAAAGACCGACGAAGCTCGGAGCAAGCCCCGCGAAGGATACCGTGGCGGTTGTGCCTCCAATGGTTGCGGTTACCGTGGGGGTCACGGTAGAAAGATTGGACCCCGAGCCGGCCCCGACGCCATCAGCAGGTTGCGGGCTAACGGCTCCCGCACCGGTCAGATACGCGACGATGGTGCTGCCCACCTTAGCGGGATCGCTGGCGCTGTTGAGGCTGAAATCAGGCGAATTCTGGACGATCGCATGCGAACCCTGAACAAACAAGCCGGGAGCCGCAGCCTGCACCGTGACGTTTACGGCGGGGCTTGCAAGACCATTGATGCCGACAGCCACCGTCACCGATCCGGTCGGGGTCTCCCACGGTATCTGAAAATTAATCTGATTCGAGCTGGCGTAGAGCACCGGAGCGGCAACACCGTTCACTTGAACGGAAACGCCTCCCAAGCTGGCCGCCAGCGGAAGCGGGCCGACAGCAGCCACACCCGTTCCAGTGAAGTTGGAACCAAAAACGGTAGCGAGCGCGCCCGGAGAAAGCTGCGCGGTGAAACTGGCAGCATTGACCACGCCACCGCTGGAAATTGAGGGCTTCTGCGGTTGCAGCACGCGAACAATGTCGTTACCCGTATCGGAGACGTACACATTTCCGGAGGCATCCACCACAATCCCGCGGGGAAAAAACAGAAGCGCGCCCGTCCCAGGGCCCCCGTCACCGAAGTAGCCCGGCGTTCCCAAACCGGCGATGGTGGTAATGATTCCGCTGGGCGACACCTTACGAATTACGCTGTTGTCGGTATCGCAAATGTAGAGATAGCCTTGGGCGTCCAGAGCGATGCCCGATGGCTCGTCGAGTGCGGCGTCTATGGCCGGGCCGTTGTCGCCGGAGTAACCGATGTTGCCGTTGCCCGCGATGACGGTCACGGCGCCAGCGGAAAACTTCATAATCCGGAAGCCACTCTGGTCGGAGAAGTAGAGATTCCCAGAAGAATCCACCAATACGGTCTCCGGATCGTTCAACTGCTGCGCCGTCGCAGATCCTCCCACGATGGTGTTGATATTGCCGCCGGAGATCTCACGGATCACATTGTTGCCGGAATCGGCGATGTATACGTTGCCGGAGCCATCCACGGCGACGCCAGTGGGGAAATCCAGCTCCGCGTCAATTGCCGGGCCGGTATCGCCGCTATAGCCGCCGGTATTGGTGCCCGCGATGGTGCTGATGGTGCCGCTGCTCGTAACCATCCGAATGACGTGGTTGCTGGTGTCGGCGATATAAAGATTGCCGGAAGAATCCACCGCCACTGCCGACGGATATAGCATCTCGGCGCTTGTGGCGGCCTTGCCATCGCCCGAGTAGCCATTGGTTCCGTTGCCCGCCACGGTGCTGATGGCGCCTCCGGATATTTTGCGAATGCGCTGGTTTACGGAATCGACGATGAATAGATTGCCCGACGAATCGAGCGCCAGCCCCAAGGGCAAATCAAATTGGGCGCTGGCGGGAGCGCCGCCGTCGCCGGAGAAGCCGGCCGTTCTGTTACCCGCATACGTGTTGATCACGTACTGCTGGCCCCACGCACAACTCAAGGAAAGAACCCCTAACGTGAGGGGCATAAGAAGTTGCCGAATTGTCATAATGCGAACTAGAAACAACCCCCGCGATACAAGTAAGTTCTGCGGATACCCTAGGATGCCATACTGGAGTGGCCGCTGGCACGTTTTCCGATTCGGGTGTGTGCCGATTCGGCGCCAGTGAGGCAGCCGGACAACAGGTGAGTGCAGGACCCGTCTTTGACGCGCGCGCCTGAATCGCGCGAAGATTCTGGAAGGAGAAAAGGGAAGATGATATCGAAAGTTGTGGTTGTTGCGGCGGCCGGGCTGATGGCCGCTTCACTCTATGCCGCCAGCAAACCGGTTAAGGTCGAACTAAAGGACGCCAAGGGAGAGAGCGTCGGCAGCGCGGTACTCAGCGATAGCAAAGGGGGCGTGAAGATCAAGCTGGATCTCAAGAACTTGCCTCCGGGCGAACATGCCATCCATATCCACCAAGTGGGAAAGTGCGAGCCGCCCTTCACTTCGGCGGGCGGACACTTCAACCCCGACATGAAACATCACGGTCTGGAAAATCCCGAGGGCCCGCACGCCGGCGATATGAAGAACATTACCGTCAAGGCCAACGGCACCGCCAAAACAACGGTCATGGACGAGCGCGTCAATCTGGATGACAATGCCCATTCCGTGTTCGCGAATGGCGGGACGGCGCTGGTGATCCATGAGAAAGCGGACGACATGAAGAGCGATCCGGCTGGCAACGCGGGCATGCGAATCGCTTGCGGTCTGATCACGAAGTAGTTCGACGTCCGGGGATCGGCGTAATCGTGCTCGGCGTAATCGTCGCTGGCCGCAATCCAACATTGATCTGGGCGCCATGAGATTGTAACGCGCGGATGCCACTCTATTTGTTTCCTGTCGAAACAGACCAATGGATAAGAAGACCGTACCGGCAAACTCGCGTAAGGGCAAGAAGGCGGCGCCTCCCGCGCCCGATTCGCCGTCGCTTCAGCTCAACGAGGCTCATCTAAACGATCCGGGCCTCTATATCAATCGGGAGCTAAGCCTACTGGCTTTTCAGCGGCGAGTTCTGGAAGAGGCGGAGGATAGCCGGAATCCGCTACTGGAGCGCGTAAAATTTCTTTCCATTCTGGGCTCCAATCTCAACGAATTTTTCATGGTGCGGGTAGCGGGCCTGGTGAGCCAGATGGAGGCGGGCATTACGGATGCCGGTCCGGACGGAATGCCGCCACGCGCGCAACTGATTGCCATACGCCGTGAAATGAAGCGCCTGTTGGCGGACTCTTACAAGTGTCTGGCCGGCCTCCACACAGAGTTGGACGAAGCGGGAATTCGAATTCTCGATTACTCCGATCTCACCGAAGTGCAACTACGGGTGGCCACCAACTACTTCACCGAATCGGCGTTTCCCGTTCTAACTCCGCTGGCGTTCGATCCCGGACGTCCGTTCCCGCACATCTCTAACCTCAGCCTGAACCTGGCTACACTGATCCGCGATAGCCAGGGCAACGAGCGCTTCGCCCGCATCAAAGTTCCCGATTCGTTACCTGCCCTGGTTCCCGTAAACCGGGCCGCGGCGCCCAAACAAAAACGCCGGCGATCGCAATCCCATCTCGAGTTCGTATGGCTGGAAAAGGTGATCGCAGCCCACCTTGGATGGTTGTTTCCGGGAATGCAGGTGCTCGAGACGCATCCTTTTCACGTTACACGCGACGCGGACATGGCAATCAAGGAACTGGAAGCGGAAGATCTGCTCGAAAGCATCGAAGCGGGCGTGCGTCAGAGGCGCTTCGGAAGCGTGGTGCGTCTGATGGTGGGGGAAGACATGCCGCCCCACATCCTGGAAATCCTCATGAACAATCTGGAAGTGGAGGCCAGTGAGATCTATCGCATCAAGGGGCCAATTTCCCTCAGCCGGCTCATGCATTTGTATCAACTGGACCGGCCCGATTTAAAGGACGCGCCGTTTGTCCCCGCTCTTCCGGCCGCGCTGGTGCAAGCTGGCCCGGAGGAGGATCTGTTCGCGCTCATCAGCCACCAGGATGTTCTTCTGCATCATCCATACGAATCGTTCCAGCCAGTGGTCGATTTCCTGAAAAAGGCCGCGCACGATCCGAATGTACTCGCCATCAAGACCTGCCTGTATCGAACCGGCCGCAATTCGCCGATCGTACAAGCGCTATTGGAAGCCATCGAAGAAGAGAAGCAGGTGGCCACGCTGGTGGAGCTGAAAGCCCGCTTCGATGAAGAGAGCAACATCGAATGGGCTAAGGCGCTGGAAGCCGAAGGCGTGCACGTGGTCTACGGGCTTATCGGTCTGAAGATCCATTGCAAAGTAGCCATGGTGGTGCGGCGCGAGGGCGACCGCATCGCCCGCTATGCACACCTTTCCACCGGCAACTACAACGCCGTCACCGCGCACCTGTACACCGATATCGGGATGTTCACCGCCAGCGAGGAAGTGGCCGATGACGTCACGCACCTGTTCAACTATCTGACAGGCTATTCGGCCAAGGCAGACTACAAGCGGTTGCTGGTCTCGCCGGTAAATCTGCGGGCGCGGATGGAAGCCATGATCGAACGGGAAATGGAGCATCAAAAGCAGGGACGCCAAGGCCATCTCATTTTCAAGACCAACGCGCTGGTGGATCCGGAGGTGATTCGGCTGCTCTATCGGGCGTCTGGAGCCGGTGTGCGAGTCCAATTGCTGGTCCGCGGAATCTGCTCGCTAAGGCCGGGTTTGGCGGGGATCAGCGAGAATATCGAAGTAACCAGCATTGTCGGCCGGTTTCTCGAACATAGCCGGATATACTATTTCCACAACGGCGGAGACGAGGAAGTTTACCTCGGAAGCGCCGACCTGATGCCGCGCAATCTGGATCATCGCGTGGAAATTCTGTTCCCGCTCGGAGACAACAAACTGATCGCGCGTGTTCGCGATGAATTGTTGCAGGGCTATCTCAGCGACACTGTAAATGCACGGCGCATGCTTTCCGACGGAACGTATGTACGGAAGAAGACCGCTCATGGAAAGCCAGCGGTGAATTGCCAGGAGAGCTGGATCCCGAAGCGGCGTTCGGTGGAGCTGCACGAGAGCGCCGAGACCCTGGCGTTAAAGCACCGGCCCGACGACTAATCGCGCGAGGCTTGCTGGCCACGCGAACGGCTTCGCCAGCGGTTCCAACCCCAATTCCAACCAACTACACCGATCAACCCGGCAAGCAGCAACCAAAACGAGGACGGAACGGGCGTGGGTGATCCGAAGCCCTGTGGCCGCGGAGCAGGGCCGGGCTGAGCCGCGAAGGCTGCCGCCGCCAGCGTGACGCCAACCAGGACTCGGCCGAAACTCTGAAGAGCGATCCATTGCGATTCACAAGGCTCGGAAATTGGCATTTCTCGTAGGTGTGGTTCGTCTCAGAATGTCACACAATCCCCGCTTTTGCAAGAACTTATGGGAGTTCCGCAACTGGGAAGCGCGGCCCATCAATAAATGTTAGAAATTCGTTCCGATCCAGCAGATATACCTTTTGGTTGCGTCGATTCGACGGAACGGTTGGACATGGTCACTTCGTCGTTAGAACAGACACAGTCAGGACACACATCGACGCGGCGGCCGGACAGGACTCGGTTACGGGCCCTGTTGTCCTGGTTCCAAGAGGATACGTTTCAAGCTTCTCCGTTACGCCGGTTCCACTATTCCGTTGTTGCCGCGCTCTTGGTCATCGCGCACTTAGGCTGCAACAAGATCGGCTGGTTATTGATCGCCGGCGGCGCGCAGGTGACCCCCGTCTGGCCAGAGGCCGGATTCGACATCGTAGCGCTCTTGTTGTTTGGAACTCGCTATTGGCCGGTTCTACTGGTAGCCAACTTCGCTGGAATCTTACAAGAAGGAATTCCGTGGCTGCCCTCGTTGGGCGCCGCCGTGGCCGCGATCGGCCGCGCCCTGGTGGGAGTGTGGATCTTCGCAGCACTCGCCAAGTTGAAGTCCTGGGTTGGACACTTCTTCGATCTGGCTGCGGTTGCGCTGGCGTCTCTGATCGCCCCTATTGTATCCACCACTCTCGGCACCCTGGTCTTTCTCGTTACCCACGTGTTTCCTCCCGGTCAGCACTGGCAGGATGTCGCCAGCCGCTACTGGGTATCCGATTCCCTGGGAATTGTCACCACCATGCCAGTGCTGCTGGCCCTGGCCCGCGCGTTCACTGATCGCGATTGGAAACTGCGGCGCGTTCCGGTGGTATTGATGAGTGTTTTCGTCGCTGGAGTGGCGTCGGGATGTTATGCGGTGTTCTTTCGTCAGGAAACCGCGCATCTGCTTTTCACGGTCTTTCTCTTTATCTTCATCGCTGCGGCCTGGCTGGGTCCGCTGGCCGCGCGACTCACCGCTCTCACCATAACGGCATCCGCAATTTGGGCCACTCACTTGGGGTTAGGAGCGTTCACCGCTGGCACGCTCTTTGAAAACCTTCAGAATCTCGATCTGTTTCTAGTGGCTGTGTCGCTCACCGGCATTGCCCTAGGAGCTTTTCGAGCCTCCGGAAGCCTGGCGTTACCGGCCGGCGTGCTGCTCTGCGGATGGATTTTGAGCGGATGGTTGTTCTCCTCACTCGACCGCAATCGAGTGGAGTATGACGCGGGACGCTTCGATAGTTCGATCGTGTCCGTTCAGAATCAAATCCGTACCCGCCTGACCATTTACGAAACTGCGCTCCGCGGCGCCGCTGGATTTTTAGCGGCTTCCGAACATCCTTCCGCGCAGGGCTGGAGAATTTCGGTGGAACGGCTGGGGCTACTCGATCGGTATCCCGGCACCATCGCGGTAGAGGTTATTGAGGCGATCCCGGATTCGCAGTTGGATCGCTTCGTAGCGGCGCGCCGTCGGGAAGGGTACCCCAAGTTCGCCGCCAGCGCATGGCCGGGCTCAAGTGCGTCGCAACTGTCAGCGGAACACTACCTTACCGTGTATGCCGAACCTGCATCCATCGCACTTAATATTCTGGGAAGAGACATAGCCACTGAGTCCCGCCGCAAGGAGGCCGCCGAACGTTCACGCGATACTGGCGTGGCAACGTTAACGCGAAAGATTAGCTTCCGAGGCGGCCGGTTGAACGGCTTGATGTTGTTCGTTCCGGTGTACATGGATGGCGCTCCGGTTGGCACGGTTGTACAGCGGCGAGCTGCATTTATCGGTTGGGTTTCCATTGCTTTCGCCGCCGATGCCTTGTTTCGCTCCGCGCTGACAGGCGTTCAGGACCTGATCGATCTGAGCGCTTACGATGACGCTCCCGGTCCGGCCAACCTGCTGTTCAGCTCCCAGACGAGGCGTGCGAATACCTGGCGGTTTGAGCGGACCACCAAGCTGGATATGGACGGCAGTATGTGGTCGCTCGGCTGGAATCGGACGCCGCTCTTCCCGTCGCTCAGCAAGACGCCCGCAGCGTGGGCCGCCGGCAGCACAGCCTTGCTGTCGCTGCTACTGGCGGGGCTAGTGATGAGCTTGCAATCCACAGGACGGCGGGCCGCGGCGCTTGCAACCGAGCGAACCAAGGAACTGGCCCAGGCGCTGCATGCCGCCGACGGTGCTAACCGGGCCAAGTCGGAGTTCCTGGCAAACATGAGCCATGAGATACGCACGCCGATGAATGGCGTCCTCGGCATGACCGAGTTGCTCTTGGACACTTCGTTGACCGAAGAACAACGCGACCTGGCCCAGACCGCTCAGAGTTCGGCCGAAGCGCTGCTGACCATAATCAACGACATTCTGGATTTCTCGAAAATCGAAGCCGGAAAATTGAAGATTGAAGCGGCGCCTTTCGATTTGGAGACCGTAGTGGCAAGCGTGGCCGATCTGCTAGCGCCCCGCGCCTCGGAGAAAGGCGTGGAACTCGCCATCCGATGGTCGCCCGGCACTCCGCGCTCGGTCACCGGCGATGGAGGCCGAGTCCGCCAAGTGCTGTTGAACCTGGCCGGCAATGCCGTCAAATTTACCTCGCGCGGTCACGTGCTCATTGGGGTGGACTGCTTGGAATGGAGCGGCGAACGCGCGCTGGTCCGCATCACGGTGGAAGATACCGGCATCGGTATTGGGGCCGCCGCGCAAAAGGAAATTTTCCAAAAGTTTACCCAGGCAGACGGCTCCATCACCCGCCGGTTTGGAGGCACCGGACTGGGCTTGGCCATCAGCAAGGAATTGGTACAGCTTATGGGCGGCCAGGTAGGGATGCGAAGTTCGCAAGGCGACGGGTCAACGTTCTGGTTCACCCTGTGGTTCCCCACTAGCACAGGCGCCGGCGTTCCGCCTGTGACTCCGCACCTTTCGGGCGCTCGCGTTCTCGTGGCCGACCCCCAGCCCTTGAGCAATCGGACCTTCAGCGAAATGCTGACGCAATGGAGCATCGCGCATGAACTGGCCGCCACGCCAGCAGACGTTTTACGGGCATTGGATGCCTCGCGGCCCTTTTTCGACATTGTGGTGATCGACTACACTCTGTGGGAGGCTTGCGCGCAGGATCTGAAACAGATATTCGAGGAGCGCGATGTTTTGCAACAAACCAAGCTGCTGGTCCTGTCGCCACTGGGTCTGCGCGGAGGCTCGAACAGCTACCTGGACGCGGAATTCTCGGGTTGGGTCACGAAACCGGTGCGGCCCTCTCAGCTCGCCGAGACGTTAATCGCCACCTGGCATTGCCGGAACATTCCTACAGCGCAATAGCGTCACTTTTACCGGCATCGAGCAAACTAACCTCTTGTCACTTCAGCTAATGTACTGTACCTCCGTTTGTTATTGACGGCCACGAATTTGCTGCTCCTCGGGTTTCATGGAGGTGCAGGAATGAAGACTACGCTTTCCGCGGCCTTGGGCACGTTGCTACTGGTTGGCGGCGCGTCCGCACAGCCGCCGGCCCCACCCGACCCGCAGCCCATCTACCGGGTTACGGTAGTGTCGCGTAGCTTGCAAGCAGTGAACTACCAACACCGGGGTGGTCCCACGCCGATTGATTTTCAGGGTACCGTGCTGCTCCCTCATGCCAAAGGCACGGCGATCGTGGAGAGCCATCGCGGCAGCGTCGCCATCGATGCTAAATTCGAGCACCTGGAAGCGCCCACACGCTTTGGGCGGGAATACCTGACCTACGTATTGTGGGCTATCTCGCCGGAAGGACGGCCCAAGAATCTGGGCGAAATCCTGGTGGATTCCTCCAATAAAGCGCATGTCAAAGTCACCACGGATTTGCAGGCCTTCGGGCTCATCGTTACAGCTGAACCGTACTATTCAGTCAGCATCCCCAGCGATGTCGTGGTGGCAGAAAATGTCGTGCGGCCGGACACCATCGGCGCGCGCGAAGAAGTGACGGCGAAATATGAACTGATGCCGCGTGGCCAGTACACAATGAACATCCAACCGTCCCAGCTCCGATCATTGAATGGAGAGCCGGAGAAGCTCTCTTACGACCGGTACGAGGCTGTTTTAGAGCTGTATCAGGCCGAGAATGCGGTTCAAATCGCACGATCGCTCGGCGCCGATCAATACGCGGCAGACTCTTTCAATAAAGCAGTGGCTCTGTTAACGCAGGCGCAAGACATGAACGCGCGCAAAATGGATACACAAGCCATTGTGTCCGCCGCTCGCGAGGCCGCGCAGATGGCTGAAGATGCCCGCAGCATAGCCGTAAAGCGTCGCGACGAAGAGCGGCACCAGCAGGAGATACAACGGTCACAAAATCAAGGCGAGCTTCGCCGCAGGGCGGAGGAAGACGCCGCTCAGGCGCGAGCCGAAGAACAAGCAGAAGCACAAGCGGATGCGGACGCCGCAGCCCAGCAAGCCGAACGAGCGCGCGCTGAAGCGGCTGCGGCCCAGGACCGAGCCGCCCAACAGTCAATCCGTCTGGCACCTCCACCGCCGGCTCAACCCGTGGCTCGCAGTGGAAATTCCGATGCCGCTCAGAGGCAATTTCGTGCTCAACTTCTGGCGCAGTTGAACGGCACGATGAGTACGCGCGACACACCGCGCGGCTTGGTGGTGACAGTAACGGATTCCATGTTCGAATCGGGGAATGACACCTTACGGGCCGACGCCGGGCAGCGCCTTCGAAACCTGGCGGCAGTGGTGGCGTCGAACCCCGGACTGAACCTACGCGTGGAAGGTTATGCCGACGTCGAAGGGCTGTCAGAAGCGCGCGCCCAATCTGTCCGCGCCGCGCTGATCGCACGCGGAGCGCGCCCGGACTCGATCGTGGCTGCGGGATACGGAAATGCGCGGCCCATCGCGTCGAATGCCACGGCGGCCGGCCGGGAGCAGAACAGGCGGGTAGAAGTGGTTATCTCCGGCGCGAGCATCGGGAACAAGGCCCTGTGGGATCGGCCGTATTCTTTGCGGTCGCAGCGATAAAAGCTTACTCGTAACGCAGCGCGCGCATCGCGTCGATACGGCTGGCGCGGATGGCCGGAACGTAACCGGCGGCGCAAGCCACTGCTGCCAAACCAAGCGCGGCCAATGCGACAGTAGCCGGATCGTGCCCCGTGACTCCGTAAAGTTGGGCTTGCACGAGCTTCGCGCCCGCCAATCCGGCGGCCAATCCTATGGAGATCAGCACCAGAACCTCGCGCATCACCATCCAGACCACGTCGCCTTGAAAAGCGCCTAAAGCCATGCGGATCCCGATTTCGCGCGTGCGGCGCGCCACGGTATAAGCCCGCAGCGCCCTTTTAGTTAGTTCCTGCTATGCTCAGAAATCATGCCCCGCCGTACTGCGTTGGCTCTTCTTTTTGCTGCCAGTCTGCTGGCTGCACCAGCCCGGGTGAATCAATCCGACCCGCGCCTTACCAAGGCATTTCGCAAGCCGGAGTTAAACGGCTGGATCTTCGTGCATTTGGAAGGCACGCCGGCGGACATCGGATTTCAGCACGGCTATTTGCTGGCGTCCGAAATCGAGGACGCTCACAAGGTGATAGCGCTCGGACTGACGCATGATAGCCACAAGCCGTACGGTTTCTTCCGCACGGCCGCCGAAAAAGTGCTGTGGCCGCGCGTGGAACCGCAGTATCGCGAGGAACTGAAAGGGATCGTCGAAGGTCTGAAAGCGCGGGGTGTGGCGCTGGATCTGTGGGACGTGGTGGCATTGAACGGCTGGCTGGAACTCTCACCCTATTACACCGGCTGGTATGACAAGCAGCATCAACTTGCGTCGGTGGCAAGACCGACGCCCGAACATTGCAGCGCGTTTGTGGCGGTGGGCAGCTACACGCGCGATGGCAAGGTAGTGATCGCGCACAATAACTGGACCGAATACAAGGAAGGCTCGCGCTGGAACATCATCTTCGATATCGCGCCGTCGGAAGGTTATCGCATCTTGATGGATGGCATGCCGGGACTGATTCATAGCGGCGACGATTACGGCGTCAATAGCGCCGGTCTTGCGATCACCGAGACCACCATCGGGCACTTCACTGGCTTCGATCCGCGCGGGATCCCGGAGTTTGAACGCGCGCGCAAAGCCATGCAATACGCCGCCAACATCGACGACTACGCTCGCATCATGGAAGACGGCAATAACGGCGGCTATGCCAATACCTGGCTGATCGCCGATACACGCAACAATGAGATCGCGAACCTGGAGCTGGGGCTGAAGCACGTCACGTTGCAACGCACGCATGACGGCTATTTCGTTGGGTCGAACTTTCCGGCTAATCCCGAGCTCATCCGGGACGAAGCCAGCGATTACCCCGTCGCCGATTTGAGTATCAGCGGCAACGCGCGGCACGTCCGGTGGGAGCAGCTGATGCAGGAGAACAAGGGTAAGATCGACGTCGCAGCGGCCCAGCAATTCCTGGCCGACCACTACGACACGTTCTTGCACCAGACCGCACCTAGTGAGCGCACCCTGTGCGGCCACATCGATCTTTCCACGCGCGGGTCCAGTCCGTGGCAGCCCGCGTTCGGCCCCGCGGGCACCGCGCAAAACAAAGCCGCGGACGCGACCATGCTGACCCAGATGTCATTTACCGCGGCTATGGGCCACGCCGACGGGATCGATTTCAAGGCCGCCCAACATCTGAAGGAGCATCCGCAGTTCGACTGGGAAAAAGGCGTGCTGCGCGATCTCGATTCGCACCCCTGGACCACCTTCCGCAGCGCCCAATAGCCTCTAGCAGTAGGCTCTGCCGGTCTCGCATATAATCGTAATACCGTTTCGCTAATACAACGTGTGTAGGAGGGCTGTTTGAAGAAACGCTCTGCGAGTGGGTTTCTGAGTCTAGCGCTTGGTGTGCTGGCAGTTTTCGCCGCCACAGCGCCCCTGTGGGCTCAAGTAACAGCCGCCATTTCAGGCACCGTGCAGGATAGTTCCGGTGCGGGCGTGTCGGGCGCGACGGTGGTCGTCAAAAGCGTTGAAACCGGCGCGGCCAGAACGGCGACGACAGATTCAGACGGACATTACACGATTCTTTCCCTGCCGCTTGGCCCGCAAGAAGTGAAAGCCGAGAAGGCAGGCTTTAAGTCGGCCGTGCGAACGGGAATCGATCTCGTTGTCGGCCAGGAGGCCGTGGTCAACCTACAGCTCGAAGTGGGCGAACTTGTGCAGCAAGTGACCGTGGCCGCGGAAGCGCCTTTGGTCAACACCACAACATCTCAGGACTCGGGCGTAGTGGGCGAACAGCAGATCAAGGACCTGCCACTCAACGGCCGCAGCTTCGACAATCTCATCACTCTGAATCCTGGCGCGGTCAACTACAGCGCGATGAAGAGTGCGGGAACCAGCACCAGCAACGGCAACACGTTTTCCGTGGATGGCCGCCGCACCTATGAGAACTTGACCCTGCTGAACGGAATCGAATACACCGGATCCAGCCAGCTCGCCATCAGCGCCGGCGGCGTCAGTGGCGAACTGTTGGGCATCGACGCCATCCGCGAGTTCAACGCTCTCACCAACACCTACGGCGCCGAGTACGGGAAGCGCGCGGGCGCACAAATCAGCGTAGTCACTCAATCGGGAACCAATCAATTGCACGGCTCTCTGTTTGAGTTTCTCCGCAATAGCGATCTCGACGCTCGGAACTTCTTTGACCAGGCCTCGGTTCCTCCCTTCCGTCGAAATCAGTTCGGCGGCGCTCTGGGAGGGCCCATCAAGAAAGACAAATGGTTCCTGTTTGGTAATTACGAAGGTTTCCGGCAAGTGCTGGCGGAGAGCAGTGTCAGCGTGGTTCCCGACAACGCAGCCCGGCAGGGGTTGTTGCCGAACGCGGCGGGCATACCTACGCTGGTCGCCAAGCTGAACCCCGCGATGTTGCAATACATGCAGCTATGGCCCGCGGTGAACGGTCCCGATCTGGGCAGCGGCGTTGCGCTCTCCTACAACAACCCCAGGCAATCCATTCGCGAGGATTTCGGAACGCTGCGAACGGACTATATCCTGAGCGATCGCGACACTTTTTCCGCGGCCTACACCGTCGACGACGGCTACAGTAGCGCTCCTCAGGCCGACCCGCTGTTTGGATCGTATGAATACCTGCGCAGCCAGGTGGCCAGCCTCGAAGAGACGCATGTTATTTCGCCTGAGATCCTGAATACATTCCGCGCCGGATTCTCGCGGGCCGCATGGGCCTACGATCCATTCAGTTTCACTTCCTTTCCAGCCAGCACTTCTTTCGTGACTGGATTGGGACCGGGCGGCATTGTCGTTGGCGGCGGCGTCACCACCACGGCAGGAGGAACTATCACATCGGCCGGACCGAACAACGCCTCCAACGTCGCGGATCGCAGAAATCTTTTCACCTATACGGATGGCGTGCAGATCATCAAGGGACGGCACCAGATCACCGCCGGCGTTTGGTTCCAACGCATCCAGGAAAACGAGAACACCGCCTCACGCCAGTTGGGACAAGCCAGCTTCGCCAGTTTGACGACGTTTCTTCAAGGCACAGTGACGTCATTTCAAGTGGTACCCGACCCCAACGAGCTCGGTTGGCGAAGCTTCTTCGGCGCGGCTTACTTCGAAGACTCGATCAAATTGCGTCCGAATCTGACCTTCCAGGCCGGCCTGCGCTATGAATTCACCACCGGATGGAACGAGGAATCCGGCAGGGCTTCCAACTACATCGCCGGCTCGAATGGAATTCTGGAGACCAATCCGATCGTAGGGGCTTCCGTGTTTACGCAAAACAATGCGACCCACTTGGTTGGTCCCCGTGCCGGGCTGGCGTGGGATGTTTTTGGAAACGGAAAAACGGCCGTTCGCGCAGGATACGGCATGTACTACTCGCTGATCGATGACTTGAGCTTCCTGCTCAACTCGCTTCCTCCCTACAACGGCTCCGTGTCACTGAAGGGATCGCTGCCGGCGCTGGTTCCCATTACAGCCGGCGTTCCTCCCGCACCGGGCACCATCTTCGCGCCGCAAGGCGTGCAGCCCAACGCCAAGACGCCCACCGTTCAGCAATGGAACTTCACCATCGAGCAGCAACTCAGTCACGATACCGTCTTGCGCGTAGGGTATGTCGGTGAGTTCGGATACCACGGCTTCGTGAGTGTCGATCCGAACGCCATTCCACCTCAGATCTGTTCCAACGCCGCCGGGTGTTCGGCGGGCGGCACCGGATCGGTGGCCAGCCTGGTTCCGCAAGGCGCGCAGTATGTTCCAGGGCCCCACGCCACGTTGCCGAATCCTAATCTGGGCGCGGGATTCTTCTGGTACACCGAAGGCAACAGCAGCTACAACGCGCTGCAGGTGGATGTGATTCATCGGTTCAGCAACGGACTCCAGTTCCGCGCCAACTACACCTGGTCCAAGGATCTGGATATCAATTCGGCCCTCACCGGCGCGCAGGCCAACAACCAGGCGCAGATGGTGATGGACCCCTACGATCTCAAACGCGACTGGGGACCGTCCGCGTACAACATCCCCAACGCGGCCAGCATTTCGGGCACTTATGAATTGCCGTTCGGCAAAGGCAAGCCGTGGGCCAACAGCTTCAGCGGGGTAGGAAACCGGCTTGTAAGTGGATGGCAATTCAACACGATTGTGTCACTCGATAGTGGGTTTCCCTTCACGCCGCAGATTGGATCGAATCAATCCGGCGACGGCGACACACGCAATCCCGACCGGCCTTCGCTCAATCCCGCCTTCTCGGGTCCGGTGGTGCTTGGCAGTCCGAACCAATGGTTCAATCCGCACGCGTTTGTTTTGCCCCAAGCCGGAACTTTCGGAAATTTAGGCCGCGGCGTGTATAGCGGACCGGGCTTGGCCGACGTCGACGCGTCGCTGTTCAAAACAACGGCTATTACCGAGCGGACTAATCTGCAATTCCGGGCCGAGGTTTTCAACGTGCTGAACCACCCCAACTTCGGAACGCCGAACGCCACTGTCTTTTCGAGCGGCGCCATCAGCCCTTCGGCGGGACTGATTACTAGCACGGCCACAACGTCGCGGCAGATTCAATTCGGGCTCAAGCTGATTTTCTAACCGGCTACCGGCTCCCTTACGGTCGCGGTTCAGTTAGCGGATGTCCGAAGACCTGCACGTCGATATCGGAGCTTTTGTCCCAGCCGGCGTTCTTCCCATCAAAGGCGCTCTTGAACTTGCCTCCGGAAGTGAACAGCAGCATTTGGCCATCGGCGCCGTCCTGTCTGGCCACTGCGAGTGGAGCATTGGATGCCGCGTTGAACCAGGCAAAGGTCTTATCAAGTTTGCCCGGCAACGGCCGGCCCAGCCCCCACGCGCCAAAACGAACCTTAACGCCGCCTGGCACACTCAGATTCAACTGCGTAAAGTCGATTTGCCAGACACGCATATTAGTTCCGAAATCGTCATAGGGAACCGCACCCGTCGCCGTAGCATCCGAGATCAGGATATTAGGATTGTTGCTCTGGCTGCTGCCGGGCGCAAGCGACCCTGTCTCCACGGGAGTGAGCCCGCCATCGCCGGCACCGAAGTATAACCGGACATCCTGATAGAAATCGCCGAGATGCTCGGGGTCGGTGGCATTGACACCGGGAACGGTCCAGACCCGGATGGTATCGACCACCCAGCGTTCGCCAACGGCGCCTACCGTGAAATCGTCGCCGAGGAATCCGCTTTCGTACAAGCTCCAGCGGACATTGCTGCGGTAGTCGCCCGACGCGTTATTCAGGTTCGCCTGGGGCAAGCCGCGATCCACCACCAGCGCCGGCCCGGCCGCGAATACAGGCCAAGTCAACGCCAGACCCATCGTCAACCACTGAGAGCAGATCTTGCTTCGATTGAGAGCGTGCATGAATTTTATTTTAGCCCGGCCGGTACTCGAAGAGATTCCGGCTGGGGCGTCAACAGGCGTAGGTTGCTTCCGCCGAGTTCCCAGCCCGCTTCGGCGAGCCGTTCGGGCGACGCGCTGAAGACGATCTGGAACACGTTCCGATCCTGCGATGCCGCCAGGCGTCTTCCTTGCCGCGGAGAAACGATCGCGAGGTACTTCAGGATGGTATAAACGTCGGCCTCCTCGGGAAGCTGCCAGTCCACATCCTGCGAACAAAAACGAATTCGCGAGCCGCGCTGGGAAAGGTTCCAAGCGAGAAAAGCGCAGCGGTCCACGGCGGACTCGAACCACACGGCTTGAGAGCCGGGAATGTCCAGATCCAGATAAAACGCGACGGCCTGTTCTCGTTCCCGCGCAAACTCGCGGACCTGCAGTTCGCCGGTGTGAGCGGTAGCCTTCCAATCCACATGATGGGCGCTTTCGAGAACCTCGTAAGGGCGTATGCGATAAAAGTCGTTTCCTTGCCCGCGATAAAACGAGGCAATCTCACCCTGCAACGAGATCAACAACTCCTCGAAACCGGACTGTGGATCGATGGAAGGATACACCACGATGTCGCGCACCAGCTGCACGTTGATCCGCCGTTCCGCGAATCCGAACGGGAACCGGGTGGAAAAGCGAAAGCTGTTCTGCCGGTAAGCCCCCCGCCGGGCGAAGAAAAGCTCCACCGGCGCCTCAATGCGCGCGCCACCGGGAAGCACGGGGAAATAGAGCGGCTGCGAGAGCCCGCTATCGCTCGATCCCGCTACGTGGATGGAGAAGGATGGCATCCAGCGCTTGGTGTTCCGGATCACAACGCGGCCCATGAGCTTGCGGCCCGCGCACAGATGTTCGGGCAGGAGAAAATCCAGCTCCAGTCCGGCCAGCGATAGCCGGCCGATAAACCCGGAGACCATCCATGTGGCCAGCAGTAGCGCCAAAATCAGGAAAAGCAGATTATTGGCCGAGACGAAGGCCGCCAACGATACCAATACGCAGGTCAATGTGAACAATAGGCCCAGGCGCGTTACCTGATGGCGGGTGCCATGGTCGAGCGCGGAGCGGAGCCAGGGCCAGGGTTTCAGCACTCCTTCCACGATTGCACACCTCAAGCTCCGACGGATTATCTCTAAAGTCCAACCTTAAGCCAACCGATTTCTTATTAGATGGGATCGCTCCATGTACTTTAGATCGAGCAGGATACATCCGACATTCCCGGCGGGCCAGCAATAGGCATGGAAACTTCTTTAACATCACTGGCGCAGAGTCTGGAATCCCGGCAGACTCGACTCGGACGGTTGGAATCGCTAGTCGACGCCAGCCCCATCGCGATGTTCATCTGCCAAGCCGGGGGCGACTTTGCCTGCACGTTTGTCACGGAAGGGGTGAGGACGCTCTGGGGATACGATCCGGAAGACTTCCTGGACAAACCTGGATTTTGGGCGGACCATATCCATCCCGACGATGTCGCGGCGGTTTACGGACATCTCGCCCGTGTACTGGAAACTGGTGCGCATCGTTACGATTACCGCTTCCGCATCAAGAGCGGCGAGTACCGCTGGACGCACGATGAACTTCGGCTGGTAAGGGACGCGAGCGGTAATCCGTTGGAAGTGGCCGGTTACTCCTTCGATATTACAGAGCAAAAGATCGCCGAAGCGGCTTTGCGGGAAAGTGAAGCGCGGCAGAATCTGATCTTCAACTCCACTTCGGATTTACAGGCGCTCTTTCGGGTTGAGCATCGGGTTGAGCATCGGGTTGATCATCGGGTTGAGCCTCGGGGTGAGGCCAGTGTTGCCTTCGTCACCGAGTCCGTGAATCGCGGCATGGCCGATAACCTTCGATCGAGAATGGGCCGCGCGGCGGCGGACTTCATCGATAAGGACTTTCGCAACCTGCTGGCAGCCACTGGATTGTCTCCGGAACAAATTGAGGAGCGGCGCGCTCTCTACCGCCAGGCAGTTGATGAGCGTACCACGCTGCGCTTCGACACCGCGTCCTCCCCGCTGCGCGACGCGTTGGAGGTTTCTGTCTATCCGGTAATCGATCAGCACGGAAACTGCACCCATATTCTGTGGAATGGCCGCAACATTTCCAAGCGCATTGCAGCCGAAGCCGGACGGCGTGAAAGCGAGGAACGCTATGCCTTGGTGACCGAAGCCATCCACGAGGGAATTTTCGATTGGAACATTGTGACCGGCGATTACTATCTATCGCCGGGTTACAAGGAGATTCTGGGATATCGGGATGACGAGTTACCTAGCGATATAGAGTCGTTCTTCGGGCGCATTCATCCCGAGGACAGCGCCCGGATGGCGGAAACGGTGAATCGCTATAACCAAGATCCCAGCAAAGACTGCTTCCTGGATGAACTGAGGCTGAAGCACCGGGATGGAACGTACCGCCGTGTCGTTTCGCGCGGACGAATCGTTCGCAATGACCGTGGCGAACCCGTTCGCATTGTCGGCGCCATCGGCGACATGACAGATCGCTTGGAATCCGCGGCAAGACTGGCAGCTAGCGAAAAACGGCTACGCGACATAATCGAATCCTTGTTCGGCTTTGTCGGGCTGTTCACGTTAGACGGTAAATTGATCGAATGCAATCACGGCACTCTGGAAGATGCCGGCGTTCAGCCCGCGGACATCCTTGGACAACTTTTTTGGGAAACCGAAGGCTGGCGGCAGAGCCCGGAACAGCAAAATCTGCTGCAAGAAATGATGGCCCGCGCGGCTGCTGGTGAGGTGGTTCGGTTTGAAACCAGGCCTCTCATCCGCGGTGTACGCGAATTGGTCGTCGACATGACTCTGGGACCGCTCCGCGACCGCCAAGGCAATATCTGCAATATCGTTGCGCACGGAATGGACATTACGCCGCGCAAACAAGCCGAAGCGGAGTTGCTGCACGCCAAGGAGGCGGCCGAATCCGCCAGCCACGCCAAGAGCGAGTTCCTGGCCAACATGAGCCACGAGATCCGTACTCCGATGAACGGCATCATCGGGCTGACCGAAGTTCTGCTCGACACGCAACTGGACCCCGAACAGCGCGAGTATCTGACGCTGGTGCAGGTTTCCGCGGAATCGCTTCTCACCATCGTCAACGACATCCTGGACGTCTCCAAGATCGAAGCCGGCAAACTTCTTCTGGAAATTCGGGAGCTCGATTTGCGCGAAGTAGTTCTCGACACGCTGAAGGGCCTAAGAGTTTCAGCGGATGCCAAGGGGCTGAATCTTGAATGCGACGCGGCTCCGGGTGTGCCGGCACGAGTCCTCGGCGATGCTGGACGGCTGCGGCAGGTTCTGATCAATCTGATCGGAAACGCGATCAAGTTCACCGACCACGGTCAGGTCTTAGTTGCGATTGAGCGTTCAACGGAGGGTAAGGATGCGTTGCATTTCTCGGTGCAAGACACAGGAATTGGTATTCCAGCCGAAAAGCAAGCCATGATCTTCGACGCGTTTACTCAGGTGGATGGCACTTTCACCCGGAGATTTGGCGGCACTGGCCTGGGCTTGACTATCGCCAGCCGCCTGGTCCACATGATGGACGGGCGCATTTGGGTGGAAAGCAAAGCAGGTCACGGCAGCACGTTCCACTTCACCGCTCGCCTGGAGCCGGTGGCTGCCCGGCCGGGCAATTATCTTGGGCCTGCCGGACTGTAAGCCGGTTTCTGTACCCCGAAGGGCGGCGGTCATTCCTCTGGGCGAGACATTACTGCCAAGCTCTAGCAACCTACCCGGAAGTCGAACGGAGCGGGCCGCTCCTCCTCCCCTATTTGGTCTTGCTCCGCATGGGGTTTTCCCTGCCAGACGGATCGCTCCATCCGCGGTGCGCTCTTACCGCACCTTTTCACCCTTACCGAAAACCGAGCTTGCACCCGGGCATCCGGCGGTATATTTTCTGTGGCACTTTCCGTGAAATCCGCTTTGAGCGAACCCCCCCGGCCGTTAGCCGGCATGCTGCCCTATGGAGACCGGACTTTCCTCCCGCGAAGCGAGTAAACCACCCCGCGAGCGACCACCCGTACAACAGGCCCGAATCAATTCTCGCAGAAAGCTCCGCGGCTCGCAGAAATCGGCGGCAGGTGCGGGGGAAATTAACCCGCGATCAGGAAACACCCGTAGCGGCGCGCTCCCGGTTGACGTCATCGGGGGCATCGGCGCGCGATTCTTCGTGGTAATCCATCTCGGTGTTCACGGCCCAGATATTGGCTTTGTCGCGCCTTCCCGCCACGATGTTGTCCACCGCCGTCATGGCTGTCAGCATCGAATGGTCCTGATTGTTGTACTTGTGCATGCCATTGCGGCCCACCAGAAACAGGTTATGAAAGCGATCCACAAAATCGCGAATCACGTGAAAACGATCGTAAGTTCCGAAATACGCGGGATAAGTCTTTTCCATCCGGATGACAGTAGCGTCCAGCACATCGGCGCGCGCCACGATGCCCATCCTCTCGACTTCCTCCACCGCGAGCGCGATCATGTCGCGATCGGACTTGCGCCACAAATCGTCGGTATCGTTGCAGAAATATTCCAGGCCAATCCAGGCCTTGTCAGGGTCGCACACCATGTAGGGGCTCCAGTTATTGAATATCTGCATTCGCCCTACCAGAACGTCAGGCTCCTGGATGTAGATCCAGTTATCCTTCAGCAGGCTCTCATTGGAGAGCGCTCCCTCCCCCTGATCGCCGATCTTGAGCCGGTTGAGAAGTAATCCCACCGTGATGAAGTCGCGATACATCAGGCCGTCGCTGACCTCGGATACCTCGCGAGGAGTGGGCGCATCGAATCCCTGAATCAGCTCCTTGACCGGCATGGTGGAGAAAACATATTGCGCGGGAAAAAAGACTTCCTCTCCCGCATCGCTACGCGCCGTAACGCCGGTAACTCGGTCTTCCGAGGTATGTAGACTACATGCCGTCCAGCCCGTTAGAATCTCGCCGCCATCGGCGCGCACGCGGCTGGCCACTTCTTCCCACAGTTGACCGGGCCCAAGCTTCGGATAGAGGAACTTTTCGATCAGGGAGGTCTCGGTGTCCTTTTGCCCGATCTCCGTCGAACGACCGCCCCTCAGCTTCTTGAAATGATGGACTAACGCCTTGCGCAAAGAGAGCCCCTTGATGCGTTGCGCTCCCCATTCGGCGCTGATTTGGTCGCACGGCACACCCCACACTTTCTCCGTGTAGCTTTTGAAGAACGTCTCATACAAATGCCGGCCGAAGCGGTTAATGAGGAAATCCTCTAGAGTTTTCTCGGGATGGATGGGCCGGATTGCGCTGGCCATATAGCTCAGTCCCGCCTTTACCGTTCGTACCGCGCCCAGATTGCGTAGCGTCGCCACATCCAGCTTCAGCGGGTAATCGAAAAGCTTACGGAGATAAAAGATGCGCGACTTGCGAGGCCGCACCAGCATTACCAGGTCGTCAACCTCGGGGTCCGGCGCAGGACCTTTCGCGGACGTCTTTGCAGCCAAGGACCGCTCCCCGTTTTGATACACCAGCCGGTGGTTGGCTTCGCTGGTCTGCTCCACCGGCAGCATGGAAGTCCACCAATCCATCACGCGATCCGACTTGGAAAAGAAGCGATGCCCGCCGATATCGATTCGATTGCCTTTGTAAGCCACCGTCCGCGAGATGCCGCCCATGTAAGCGCTCTTCTCCAGCACCACGGGCCGAATGCCGGTGCGCCGCAGAAGCTCCAGCGCGGCGGTCAATCCGGCGGGTCCTGCGCCAATGATTACAGCGGTTCCTCCGGGAGTTTCGGTCATAGAAATGGAAGCTCAGCGGACGGGTTCCGTTCGCAGGCAATCTGGGACGCTTCACTTTATCTCACCATAGACGCTAGCTAAGCGCAAAGTTGCGCGAAACGTCTAAAATTGAACCACTCGGATGCTCCCAGAGACCGTTATAGAAAGTGACGCGCGTCCGCGTTCGTTGATCTACGTCGCCGCTGGCGTTTATGGCCTGTTGGTGACCTTAACGATTCCTTACCACGAGCCGTGGGCGGACGAAGCACAATCCTGGTTACTTGCTCGCGACGCGAGCCTGGCACAGTTATGGGGTCATCTGCTGCACTATGAAGGGACTCCAGGCCTGTGGCAGACTTTGGTGCACGCGTTGATCCGGCTGGGCCTGCCCTATTCGGCGTACGGTTTCGTTTCAGCTCTGCTTGGCTTGGCCGCGGTGGTTCTTTTGCTACGGTACGCACCCCTGCCGCTTTTTATTCGAATCCTCCTACCCTTCACTTATTATCTCTGTTACCAATATGCGGTTATTGCCCGCAGCTATGCTCTCATCCCGCCTTTATTGTTCGGAGTCGCGGCCATCTATCCCAACGCGACTCGCAAGCCAGTCTTGACCACTCTACTCCTGTGCCTGCTGGCAGGCGTCAGCGTACACGGCTTTCTGATATCGGTCTGCATCTGGGTCACGCTTTATCTGACCAGCCATTCTGTACCGCGCTTGATCCCCAGCCTGACTTACTGGTTCGTGCTGGCCGTGCTTGTTGTTTCGGCATGGCCTGCAAAGGACGTCGCTTTCGCCGAGCACCGCAGCCTCTCGAACCTGCATCTGCTTCCAGACGTGACAAAGGCCGGGTTGGCGGGAGCTTTCACTGGTTACTGGGTTACATCTCTGCTAGTAATCGCGCTGTCTGCGCCATTCCTGTGGCGCGGAGGTGGATGGCTTTTCTTCCTGCTGGCGAGCGCCGCTTTTTTCCTCTTCGGGACCATTGTCTATGCGCAACTGTGGCACTTCGGCATTCTGTTTTTGGCGTGGCTATTTGCGATCTGGATTTCGGCCGCGAAGACCCGGGTAACTACGCCTGCGCTGGTCGCATTGATAACTGCAATCGGGGTCCAATGTTACTGGACTGCGGTGGCGATCCCTTACGACTGGAATCATTCGTATTCCGGAAGCCTTGCGGCAGCCCAATACTTCCAGCAGAACGGCCTGCCCGCCGGGGGCCTTTATGCGATCGGATACCCGACCGTAGCAGTGCAGCCCTACTTTCCCGCGAATCTCTACTCCGATTTTCACCATGGGGCTTATTGGGATTGGTCCAAACGCAACACCGCCAATGATCCTGCCGCTCTTTTTGGGTCGGAACGGCGCCAGTTAGTGCTGGTTGGCTACAAGAATCTGTCCGAGAAAAAACGTTGGGCCGACGTTCTCGCTCTGCTGGGTTACGGGCTGACGCAGCATTTCGAGGGCGGCACTTTCTGGCAGACTGCTGTATTTGAGCTCGAGTCCTACGATCTTTACGGCCAAACGTCCACTCCTCGCGCTACCAGTAGCGTGAATATGGCCAATCCGGCGCAAGCCGCCCAGTTACTGAATGGTTTTTACGGCATCGAAGGGAAATCGCGATGGACCGCGAAGAACTTCTCCGTTCTGCTCAAAGTTCCGCCCGGGTCTGAACTAAACGGAGCTGAGCTGTTGCTCAAGGTCTATGTCCCTGATGCGCAGTTTCAGAAACTAGGCGCGATAACTCTGAGCGGAGACGTCGGTGGATTTGAACTTCCCCAGCGCACTTTTTCACAATCGAATGAGTACACCTATGTCGCTCAAGTACCCGTCGGCGCGCTGCGGTCGGGCTTTGCGGTGGTGAACTTTCGACTGGACAAATCGTCCGCAGGCCTGAATGGCGATGCGCGCGACCTCGGCATCGTGGTCACCTCGGTCAGTCTGGAGCAACCGTCCCAGGTGCGATAGCACCATTGAGGCGGCGGCTGGAATTCCTTGACAACAGAAGAAATCTTCCCGCCTCGGTACCGGTAGCTACGTGAGTCCCAGCGGCAGCGCCCACCGCAAGATCGCGCAGTGCTTCCGGAATCATAAAATCGCGGTCCGGGCTGCAGCGGATCAATTCAGCCAATTCCGCAACTGCACCACTATCGATGAGCGTGCCTTCCGGGTGCAAACCTTCTGGCAGCTTCCAGGCTCGCAGGCGCTGCTCATACACAGGCATCAAACGATCCATCGAGCAGAATTCCCCGCTGCTCAGAATCATGCCCAGGCGGTAAAAGAACTCGGACGTTTTTGTCGCGTCCAAAGCAGCCAGATAGACATAACGGACCTTGGGCAAATCCACCACTGACGCATAAAACTCATCGTCGGGCGATACGATCAGCAGTTCGTTCGTTCGACGCAAGCGGCTGTAGCGATCGAGCGCGGGGGCCGGAGCAACGGTCTTTGCGCCGTAGTCGAGTCCCCATGACGCATCGCCATTCCACACCTTCAACCCGAACGCCACGACAAGCACGCCGGAGGCGATCCAAGCCAACCTCCCGCGCAGTAGCGGAGAGAATTCCGCGCTCATCAGTACCAGCGCGGGCAAGAGCGGCATCAAGTAGTAGGCAGCTCGGGTCCCAAACACTCCCAGACACAGCGCCGCAATCAGGAACCAAGCTGCAAGCAAGCGGGCCGGCGCCTTGTCTGACCGCCTCCACGCGATGACCATCCAAGGAAGGCCCGTGAACCACAGTGCCAGCAGGAGTGGATCGGTACGGAGTAATGTTCGAAAGTAAAACCAAAAGTTTGTGTCGCCCGTGTAGCGCGATGGCGCGGTCACGCCTGAGCCGAGCAATTGAAATCGCACATACTCCGCCAAGAACCAATCCCTGTGCACGACAAACTCATAGATATGCCAGGGCGCAGCCACAATCGCCGCCACTACGAACGCCAACCCAACCCTTCGCCACGGCGGGCGCTCCTTAGCTCCGGCAAGAATCCAGTAGACCGCGAGAATCAACAGGGGGAGCAAACCTGCGGCGCTTTTGGTCATCACCGCGGCTCCGGACAATGCGCCGAATGCGATCGCCGTCCAGCGCCGTTCCCAGCGCGGGTCCGTCACAATTACGAACATCGCAGCCACAACGAACAAAGTCAGCAAAGCGTCCGTCATGAACTTTCGACTGATGGAATGAAACACGGGCGTCCCAAACAACAACACCACTCCCGCGATTCCCGCGGCCATCGAACGCGATCGCCTAAGCCACCAATAGACGAAAACGCAGCAGAGCGCGCCTGCGACCAGCGCCGGCAAACGCAATGCCAGTGGATTGACGCCCGCCAAACGCATGCTGGCAGCGCCCGCCCACATCAGCAAGGGAGGCTTGTTAAGCATGAATCGGTCCAGGAAGATCGGCGTCATCCAATGACCGGTGCGAACCATTCGCGCCGCTGCGTGGCCATAGACGGCCTCATCCTGCGCCCCGGCGTGAAGCAGCGGATCGACGGTGCCACTCGCCAGGCCGGCGCTGCTGATCCCGAAACCCAGGGCGATTGCGGCGATCAAACCGACGGCCACCAGTTCCCCGAGGCCCGTGAAGTTAAGACGCACGAAGTGATATCGTAGCTCTGCGGAGGCTACCTTGACACGTTCCTTAATTCTCGCGGTTATTTGCTTCACTGTTGTGGCGTTCGGTGACGAAGTGGGGGGGGCGCAAGTCCCTGAAATTCCTTACGATTCGGTGCCCAATTTCCTGAAGCTCCCACCCGACCTGTATTTGGGCGAGGCATCGGGCGTCGCCGTCAATTCCAAGAAACACGTATTCGTCTTCTCGCGCGGTAACACGACAGGCCCGGCCTATGGCGCCGCTGCGGCGCAAATTCTCGAATTCTCGCCTGAAGGAAAGTACATTCGCGAAATTGGCCACAACCTTTATGCATGGTCCTTCGCGCACGCCATCCGATTCGACAAGGATGACAACCTTTGGGCCGTGGACAAAGGCTCGGACATGATAATCAAGTTCAATCCCGAGGGCCGCGTCGTCATGGTCTTCGGGCGCAAGAAGGAAGCCTCGGACGAGGGAACCGAGCCTTGGAAGCATCCACGGCCCCCGCTCCCGGCCATCAATGGCCAATTCCGGCAGCCCACCGACGTCACATGGGACACGCAGGGCGACATTTTCATCAGCGATGGCTACATCAATTCGCGCGTCGCCAAGTTCGACAAGAATGGCGACTGGGTGAAGCAGTGGGGCACTCCCGGCAGCGGCCCGGGCGAATTCAACACGCCGCACAGCATCGCTGCCGATGCGCAAGGGAACATCTATGTGGCCGATCGCGGGAACCGGCGCATCCAGGTTTTCGATCCTGACGGAATGTTGCTGCGCGAAATTACCATCAATGTGCCGGCCCTGCCAGTGGTTCACATGTGGATGGGCAATCCCCCGCCCGCGGCTCCCCCCGCTGCCACGGTAGGCGCGGCTCCGCCTAACGGAACGATGCAAAACGGAGCGCCTTGGGCCATCTGCATCACGCCCGGGCCGACGCAGTATCTGTACAGCGCCGACGCGTATCCGGGGCGTATTTACAAACTGACGCTGGACGGCAAAGTGGTGGGCGTTTTGGGCAGCATGGGCCATCAACTGAAGCAGTTCGGCTGGGTTCACGAAATGGCGTGCCCGTCGGAAAACGAAATCTACACCGCCGAGATCTTGAACTGGCGCGTGCAGAAGCTGATCCTGCATCCAGCGAAGTAAGTCGAGGGAGCCATGAAGACTTTTGCCTTACTTTTGGTATCGGCCGCAGCGCTGCTCGCGGGCACCGCGGCGAACGTGACGTTCTATCGCGACGTTCTGCCGGTTCTCCAGGAGCGCTGCCAGAGCTGTCACCGGCCGGGCGAAGTGGGCCCCATGGCGTTCGGCGCGTACGATCAGACGCGTCCCTGGGCCAAGGCCATCAAGCAGGCTGTGTTGCTGGGGAAAATGCCGCCTTGGTACGCGGATGCTCCCCAGGGCCGATTTCATAACGACCCGCGTTTGTCGCAGCAGGAGATCGACAAGCTGGTGGCCTGGGCCGACAGCGGCGCGCCGGCCGGTAACCCGAAAGATGCACCGCGTCCAGTGACATTCCTCGATGGCTGGACCATCGACAAACCGGACGCCATCTTCCAAGTCCCCACTCCGTTCCAGATCCCAGCCACTGGCACATTGGAGTACACCTACGTCATCGTGCCCACCGGCTTCACCGAAGACCGTTGGATCACGCAAGTGGAAGTGCGGCCCGGCAATCGCGCCGTGGTGCACCATGCCAATGTCTACATCCGCGAGCCGGGTTCCAACTGGCTGCGCGAATATCCGATGGGCAAATTGTTCGTACCCGAAGAACGCGGCGAACGCGTGGGAACGGGAGGCTCCAGCAGCGCGGGCGCCAGCGTGCGCGAGCAAGTGATCGCCGGCTATTCTCCCGGCAGGCCCGCTAAACAAGTGCCCGCAGGTTACGCCATGCTGATTCCCGCCGGCTCTGACTTGGTCTTCCAGCTGCACTACACAACCAACGGAAAGGCTACCACCGATATCACTCGCGTCGGCTTCGTTTACGCCAAAAGCACTCCATCGAAGCGCGTGATTCGGGTCCAAGCGTCGAACGCCGGATTCGTGATTCCACCCGGCGCACAAGATTATCCGGTCGCAGGCTCAGCTGCATTGGGCGTCGATTGCGAGCTGCTCAATGTCTATCCCCACATGCATCTGCGTGGAAAGTCGATGACCTTGAGCGCCGTCTATCCTACGGGAGAGCATGAGGAGTTCGTTCGAGTACCGCATTACGATTTCAACTGGCAGCTGGTTTATTCGTTCAGTAAGCCTCGCATGCTGCCGAAGGGCACGGTGCTGAAGGCCAATGCTACGTTCGATAATTCCGCCACTAACCCATTCAATCCCGACCCCAAGAAGTCCGTCCGATGGGGCGATCAAAGCTGGGACGAAATGATGGTGGGATTCTTCGATCTGGCGATTCCCGTCAAAACCGACCCGGCGAGCGTCCTGGTGGCGCAGTAGTCTCGCGCTCGGCTTTGGGCGACGCCTACGCCTGCGTCTCCGGTCGAAAGATTGACGCGGATTCTGCGTACCATCGCGCCGTTCAATTGGGACAAGCTCGCCTAGCGGTGAATTCTAGCGACGCTGAAACCTTGAGTGTGATGGCGCTGTATGAAGCCAAGCTGGGAGACAAAGCAAAAGCGCTGGAAAACATCCAAAAGGCGCGGCGTCTGGCGCCTGGCAGCAGAAAAGTCCAGTGGGAGGCGGCATTGATCTATGAGCTGGCTGGTCAGCGCGATCACGCTCTGGACGCGCTTCAAGCCGCCATTCACGGAGGCCAGCCCCTCAACGAAGTGCGCGGCGAGCCGGCTCTGGCGAGCTTGCGCGCCGATCCGCGTTACCAAAAATCGATCGCACCAAAATAATGGGCCCGGCATAAATGGACTCGGCATAAATGGACTTAACCCACGATCCGAACCTGACGAGTTGGATAGAATCCGCCAATCGCCCCGAGAGCGATTTCCCGATTCAAAATCTGCCTTATGGGAGTTTTCGAAAGCCCGGCGAGGAGCGAATCCGAGTGGGCGTCGCGATCGGCGACATGCTGCTGGACGCCAGCCAAGCCCTCGCCATCCCGTCCCTGGAATCGGTGATGGCGATGTCGCGCGAGGGCCGCACGGGCTTGCGCCGCCGCCTGAGTGAATTGTTGGCGCACTATTCGCCGGGAGCGGAGCGCGCCATCTTTCCAATGTCCGACGTCGATGTGCTGCTGCCCTGCGACATTCCCGACTACACCGATTTCTTCGCATCCATTCATCACGCCACCAACGTCGGCCGCCTGTTTCGCCCCGACAAGCCCCTCTCGCCGAACTACAAATGGATGCCGATCGCGTATCATGGCCGCGCCTCGTCCATCGTCGTGAGTGGCACGCCCGTGCATCGTCCTGCTGGCCAGATCGTCGAAGACGCCAACGCCCCGCCGGTATATGCGCCTTCGCGAATGCTGGACTACGAACTGGAAGTCGGCGCGTTCTTAGGACCCGGCAATTCGATGGGCCAAACGATTCCGGTCGCCAATGCCGAAGATCATCTGTTCGGTGTGTGCCTGTTGAACGATTGGTCGGCGCGCGATATCCAGAGTTGGGAATCCCAGCCTCTGGGTCCGTTCCTGGCGAAGAATTTCGCAACCTCCATCTCGCCGTGGATTGTGACGCTCGACGCCCTGGAGCCTTTTCGCAAGCCTGCGCCGTCCCGCCCATCGGGCGACCCTCAACCGCTCCCGTATCTTCAAGCGCCTGGCAACGGAGCGTTCGGGATCACGCTAGAAGTTTGGCTCCGCTCCGCCAGAATGGAAACCTTCACGCGCGTGAGCCAGAGCGATTTTGCGTCCCTCTATTGGACGCTCGGCCAGATGATCGCGCATCACAGCAGTAACGGCTGCCCGTTGCGTCCGGGCGGCCTCATCGGCAGCGGCACGGTCTCTGGCCCCGACAAACAAAACCAGGGCTGCTTGTTGGAACGCACGCGGCGGGGCGCCGATCCGATCACGCTTCCCTCCGGTGAAAAGCGCGCATTCCTCGAAAACGGCGATGAAGTAATACTCAAAGGTTGGTGCGAAGCGTCAGGATTTCGTCGCATCGGTTTAGGAGAGTGCCGGGGCCTGATTCTACCGGCTTTACGGCCCTAAAAGCGCTGCCCGGGGATAAAGATCACCGTCGATTTTCTGTCACCCCCGAATACAGAGTTCATGCCGTTCAATCACTTCCAAGTGGACCTCCGGATGCTCTAAGCCTGTTGAAAAAGAAGCCTGTTGCAAAAGAAACTCGCCGGAGAATTGTATTGGCCACAACGCAAGCGGCTCTCAGTGAAGAAGTTCGCGCATACACGGAACAGGAGCGCGCCCGGCCCCGCCGCCGTATCGATCTGGTTTTTGTGTTGGGCTTGGTGGTCGCGTTGGGGGCCATCATTGCCGGAGTCACCGCCGCCGGCATATCAATCACTTACTTCTTTCAGCCCGCTGGCGCCCTGATCGTAATTGGCGGCACGCTGGGCGTTATGCTGGTCACCACCCCCAAGGATTCCCTGGTTCACTCGTTCCGCCATGTCATGCAACTGGTCTCGTCGGAGGAAGTGAACCGCGAAGCACTGATTGAAGAGATCATCTTGTACGCGCGGACGGCACGCCGCGGCAGCTTGCTGGCTCTGGAGTCTGTAGTGCCGAAGGTGGCGCATCCGTTCCTCGCGCAAGCCCTGCAGCTGGCTTTGGATGTAGGCAATCGCGCGGAATTGCAAGCGGTACTCGAAAATGAGCTGCGCATGCGCGAGCGCCAGGGCGAAACGGACGCTAAGACCTTGGAAGTGGCAGGCGGATTCGCGCCTACCATCGGAATCATCGGGACCGTGGTGGGCCTGATCGAAGTGCTCCGTCACTTTGCCAATGTTCAGTCGGTCGGGTTTGGGATCGGGACCGCGTTTGTCTCCACCATCTATGGCTTGGCGATGGCGAACCTGCTTCTACTGCCGGCTGCGCATCGTATCCGAGCAAGGGTAGCCGAGAACTTCGAGATTCAGGAGCTCATCATCGAAGGAGTGCTGTCGCTCTCCGACAATGTGCACCCAGCGCTGATCCGTTTGCGCTTGAGCGCGTACATGCGCCAGCGCGATGTACAGATTCGCGACGCAGCCGCTCGATCGGCACATGAAGCATAAGCTCAAACCCAAGTATCTGGAAGCCGAGCATGGCGGGCAACGGGAACGCTGGCTCATCAGCTACACCGATTTCGTTACCATTCTTCTGATTCTGTTCGTGGCCATCGCGGCGCAAGGCTTGCACTCGGCGCAGACGCCTACACCGCAAGCGCCGCCGCAACCAAAACCCACTGCAATCGCGCCGGTTGAACCTGCTACCAAAGCGCAACCGACGGAGTCCCATGAGGGACTGGTCCGTGCCGATGAGAAACTACGATCGCAAGGGTTGGATTCACGGCTCGAGAAACGCGGGCTGGTCATCAGCTTGCCGCAGGCCATCTTATTTCCTTCGGGAGAAGATCACGTCCTGCCCGCCGCATTCCCCATCGTTTCGCAAATTGCCGAGGTGCTGAACAGCGTCCCAAACAGGGTCGCGTTAGTTGGACATTCCGATTCGATCCCTATTCACAACAAACGCTTCCAGAACAATTGGGAGCTGTCGGCGGCGCGCAGCGTAAACCTGCTGGAGGTACTCAGCAGCCGCTACGGTATACCCGAGTCGCGACTCTCAATCCAGAGCTACGGGTCTAACGACCCCAAGGATTCCAACGACACCGAGGCCGGACGGGCTGAAAATCGGCGTGTTGAGATTCTGCTGCTCGAGGAATCCGCTCCGTAGAATTACCCGCCTGTTTGCTATCGTGATCTTTGAGCAGTGTATCCATAAGGCAAGTCTTAGACATTCCTCACGAAGGCGCGCTGGGCCTGTTATCTCTAGGAGCATTGGTTTATCGCCTGGATCCCGGCGTAGTCCCGTTCCGCAAAGCAACCGAATGCAAAATTCACGTCAGCGGTGGCGAGTTCAACGTCGCGGCCAATCTCGCTAACTGCTTCGGCGTGCCCACTGGCATCGCCGCGGCAATGGTCGGCTATCCCATTGGCGACTTGATAGCCGAACGCGTCCGGGCCATGGGTGTTCAGCCCTTCTACAAGCGGTTCGATCACAACGGCGTCACGGGCCCGAACATGGCGACGGTGTACAGCGATCGCGGATTCGGCGTGCGGCCGCCGGTCGTGTTTTACAATCGGGCGAACGAAGCCGGAGCGATGCTAAAGCCTGGCGACTTCGATTGGAAGGGCATTTTCGCGCGTGGAGTACGCTGGCTCCACAGTGGCGGCATTTTCGCCGCGCTTTCCCCCACCACCGGCGATCTGATCCTGGAAGCCATGCAAGCCGCCAAGGCCGCCGGCGCTGTGGTCTCGTTCGATCTCAACTTTCGCGAGAAGCTTTGGAACATGTGGGGCGGCGCCGATCGCGCCTTGAACGTTTTGCGCCGCATCGTCCAAAACGTCGACGTGCTGGTAGGCAACGAAGAAGACCTGCAGAAGGGGCTGGGATTGGCCGGAGTGGCCGAAGCCGTCAAAACCTATCCGCAACTGAAGATCGTAGCCACCAGTCTGCGCGAAGTACATTCGGCCAACCGGCACACCTGGAGTGCGACTGCTTGGATAGACGGCCAGACTTATTCGGCGCCGAAATGCGAGTTGGATGTCTACGATCGCGTGGGCGGCGGAGATGGATTCTCCGCCGGGTTCTTTTATGGATTACTGACGGGCGAATCTCCCGAGGATGCTCTCAAGCTGGGCTGGGCGCATGGAGCCTTGATAACCACGTTCCCCGGAGACACCACGATGGCCACCTTGGAACAAGTGCGTGCGTTTGCAAAGGGCGGCTCGGCTCGCATTCAGCGTTAAACTTGTTTAGAAACGGTTTTGAAAAAGGTATTCTGAGAGCAGTGCTGCAGAGCGCCATTTTCTTCGAGACACCCGAGGAGATATTCACGCGAGTTTTCGGCGAGCTGAAGCCTCGCACCCGCGTTCCAGCCGTTCGCCTGACATTTTGCAAGTTCGCCAACGCCAACAGCTCGGTGCGATGGGACGAGAGTGGCATGGAATTCCGCATTACCGACGTCTTGGAGGGCGCGCCCGCCGCGATCCTGGAATCGCTGGCGCATATTCTGATGTCCAAGCTTTTGCGCCGGCCCGCGCCCCGAACTCACGCCGAGCGCTATCGCCGGTATCTCAATCGCAAGGAGATGCGCCGCAGCCTTCAATTGGTGAAACAGACCCGCGGGCGCAAGTTCGTTTCGGGCCCGCAAGGCGATGCCTACCATCTCCAAGAAATGTTCGAGCAACTGAATCAGGCTCACTTTCATGGGCTGATGGCGCAGCCGCTGCTGGGCTGGAGCCGCCAGCCGTCGCGCGTGATGCTGGGGCATTACGATCCCTCGCACAACGCAATCATCTTGAGCCGCCTACTGGACCGCCCCAGCGTTCCGCGGCTGGCGGTGGAATACATCTTGTTTCACGAGATGCTTCACTTGCGTTTTCCGGTCGAACATCGCGGCGCGCGGCGCTGTGTACACACCCGTGAATTTAAGGAAGCCGAGAAACAATTCCCCTTGCTGAAAGAAGCCAAGCAGCTCCTGAAGACCGTTTGCTCAATATAGCTGAATCCCCTCGTTTTTTAATTGAATTCACAAATCGCCGGGGCAATTAAAGTGACGTGCGGCTTACAACGGAAACAATTCTAAACTTTCGGAAACCCGAACATCGCTGGCCGGCGGTACGGAACATACTGCCTTTCCTTCCAGGCAGATCCGGTGTATCATTTCAGGTGTTTGGTATGAACGCCGAGAGAACTGTTGGTGTTGCCTTCGACCGGAGTGCGGCTGCCGACCTTTGGCGCAACACCATCTCCCAAATTCCCACTGTCTTCGGAAGGTTGGTCTATCTGGCGTCGCTGCGTAACCCCAACAATGGCGCTTACGAGCATCACGGGCTATCGTTGGTGTTTGGCGAAGATGAAGCAAACAAAGCGCTGAAGAACAGTCATGCCGCGGTATTCGCCGAGTGGCTCTCTTTCAACATCGAGCAGCAGAAAGCGGACCTGGATCTTTACATCACGGGCCTGTTCGAAGACAAACGTGTGGTGGTAGAAACCTGGATCCGGCTTACGCCCTACCGGAACCTGCTTCCGGTTTCGGTCCGAGGCGTGGAGAGACGTCTTTACATCGCCGACTTTACCGCGCTGCTGGAGATGTTCAAAGCCGCGCACGGCGTCGCCGCCCCTGATCCAGACGCATAGCGATCCCGGAAACTTGTCCGATCAAGTCGATGTCATTGGGATATTTGTAAACCTGCGGGCTACAGGTGGACAACGGATGCGGGATCACGATCAATTGGTCCGCGTTCAGGCTCGCCCAGCCACAGATAAAGCCCTGGCGATGCTCGAAAAAGTAGATCGGGCGTTCGAACTCGGTGTTCCAACCGGAATTTGCGATCTTCTGTTGCGTCTCATCGATGGAAACAAAAGTTCCCGGCTGCAACAGGGGATGCATGAACCAATCGTCGGTACCAATCAGAGCGTAGCGCTGTTCCTTAAGATTCAGCGACTCAAGAAACAGGAGCGGCAGTTTACCCCAGCGCTGAACCATGCGAGTAAGATAGGTGGTGCGGCGAGGGTCGAGACCGGGATCGAGCGACAGAGGCAGCAGCACTTCACCGGAAACGCCACCGCGAGCGCCTTCGCTATGAAAGGAAAGTATGTGCGTTTGCGGCACCTCGACGCAGGAGGCATCGGCAGGCAGGCTGCCGAGCGAGATCCCGTACCATTCAAGAACTTCTTGAAAATCAAGGCGATAGATCGCACACAGCGAGTACAGTTTGTGGATCGTAGGAACTAAGTTGCGATTCTCAATCTCCGACACGCGGTTGATGAGGACGGCAAAATCGTCGTTGTGGTATTTGTCCGCGATTTTGAGGCTGGCCTGCTCCACGTCCCGGACTCGTAAACTAAGCCGTTCTCGGATGCGCCGTAGTTTCTGTCCAGGGTCCTCCATGATATGATGCTTTCCCGGCGCCTACAGGAAACGCCTGAGATTGCGGTTTCAAGATCGAGCACTTTCGTAAGACGATCTACAGGGTCGAATTATATCCGTCACAGCAACAAAGAGCAAGGCAAGAAGGAATCTTTTGTTCGGTTTTCCGAACAGCAGCCGACATTACAACGGTTTATGGCAAGCAAAATGGCGCTTGCAACGGCCCTTGTGATCGGTTTTGAGAAAAACCTCGTAAAACCGGAACGGCCGGCGGGAAGTTGAATAGCGTGGCAGTGGACGAGCAGCGGGGTGAGGAGCCATGAAAGTGCAGCGTGCAGGTATCCAGGGCGAACTAGGCGCCTTCAGCCAGGAAGCAGCCCGCCAACTCTTGGGCCCCCGGGTGGAGGTGGCCCCTTACCCCACATTCGAATCTGTTTTCGCGGCGCTGTGCACCGGGAAGATCGACGCCGCGGTGATTCCGATGGAGAACACGCTGGCCGGGTCGGTCCACGAGAATTACGATCACCTCTTGCATTTCGATGTCCGGATCGCCGCGGAGACCAATGTGCGCATTGTCCATAACCTGATCGCGCCGCCCGGCGTCCGCTTCAAGGATTTGCGCAAGGTGTATTCGCACCCGGTAGCCTTGGACCAGTGCCACAAATTCTTCGCCCGATACCCGAAACTGAAGCGCGTCCCTTTCTACGACACCGCTGGCAGCGTCAAGATGGTGATGGAGCAGCGTGGGCCGGATGCCGCCGCCATCGCCTCCGATGTAGCCGCGGGCATTTATGGCGGAACGATCCTCAAGCGTTCGATTGAGGACGACCGGCAAAATTTCACGCGTTTCTTTTTGCTGTATTCATCGAAGAAGATCCCGGCCCAAAAGCGCGCCAAGGAATGGAAAACTTCGTTGGTCTTCACGACACGCAACATTCCTGGCGCTCTATTCCGCGGCTTGAGCGCGTTTGCACTGCGCGATCTGAACCTGACTAAGATCGAATCCCGGCCGCTGCGGGGGAAGCCGTGGGAATACTTGTTTTACTTGGATTTCTTGGGCCGTGAAAACGATCCACGAGTGCAGAACGCGCTGCGGCACCTGGGTGAGATCGCGGATTTTCTGCGGGTGCTGGGGAGTTATCCGCCGGGGCGATAATGCGCGATTCATCGCACTGATCGGGTAAAATTACTGCAACCCCTCATATGCCGCTTCCCGCAGGCAACAAACTCGGCCCCTACGAGATCCTCGCGCCCATCGGCGCGGGCGGTATGGGCGAGGTCTACAAAGCCCGCGATACTCGCCTGAACCGCACCGTGGCTATCAAGGTATCGAAAGAACAGTTCACGGATCGTTTCGAGCGCGAGGCGCTACTGGTCGCATCGCTGAATCACCCCTATATCTGCCAGCTCTACGACGTCGGCCCGAATTACCTGGTCTTCGAGTACATCGATGGCACGCTACCCGAAGGTCCCATGCCGGCCGCGGAGGCCCTGCGAATTGCGGTGCAGATCGTCGAAGCTCTGGAAGAGGCGCACCGGTACGGCATCGTCCACAGAGATCTGAAGCCCGCCAACATCCTGCTCACCGCGCACGGCGTGAAGGTGCTGGATTTTGGGTTGGCGAAGCAGAGCCGCGAAGGGCAGAAAGCGGACGACGAAACGCAAACCTCGGAGCTCACCCGCGCGGGCGGGGTGATGGGGACGCCGGCCTACATGGCGCGCCGGAGCAATGGCAAGGCAAGGCCGCCGACGCGCGATCGGACATTTACGCCTTCGGCTGCGTGTTGTACGAGCTGCTGACCGGCGCGCGCGCCGGCCGCGAACGAACGCCTTTGAAACCAGCGGCACTCGAAGCAATAGTGCGCCGATGTCTGGCGGACGATCCGGCCAAGCGTTTCCAATCCGCCGCCGAGCTCAAGACGGCGCTGGCGGGAGCGGCGAAAGGCAAGGGCCGCGTGAGGTGGTATGCAGTTTCGGCCGCCGTCTTGGTCTTGCTCGCAGCCGGTGCCACGCTCTTTTGGCAACAACGCGCGCAAGCCAAGCCCAAGCTCACCGATCAGGATGTGCTGGTGGTGGCGGACTTTGACAATAAGACCGGCGATCCGGTTTTCGACACAGCTCTGAAGCAAGCGCTGGCGTTTCAACTCCAACAATCGCCGTTCCTCAAGGCCATGGACGAGGCGGAAGTCCGTCAGACCATGAAGCTGTCGGGCCGCCCGCCCGACGCCCGCGTCACCGGCGAGATCGCGCGCGATATCTGCATCCGGGAGGGCCAGAAAGCCACGCTTGAGGGTTCCATCGCGCAACTCGGCTCCCGCTATTTGATCGCGCTTCAGGCGGTCAATTGTCAAACGGGGGAGACCTTCGCCCGCGAGGAGACGGAAGCCAGCGGCAAAGAGCACGTGCTGGAGGCACTCGGCAAGGCCACTAATTCGATGCGCGCCAAACTCGGAGAATCGCTCAGCAGCATACAAGGGGAGAACCGCGCCTATCAACAAGCGCTCACCACCAACTCTCTGGAAGCCCTTCAGGCGTTTTACATGGGTGACGAGGAATGGAGCAGGACTGGGAACCGGCAAGCCGCCATCCCCTATTACCGGCATGCCAGCGAGCTCGACCCCAATTTTGCACTCGCCTTTGCGGTGCTTGGATTGCAGCAATTCTATGCAGGCGATGCGGCGGAGGGGAAAGAAGCTATCGAGAAAGCCTATGCATTAAAGGATCGCGTCAGCGAGCGCGAGCGCTTGTTTATTGAGGATGAGCGCTACAACGTTCTTGGCGACGAAAAGAAAACCCGGGAGTTCAATGAACTGCTCGCCCGAAGATATCCTCGAGACCCCATTTTTCATTCAAACTTGGCGAGCGATCACCTCTCGGCGGGTGAGCCAGAGAAAGCGCTGCTGGAGGCCCTGGCGGCGATCCGGAACGGCCCCAGGATCATCGCCGGCTACATGACTGCGAGCTACGCATTGCTGGAACTGAATCGGCTCGACGAAGCGAAGGCCATACTGCAAAAAGCTATCTCGAACGGATTCGACGGTCCCGCCATTCACGCATTACTCCTCGAAATGGGCTACGCCCAAGGCGATGGGCAGGTCCAGCAGCGGGAAGCTGAGTGGCTCGCGAATCACCAGGGGGGCAAGTGCGTTAGCCGAGCAGGCGAACAACGCAGCCGCGCTCGGGCACTCCAGGCAAGCGGCGGAGTTGTTCCGCCAGAGCGCGGACTTGGCGCGCCAGCATCCGTCCGAGGCCGATCCACAGGAAATTCTCACAAGGGTTGCGACTGCCGACGCACTGTTCGGAAAGTGTGCTCCTCATGGCTCGCACGGACCGCCCATCGTCATGGCGCTATGCGACGCCGCGGCAGCGAAGAAGTTTGACGAGCAGCAATCCGCGAACGGGTTTGTGCCGATCAAGGGACCGGAGGCCTATATCCGCGGATTGACGATGCTCGCGGGCGGTCAAGCCCCGGAGGCGGGAAGCGTGTTTTCGCAGATGGTCGAACGCAAGGCCGCCAATTAGGGGCCCGAGGACGCCGCAGCGCAAGTCGGCCTGGCACGTGCAGCGAAGATAATGGGCGATTCGGCGCGCGCCAAGCAAACCTACGAGCAGTTTTTCGCGTTCTGGAAGGACGCCGATCCGGATGTTCCTCTGCTGCTCCAGGCCCGCAAAGAATATGCGGCCTTGAAATGATCTCCCGCGCCCGGGGTCATGCCTGCTTTTGTCTGGGTCGCTCGGCCATGCAGGAGAACCGCGCCTTCAGAACACGGTGGCATTAGCGCGCGTTATTCACCCAGAGTAGAATTGGTGCTGGTACAACCAGGACCGGGCATCGAAGTGATAGGTAGAGAATTTGCAAGATCCGGCTAAGGAGCACCAGCATGCGAGATCGTAGGGAGTTTATCAAGAACGTAGCGGGCGCGGCGGCTGGAACGCTTCTAGCAGGCCGCGGCATCATGGAAGGCGCCCCCCAAGCGCCGCAGGCGGACGCTCCGGTGGCCCGGCGGGAAGTGCGCGTGGGCGGGAAGCGCGTCAAGGTAGTGGATGTGCATGCGCACGCCGCCATCGCCGAGGTTGCGGAGGTGGTGAAGGGTACGCCGCTGGAGCGCTACGCACGCGGGGGCGGCCGGGCACTGGGACCGGAACGCATTCGCGAGCTGGATAAGCGCGGCATTGACTTGCAGGCGCTGGACATCAACACCTTTTGGTGGTATGCGGCAGATCGCGATCTGGCCACCAAGATCGTGCAGGTGCAAGACGAGGGTCTATCGAAATGGTGCGCGGCCCACCCGGACCGCTTCGTGGCGTTCACTTCGCCCGCGCTGCAATTTCCCGATCTTGCTGCGCAGCAAGCCGAACATGCCGTCAAGGATTTGGGAATGCGCGGCGTTGCGATTGGCGGGCATGTAGCAGGCGAGCCGCTGTCGCTCGCAAAGTTCGATCCCTTCTGGGCCAAGGTGCAGGAGCTGGGAGTAATGGTGTTCATGCATCCCAATAACGCCGAGAACGTGGCCAAGATGGATGCGTTCTCAGGCGCGGGCGATTTGGGAAACATCATCGGAAATCCGCTAGAGACGGAACTCTTCTTGACGCACCTGATCTTCGAGGGGACCCTGGACCGTTTCCCGGGGCTCAAAGTTTGCGGCGCGCACGCGGGCGGCTTTCTGCCTTCCTACCTCGGACGCACCGATGTAGCTTGCGACGTGCGACCGAACGCTAAGTGCGTGAATAAGAAACATCCGCGGGAATATCTGCACGACCAGATCCTGGCCGATTCGATGATTTTCTCAGCGGAAGGCATCCGCCACCTGGTGGCGGAGATGGGGCCCACCCAAGTGGTGTACGGGACAGACATACCTCTGGTCTGGCCGGACACCATTGACGTGATTCTTCAGGCGGAAATTCCCGACGCGCAGAAAGAAGCGATCCTCGGCGGCAATATGGTGAAGCTGCTGAAGCTGTGATGCTGCGTGTCGCCAGCCGTTTTTCAGCGGCCCTTTTCAGCCTCGCGACGCCAGGCGAAATATCCGTCCAACACCTCCAGCTTCTGGAGATTGGGCACGTCCACGGCTTTGGACGAATCGGTCAGGTTCATCACTTGCGCGCTGGTGTTGGTGAAAGCAGGCCAGTGAGGCAGACCACTTCCATTGGGATCTCCGGACTTGGCGAAGTTCACCCAGTAGGAAGAAACCACGTCCGATACCGCGCGATCGGCTTCTGAGGGAGGCATTGTGGCGGAAAAGTTGCCAAAGACGTAGGCGATCTCGCCTGTATGGGCCGCGCCCCAATCCTTGAACTGTGGCGCGCTGGGATAGGGCGGCCGATGGCTGAAATAGTAGACAAACGCCTTGCCCTTGCCGGTTTTCGCCTGCAGCCGCGCCCAGGTCCAAGTGGGCCACGCAAAACTAGCATCGCGGAACATGTCGCGGGAGGAGCGGAGCGCCTGGGCATCGGAGGCGCCAGGATAGGCGGCAAGAATCTTGTCCGCGTATTCGCCATAACCGGAACGAATGGTTTTCTGATACGCATCAGCCTTGGCGAATGGGACAAAGAACGCGCCCTCGTCGGAATTGGTGCCGATCAAGACGGCTGTGTCGTTGTAGCGCTTTGCTTCATAGAGCTTGTACTGATCGCCGAGCAGCACATAGCCGTCGAAGATGGGCCATGCGCGACTCAAGCCGGCAGGGGAAGCTTTCAAGACTTCTTCAGCGGACCGCTTCCGTCCGTCCGCAATCGAAGCCGCACCGAGCTTCGCCAGGAAAGCCGTGCCGTTCTTCTCGGCTGTGACCAACGAGTCCATGTTCTCGCCACCTTCGTTGCCGGCCTGGCGCTCGGGCCCGAAGTTTCCCCCGCTCTCGGAAATAGCGCCCCGGAACAGACCCTTCGCCAGCGGAGACGCCGACAGCATACTCACGGAAATTCCTCCGGCCGACTCACCGAAAATAGTGACGCGGCTCGGATCGCCGCCAAAGGCAGCGATGTTGCGCTTCACCCACTGCAGGCCGGCGATCTGGTCCATCAGTCCATAGTTGCCGGAATGACCGCCCTGCTCGGCGCTCAGTTGCGGATGCGCCAGGAAACCGAACGCGCCCAGCCGGTACGCTACGCTGACCAGCACCACGCCCCTCTTGGCAAGATAGGTGCCGTCGTAGAGGCTGACTGAAGTTCCGCCAGCGTTGAAGGCTCCGCCGTAGATCCACACCATTACCGGCAACCGTTCTTTGGCCGACTTGGCCGGCGTCCAAACGTTGAGGTACAGGCAATCCTCGTTCGTGGTGACGGCTTCCATTCCGAGATCCGCGTTCACGTAGGGCACCTGCATGCACGCCGGTGCAAACTTGTCCGCTGTGCGGACTCCCGTCCATGCCACTGGCGGCTCGGGCGCTCGCCACCGCAAATCGCCGACGGGCGGCGCCGCAAACGGGATGCCTTTGTAGACCGTGATGTCATCTTTCGTGACGCCCTGCACTAGACCCGCTTGGGTACGCGCGGGCTTTGGCGTGTCCGCCACCAATGCAGATCCGAACACCATCGCAGCCCAGATCAATGCGACAGTTCCGCGAGTTCTCATCTTGTTTCCTTTCGGCGACATGGCTACAGGTCGTCGCCGCCATTTAGTCTAATCCATCGGCACGGACCGGTGGAGGGCTTATCGGCTGCTGCGGACCGGCAGACGTCGCGCTTCGTGGCCGGCTCCACGCGCGCACTGGCAACGCTGGATCATCTGGGCGAGAGCGTCACTTCGCTCGAAGAGGCTGAGCAATCGCGCGACTCTTACTTAGCGGCGCTGCATCAGATCGCGAAGCTCAACCTGCACGGCACGGTGTCTCTCAAACTCGGTCTCATCGCGGCGGCTTGGCCGTTACCCGACAAATTACGCGGAGCCTAACAAGTTGCAAGGCAAGCAATGCGGTGTGAAAATGCATCCATGGCCGAGCCGCGTGCAATTCTGTTCGTTTGCACCGGCAACACCTGCCGAAGCGTAATGGCCGAGTACCTGGCCAGACGTCGCTATGCCAATTCAACCCAATTTGAATCAGCCGGTATCAGGCTGGTGCCATCGGAGAGGCCGGATAATGCCGCCGAGAATTTGCGCTCCAACTTCGGAATTGATGCATCAGCGCATATACCGAGGGACCTTCAAGGCCTGGGCCTTTGGACCTTCGACCTAATCGTCGCCATTGTCGACCCTGGCAGCGCCCGAATCTATGAGGAACTCAAAAGACGGGGAGTGCCCGCCGAGATGCTGGTCCGCTGGAAGGTTGAAGATCCCTTTGGTGACGATCCTGGGGACTACACGCGCTGTGCTCTGGCCTTACAGAAGCTTCTTCGCACGTTGCCAGTTGCCGCACCACGGAGTTGAATCCTGTTCCGTCAGTTGCTCGGAGCGGCTCAGCCCGAAAATCACGACGCTTTCAGATGGAGGCATAGTCGGCGACTCGTGGCGGTGATCTGCGCGGACAAATTCGGACGTCACGGCCGAGGCCTTAACGCACAATTCATCGAACAACGCCACGGAACCTAGTATTCTAGTGGATGAGTGCTCCGCAGCCTGCTCTTGGTGCTTTCCCGCCAGCCGTGGCTTCGTCACTGGATGGAAACCTCACCCGCCGCCGACCGGCTGACGTCGCGTTTCGTGGCCGGCTCAACACTGGAACGTGAAGTCGCGGTTTGCCGGCAGTTGAACGCCGGCGGATACTTGGCCACGCTGGATCATCTGGGCGAGAGCGTGTCTTCGCTCGAAGAGGCGGAGCAATCGCGCGACGCTTGTCTAGCGGCGCTGGAGCAGATCGCGAAGCTCAAGCTGGAAGCAACCGTGTCCGTCAAACTCACGCAGCTGGGCTTGGATTTCTCCGAACAGGAGTGCCGGGCCAATGTCGAGTGCCTGGTGGCGCGCGCCAAATCGATGGCGGCGAGGGTGGAACTGGATATGGAATCGAGCGCATATGTCGACCGGACGATCACACTGGTGTCCGATCTTCACGCCCGGTACGGCAGCGTTCGCGCGGTGATTCAAGCCTATTTGCACCGAAGCGAAAGCGATGTTCAAAACTTGTGCCGGCAATCGATTCCCATCCGGCTGGTCAAGGGTGCGTATCGCGAACAGGCGGACGTAGCGTTCCCCCGCAAGAAAGACGTGGATACCAACTACGTGCGTTTGATGTTCGAATTGTTCGATCATGGAACGTATCCGGCCATTGCAACGCACGATGAAAACATTCTAGACCGTGCCTTAGGATATATTCGGGAACGAAACATCGCGGCGGATCGTTTTGAGTTTCAGATGTTGTATGGCGTCCGTCGCGACCTGCAGCGTCGCTTGGTGGCGGCTGGTTACCGTTTGAGGCTCTATGTTCCGTATGGCAATGCGTGGTATCCCTATTTTATGAGGAGACTGGCGGAGCGTCCGGCTAACGTTATATTTTTGGCCCGCAATCTGCTGAAGAGCTAATGGCGAGCCGATAAAGATCACATGACACGCGCTAACTGTTTTGCGCGTGGACCCAAAAGCGGGAACCCGGAGCACGCGAAAGGAATCCAATGATCATGAAGTATTGGGGCTTTTTGCTACTGAAGCTGGTAGCCGGAGCTGTAGTGATGCGTTTCGTCTGGTCCGCTATCGTGGTGAGCTTCCGCGGCGCCGTGACATCCGGCTTCGAACAGAAGCCGTTCGGTCACGATCTTGGCTTTACCAGTGCAATGCTCCTATTCTTCCTGGCTTGCTTCGGCGTGATGCACCTCATTATCTGGGACCAGCGCTATCGCTGCCGCACCTGCTTGCGCCGGCTCCGCATGCCCGTGAGCGCGGGATCCTGGCCCAACATGCTGCTGTTCGGACAGCCGCGCACCGAGTACATCTGCTTGTACGGCCACGGCACGCTCAAAGTGCCCGAGTTCCGCGTCACTACCAAGAGTCCGGATTGGGAAAGTCACGACGACGATATCTGGAAGGAATTGGAATCGCTCGAGGAAAGTAAACGGTGAATGGCCGAGTCCCGCGGTTGGTCGCGGGCGCCGCGGTGCTTTTAATCCTGGTGGTTCTGGGCGTGCTTTTGGTACCCCCGTACGCGGCAAATTGGCGCTTGCAGAGTTACGTCAATAATTTAGCCGATGATCCCACAACAGCGAAAAAACCTGTCGAAGTAGTGCGGGCACAGGTGCTCAACAAGGCTGCCAGTTTGGGTTTGCCCCTCCACGGCGAAGATGTCCAGGTAGGGATTGCCGACGGCGCCGTTCATATCGACGTTCTTTACATCGTGCACGTAGATCTCGCAGGCTACGCGGTGGACTTGCACTTCCGGCCGGAAGCGGGAAGCTAAACGCTATTCCTTTTTCCTAAACTGTCCAAACGGATGTCTCGGCCGGCTCAAATTCCTCGATCGCGACAGAAAGAACCTGGACGCGCTGTCCTTCTCGCAATTGCTGCAAAAGAGCCAGCCGGCGATTCTTAAAGCGGACGGCGTCACGGTACGTGTTCACTTCGGCCGTGGTTTCCACAAACTGCACTTCCTCTATTTCGCCGATACCGAGCTCGCGCTGCAAGTTCTTGGGAATGTTCCGCAGAACCAAGCGCGCGCCGGGCGGAATGCAGACCGCGGGAACTCGCTTTTCCGCCTCCCACTTCGGATTGCACCCTACAAACCACGCCTTCACTTTCGACCACAAGGAGCCGTGAGCGCCCCGGCTCGCCGAGACTAGCGGAGCTAGATCCCTCGGAGATGCCAATCCGAGCGAACCCGCACCGAACCTGTGAACGACCAATTCCTCGCCATCGGTTGCAAGCCGATTGGGATACGTATGCAGCGAATAATCACACATCGTGTTGCTTCTCCCGTTCCGTGAGACGCTTTCGACATACGTTTGACGCGCGCGGTAACGGTTACTCGGCAGCTGGATCAGATCCCAAGCGGGCGTAAACTGGAACTATGGAACAAGCGACATTCGGAGCTGGCTGTTTCTGGGGAGTGGAAGCGGCGTTTCGCCAAATCAAAGGCGTGACTGGCACGGCCGTGGGATACATGGGCGGCACTCTCGACAATCCTACGTATCACGACGTCTGCACCGATCGAACGGGACACGCCGAAGTAGTTCACGTCGAGTTCGACCCGGCGCAAGTTTCCTATCAGGAGCTGCTAAAAGTCTTTTGGGACAATCACGACCCTACCACGCTCAACCGGCAGGGGCCGGATGTCGGCACACAATATCGCTCGGCGATCTTTTACTACACGCCCGAGCAGGAGAGCATTGCAAAAGTTTCCAAGCAGGAGCTCAGCGACTCCCGGAAGTATCGCAGACCGATCGTAACGGAAATTGTTCCTGCGGCGGAATTCTGGCGCGCCGAAGATTACCATCAGCAGTACCTGGAAAAACGAGGATTGGCGCACTGCCGAATATAAGCTCGTTGGTTGCGCGCGCTTCGGTAAAAACTAAACCCGCCCCATCCCAAAGGGATGAGGCGGGCATCGGATAGCCCTCGGAGGAGTGAGCTAGTTCCTTAAGTAGTTTCGCTCTTCTCGTACTAAGTTGCAACCGAATTCTAGCGTGGACTCGCTGCAAAGGTAAGGTGAATCACCTAGACCTAACGGCCAAAGAGGGCTTCCACCGCACCAACGACTATGCACATCACTGCAAACCCCACCGTTCCGTATTGAATCCAGGATCGAGTGGCACGAATGATCAGGATTCCTGTATCGTCCGGCCAGAAGGGCGCCGCAGCCGGTAGTTTGGCACTAACTCTCTCATTACAGGATAGTTGTTGCTCTGTTTCGGCCGCAGTCGTCGGCCTCGACACAGTGCTAGTGGATTCCTCGGGCGGTTCGAAAACCAGCCGCGGTGCAGGACTATCCGAGAGTTGCTCCAAGCCATTTATCTTGGAGCAGCGCCTGAAAACGCCGAATAGGAAATTAGTGCTTTTGTACTGGTACCAGGGTAGGAGAAGTACTAATCTAAGGGGGGGATCTACGTCAATTCAGCCGTGCGCTTCTTGCCGTACAAGAAGTAAATGAACAGCCCAATAATCAGCCAAACGAAGAATCGCAGCCATGTTTCGAGCGGCAGGCTAAGCATCAGAACCATGCAGCAGAAGATCGAGATTCCAGGCAAGAGTGGAACTAAGGGCACACGAAAGCCTCGCGGACGCTCCGGCTGTTTCTTACGCAGCACGATCACACCCGCTGAGACAAGAATGAACGCGAAAAGTGTTCCGATATTCGAGAGGTCGGCGAACCAGCTCACGTCGAAGATGCCGGCTGGAATTCCCACCACGAAGCCAGCCACCCAGGTGCTGACGTGCGGCGTGCTGTAGCGCGGGTGGACGCGCGAGAAGATACCGGGCAGCAGGCGGTCGCGCGACATGGCGAACCAGATGCGCGCCTGCCCGTATTGGAAGACGAGCAGCGACGACAGCATCCCGAGCAATGCTCCAGCAGTGACGATCAACCGCAGCCGGTTCATGCCGATCATCTTGAGCGCGTTCGCGACGGGCGCATCGTTGTTCAACGTGGTCCAGTTGGCGATGCCGGTGAGCACCAGCGCCACCGAACCATAGAGCAGCGCGCAGACTAAGAGCGTCGCGAAGATGCCGATCGGCATATCGCGCTGGGGACGTCCGCATTCCTCGGCGGCTGTCGAGACCGAATCGAATCCGATGTAGGTGAAGAAAACGATGGCGCCGCCCGACAACACGCCCGAATAACCGTTGGGCATGAACGGATGCCAGTTGCCAGTGTTCACCGCGTGCGCGGCGCCGAACACGAACAACAAGATGGCGACGATCTTGATCAGCACCATGGTGTTATTCGTCTGGGCGCTTTCGCGGACACCACGCACCAGCACGTAACTCAACACCAATAGCACAATAAACGCGGGCAGATTGAACCACGCGCCGGTGCGCTGGCCTTCTTCAAAGATAGGCTGCGAGAGCTGCTGCGGCAGATGGAAATGGAACAGGTTGTCGAGCAGATCGTTCAAGTAGGCCGAGAATCCCACCGCCACGCTCATGTTGGAGAACGCGTATTCGAGGATTAAGTCCCAGCCGATGATCCACGCGAAAATTTCGCCCAGCGTCGCGTAAGAATAGGTGTAGGCGCTGCCCGCAATGGGAATCATCGAAGCCAGCTCGGCGTAGCAGATGGCGGCGAATCCACAAGCGATGGCTACCAGGACGAAGGACACCGAGATGGCCGGACCCGCGCCCAGCCGTCCGCTCATGGTAGTTGCGTTACCGCCGTTCAGCAGCAGATCGAGAACAGGCGCCTTGAAAATAGATTTGGCCAGGAAATGCTCGCCCGCGGCTGCAGTTCCGGTGACCGTGAAAATACCAGACCCGATGACCGCTCCCACGCCCAGCGCAATGAGGCTCCAAACACCCAGCGACTTTTTCAGCCGCCGGTCAGGCTCTTCGGAAGCCGCGATGAGGGCATCGATGCTCTTGGTGCGAAGGAGCTGATTCATCGGAGGAAAACGCTAGATCACTAGCGCTTCCTCTGGCCCTTGGACATCTTGGTGACTTTTTTCTTCATGGAGCCACGAGCGACTCCGGATGCCCGCCTCGGCTTGGGAGCCGCTTTCTTGCGGGCTGCGCGCTTGATTTTCTTGCGCTCTGCTCTGTCTGCAATGGACTTTGTATTCATTCTTTTTGAGTGTTCAATCCTCTTGGATTCCTGCGTACTTCTCCACCAGCTTCTTCAAACCGTAGCCGGGAAAGCTTACCGTGAGCTTAGCATCCTCGCCATCGCCTTCGCGACGCAGCACCGTTCCGCGGCCATATTTGGGATGCCGGATCATCGCGCCAGCGCGAAATCCACGGCTGCGGCCAGAAGCAGGACGAACGGTCTGCGGCGCGGGAGAGGGCTTGGGTGTTGGCGGCGTGGCTGGTGGCTGGTGGCTGGTGGTTTGTGAAGGAGCGGGTATGTTTCCACGCTCGTTGAAAAACTGCTGGATGTTCTCCACCGAGTTGTAGGTTTTGCCGGTGTAGAGATTGCGCTTGGCTGTTTCGCGAACTTCGTACTGTTCGGCGAAGAGATCCACTTGCGGCGCACGTTGCACGGTACTTTGCCGCGATTGGCCAAGGTCTTCCACCAGCGTACGCGGAACTTCGCGCAGGAATCGCGAGGGGATGGTGGCTTCCTGCTGGCCGCCACCGAAGCGACGTCGATAGCGCGCCGATGTCAGAAACAGCCGCTTCTCGGAGCGAGTCATGCCGACGTAGCAGAGACGCCGTTCTTCTTCCATGGCGGCTTTCGAATCGAGTGCGCGAATGTGGGGGAAGAGTCCCTCCTCCATTCCGGCCAGGAAGACGATCGGAAATTCGAGGCCTTTGGCGTTGTGCAGCGTCAGCAGTGAGACGGGGGCGCGCTCGTCCAGATTGTCGGTATCGGAAACCAGCGCAGCATGATCCAGGAACTCCGCGATGTTCTCGCCGCGCTCGGCGGCTTCCGACGCAGCGTTCACCAATTCGTTCAAGTTACCCAGGCGCGATTCCGCTTCCGGATCGTTGTCGGCTTCGAGCATTCTGGCGTAGCCGGTGCGTTCGAGGATTTGCCGCAGCAGGTCGTCTACTTTACCTTCAGCGGCAGCGCTCCCCAGTTCCTCCATCATGCCTTTGAAGGTGCGGAGAGCCGATTCGGCGCGCGCCGGGAAAAGGCCTTCCTCCAGCATGCGGCCGATGGCCGACCACACGCTCAGCTCATGCTGCAATCCATACTGCTCGATCTGCTCGATGGTGCTCTTACCGATTCCGCGCGCGGGCGTGTTGATGATACGCAGCATGGCGACGGAGTCCTGCGGGCTGATCACGGCCTTGAGATACGACAGCGCATCTTTCACTTCGGCGCGCTGGTAGAAGCTGAAGCCGCCCAGAACCACGTAATCGCGGTTGTAGCGGCGTAGCGCTTCTTCGATCTGCCGCGACTGGAAGTTGGTGCGATAAAGCACGGCCGCACGATCGCCGGGATTAGCCAAGAGCAGTTTGTCGATCATGTCGGCGATGAAGAGCGCTTCCTGCTCACCGTCGAAGGCTTCGAACCGTCCGATCTTTTCGCCCGCCCCAGCTTCGGTCCACAGCCATTTGCCTTTTCGCTCGGTATTGTTGGCAACCACCGCGCTGGCGGCTTCGAGTATGTTCTTGGTGGACCGGTAGTTCTGCTCCAGCCGGATCACCGTGGCGTTCGGGAAGTCGTGCTCGAAGTCGAGAATGTTGCGGATGTCGGCCCCGCGCCAGCCGTAAATCGATTGATCTTCGTCGCCCACCACACAAATGTTTTTGTGTCCCTCCGTGAGCAGGCGCATCAGCTCATACTGGCTGCGATTGGTGTCCTGATATTCGTCGATCATGACGAATTCGAAGCGCCTGTTGATCTGGAAGCGCAGATTGGCGTCGTGAGCAAGCAGGCGGACCGATTCAAGCAGCAGGTCGTCGAAGTCGAGCGCGTTGGCCTGGCGCAGACGGCCTTCATACTGTTCGTAGATGGAAGCGAGCTGCGAAGTTTTCTGATCGGTGGATACGCCGTAGACGTCCTGGGGCGATTCCTTGCGGCTCTTCTTCGCGCTGATCCAGGAGCACATGGCCCGGTACTGCATGAATTTTTCGTCCAGGCCAAGACCCCGGAAGATGGCTTTGATCACGGCCACTTGATCGTCGGCGTCGTAGATGGTGAACTGACGCGTGAATCCGTTGCGGATTTCAGCCAGGCTGGCGCCATCGCGCCGCAGCAACCGCACGCAAAAGGAATGGAAGGTGGAGACGACCGGGCCATCTTTACCCCCTTCCAGCAGGTTGTTCATGCGGGAGCGCATCTCGTCGGCAGCCTTGTTGGTAAAGGTCACCGCCAGGATGCAAGGGCCGGGGACCTGGTGTTCGCTCATCAGGTGCGCCATGCGATGCGTGATCACCCGCGTCTTGCCGCTTCCGGCGCCGGCCAGCAAGAGCAGGGGCCCTTCGACATGCGCAGCGGCGGCTTGTTGTTGCGGATTGAGACCCTGAAGAAAATCCATCTTGTCTGGCTGCTTGCGGCTCATCCTGCGTGCGACGCAGTTGCGGGGGGAGACACAGCGATTTTAGCATGGGCGTCGTAGGTAGCCCTAGTACTGACGCCAAGCGATTGATCCGGCTGAAATTGCCTTACTCGGCTTCGTCTATTGGCTTTTGGGATAGGCGTTGCTGCGAAAGGCTTTGCTTTCCGCCCCAAGCCCTTGTAACCTAACAATTTGCTGGTACGCCTCTAATGTCGAACAGGCGGCTAGCATTCTAGAAGCCGCATGCTGGTTGAATTTGAGCTGATTCAGAAGGCCCAGAAGGGCGATGATGCCGCGTTCAATCAGGTAGTAGTTGCATACAGGAAGAGGATCTTAGGTACGATCGCGCGGCTGATCGGACGGCCGGAAGATGTGGAAGACGTGGCCCAGGAAGTTTTTCTGAGGCTTTACTATTCGCTCGATCAACTCCGGACACCGGAAGTATTTGAGCCGTGGCTATATCGGCTTACGGTGAATGCTTCGTATGATTATCTGCGAAAGCAGCGCCGCCGGAATGAAGCGCGCATGTCGGATCTGAGCGAGCAGCAGGTGATGATGGCCGACGCCGCGGCCGGTGGGAAAGCTTCTAATGAGGAACAGCGTCAAAAGGCAGTCAAAGAATTAGTGGATTCGCTGTTACAGTCGGTTTCCGAGCAGGATCGAATTCTTCTCACGCTGAAAGAAGTGGAAGGGCTCTCGCTGAAAGAGCTTGAAAAGATTTACTCAGTGAACGAAAATGCTTTAAAGGTTAGGCTCTTCCGGGCGCGTCAAAGAGTATTGAACGCCTATCAAGCGACCCGCAAAGGCAAGGGGAAGCCTGGAGAGTAACAGGTCGCAGGAGCAGTAGGGATTGGTATAGTCGAGAATGCAAGGAGGCGCCGAGATGGGAATGGATCAGAATCCGGAGCTTGACCATCTGTTCGAACGATACCGGAGCGCTCTGCCAGATCCTGAGGCGAGCGTCAATTTCATGCCAGAACTGTGGCGCAAGATTGAGGCTCGGCAGTTCTTCCTCCGGCGTGTGAAAAAACTCACGCAAGTGTTCGTCGCTGGCGCCGCCGCTATCTGCCTGCTATTGGGAATCATGCTGCAAGTGCCGGCTAGCCAAGACAGCGATCGCTCAGCAGTGATCGCCAATTATGTCGACGTGCTGGCGGACGCCAATCCCACCGAGAACCTTTCCGCGGTAGGCATCCCGGTCGACTATACTGAACCGAACGGAAGATGACGCGTAAGATCATACTTTATTTTCTACTCGTGTTCGCGAGTGGAGCAGTGGTAGGCGCGCTCGGCTACCGCACCTATAATCCACCGATTGCTCGCACGGTGAATGCGCCTCCTCCGCGAGGTGATTGGCAAAAGCAATATATGGACGAGAGCAAGGCGCGGCTGAATTTGACCGACGCGCAAGTTGTCCAGCTCAGCGCAATCCTGGATGATACCGACGCGCAGTTCAGCCAGGCGAGGGAGCGGGAGAATCAGGAGATTCGCAGGATCCGTGACGAGCACATCGCAAAAATTCGGATGATGCTGACGCCGGAACAGCTTCCGAAGTATGAGAAATTGCACCAGGAGCGCGAAGCCAGAGCCCGACAGCAAGAGCAACAAAAAAAGCGCTAACGCTTAACGCACTGCCACCGGTTGCTTCTTGTCCTTGAGTTCCTTCTTGTCCTTCAGGTCTTTCGACTTCGCCATTTTCTTTTGGAAACGGTCCACGCGGCCTTCGGTGTCCACCAGCTTTTGGCGGCCGGTGAAGAAGGGATGGCAACTGGAGCAGATTTCCACGCGGATGTCGCCCTTGTGGGTAGATCGTGTCTTAAAAGTGCTCCCGCAGGCGCAGATCACATTGATCTCTTCGTAGGCGGGGTGAATAGCGGCTTTCATTGCAGCAGAATCCTTTCGAAACTTCAGTGTAGCGCAGACGTCAAGCGCTGTCTGCTGGAAAATGCAAACCCCCGCAGCACCATGGCAGGTGATGCGGGGGCAGGTAGCCCTGGGTTAATCCCAGGTGTTTCTTAAGTATCGCGCAGCGAAGCGGCCGTTCCACAGGAGCAGCGGCTTCGTCACTAACGAAACCTGAACGTTTGCAGGGTCGACTTTAAGAGTCGGCCACCTCGCGCGTGATATTAAAGCTACAGTCACTACATATACCCATGTTAGACTGGACCACCTCCTTTCTCAGTGATGAGACCATCATAAAACTGAGAGCGAAGCCTGTCAAACAGTTTCTATGGCAGCACCATATGTAGGAATTCTGAAAGGTTCAGATACTATATGCGGGATAGAAGGCTACAAAAATGCCCCGCATCCCTGCGGGGCATTGACGAAAACCAAGAGGCAACTCCCGTAGCCTTGGAAGATCAACCCTACTTGCCGATTGAAAAAGCAATTCACCCACCAGCTGAAACAAGGCGTTAAGTAATTCATAATTCAGAGCTCGCCGATTCTTCGATCCTATTTCTGGAAGAAGGCGTCCGAGTGACCCTACAGAAATCAGTAGGACTGGCGGTACAATGACCTCTGATGTCGAGCGTTGCTCAGTTGCAGCTTGACCCTGATGGCGATAAATCGGCGGCGCACGATGCATGGCGCTCCATGGCCGCCTTCCTGGTCTCGGGGATACAGATGTCATTCCTGGGCGCTATCTTACCGGCCTGGGGTTACCATCTGCGGCCCAGCTTCACGGAAGTCGGCGACTATTTCCTCAGCTTGGCATTCGGACTGCTTTTGTCGGTGGGGGCCGCTCACTTTCTACTTCCCCGGCGCGGGATGAAGTTTGTTTTAGTTCTCGCCAGCCTGCTGGCGTGCGGCGGATTTCTTTTCCTGGCGCTTTCCTCCCCGCCCGCTTCGGCGGCCTGGCGACTGTGGGGCGTGCTCTGCATTGGATTCAGCACGGGTCTGCTGAATGCCGGCGTATTCCACGCCATCTCTCCCATCTATCAGATCGATCGCGCCGCCACTGTGAACTTCGCGGGCCTTTTGTTCGGATCGGGCAGTTTACTGACGGCGCTGCTGGTAGCGGGAACATACTACGTGTACACGGTTCCCAGCATTCTGATCTTATTCGCCGCGCTCCCGGGCCTGTACGCCGTGATCTGCTTCAAGGGAGATTTTTCCCGGAACCCCACCTTTCAAACCCTTCCACTGGCGCAGGTGCTGCGCGATTTTCAGAATCCCGGCGCTGTACTATTCAGCTTGCTGCTCTTTTTTCAATTTGGCAATGAATGGTCCATGGCCGGCTGGCTGCCTCTGTTTCTGATTCGCAGGCTCGGCATCAGTCCGAAGGATTCCCTGCTGCTGCTGGCGCTGTATTGGGCTTCGCTACTGGTGGGACGCATCATGGCGCAACTGATCCTGAGGTCGCAACTAGTCCTCAAACGCGTGAACCGCGCTCTGCTGCTCATTGGATCGATTATGTCTGCGTTGCTCGGGATGATTGTGCTGGCGTCCACCATTAATCTGTTCGGCGCGGTGATGGGCATTCTATTTGTCGGCGCAGGCTTCGCTTCCATTTATCCGCTGGTGGTGGAAAAGATCGCGCATCGCTTTCCGTATTACCATCCGGGCTTCTACAACGGTCTGTTTTCGCTGGCGATGACGGGCGGCTTCCTCGCGCCGTGGGTGCTCGGCTACTTCGCGGAAGCGTGGGGGATTCAAGCCGTGATGATTCTTCCTTTGCTTGGCACCTTTATGGTGTTCCTTCTGGTTCTTCTGATCATCCTGGAAGCGAAGCTGAGTAGCCTTTCTCGGATTACACAACCTGGATCTTGATCTCTTTCGTTGGAGCTCCAGTCGACCCGAGATTGATGCCATTCAGTGGCACTTGCAACTCACTTGCTGATTTCTGTTGACCGGAATCTGCCAGATCTTTAATATAGGACCAAAGAGATCCTAGTTTGAAATTCCCTTTGTTATCCTACTGTAATCCCATTAGAGCTGGGTGGCATACCTCACCCCGTTCTCTGCAGACGGTATTTGAATGCAGACCAATTGCAAAAGTGACCTTAGCCCTCCTCTGCCTGGTTGGGGCCCTGTCGGCCAGCGACGGTGGCAGCTTATTGGGAAACGTCACCGATCCTAACGGAGCAGCCGTTCCTGGCGCGAAGGTTACGGCCACGGAAACGGCCACCGCGGCGAAACAGACTATTACTACCGATGGCCGGGGCTTTTATTCCTTTCAGAGTTTGCCCGTCGGGCGTTATGACATCGATATAACCTCACCTGGCTTCAAGCCGGTCCGACGCACTGGCGTTGTGATGAACGTTGACAGCAAGGTGGTAACAGACGTGTCGCTTATGATCGGGGAGAGGACCGACGCGGTAACCGTCTCTGCATCGGCCACGCATGTCGAAACCGTCGATACCCAGTTGGGCCAGGTCATCACCGGTAAACAGATGACAGCCGTACCCCTGAATGGCCGCAGCTTCACAGACCTGCTGGCGCTTCAATCCGGCGTTGTGCCGGTCACATCGTTAACATCCAACACTGCGCAGGATGTAGGCGTCAGCGCGTTCTCCCCCTCCGGCGACCTGAATCCGGGCACCATCTCGATCAATGGCCAGCGGGAGTTTGCCAACAGCTTTGTGCTGAATGGCAGCGACGTCGAAGAAGACGTCAACATGGGCGCGGCAATCGTTCCCAATCTGGATTCCATCGCCGAGTTCCGGATCCTCACGAGCAACTTCGACGCAGAATATGGCGAGTTCAGCGGAGGCCAGATCGACGTGGTGACGAAGTCGGGAAGCAACGAATTCCACGGGGATCTATTCGAATTCCTGCGCAATACCGATCTGGATGCCCGCAACTATTTTTCGCCCACTCGCGGAGCGTTCGATCAAAACCAGTTTGGTGAAACCTTCGGCGGCCCAATCCGCAAGAACGAAGTTTTCTTCTTCGCCGATTATCAGGGAACCCGTTCGACGCAGGGAATCGATACAGGCGAGATCCCTGTTCCTTCGCTACAAGCCCGCAGCGGAAATCTCAGCGACGTAGCCAGTTCTCTGACTGGAACCGTGAGCGGTCCTTCCTGGGCGAGCCAGCTTTCCCAAAAACTGGGCTACGGCGTGACGGCCGGCGAGCCGTATTATTTCCCCGGATGCAGCAGTTCCACGCAGTGCGTTCTGCCCAATGCCGTGATTCCGCAAAGCGCGTGGTCGGCGCCGGCAACCAATCTGTTGAAGTACATTCCCACGCCCAACAATGCGAACGGCACATTTTCCACCTCGTCCTACAACCAGACCTTGAACGATGACAAAGGCGCACTCCGGCTGGATGGGACAACCCGCTGGGGGATGTTGTCGGCCTACTATTTTCTCGACGGCTGGTCGCAGAATAATCCCTATCCTGTGGCTCAGGGCGGCGCGAGTGTTCCGGGCTTCAACGCGCTCAATTCCGGACGGGCGCAATTGCTCTCTCTGGGCGATACCAAGACGCTCAATTCCACCGCGGTAAACGAATTTCACTTCAGCTTTCTGCGCGACGCCACTGATCTGGGCCAGCCCATTGGCGGCGTCGGCACAAGCCTGGCGTCTCAGGGATTTGTGGTGGGCCAGAACACGCCCGGCATCGTTCCTCTGTCGCCCAAAACAGAAGGAGTGGAAAGCGTCGATTTCAATAATTTCTCTATTGGGACCAATACCAACGAACTGAGGCAGGTGAACAACACCTTTCAATGGCGCGACAACTTCTCAAAAGTCTTGGGAACTCACACCATCGCGCTAGGCGCGGAGTTCCACTACGATCAGGTCAATACCAATCCGATCGCCCAGTTGAATGGCAACTTCATTTTCTTCGGCAGCGAAACCGGCGTCGACTTCGCGGACTTCCTGCTTGGTATCCCCAGCCAGTACAACCAAAGCCAACTGCAAGCTTTCTACAGCCGCAACAAGTACGCCGGCCTTTACGCGCAGGATAGCTGGCGCGTGAAGAAGAATCTCACATTGAACTACGGCCTGCGCTGGGACCGCATCGAACCTTGGTATGAAAAATACAATCAGATCGCGACGTTTGCGCCGGGCCGGCAGTCCGTCGTTTTCCCTGGTGCGCCCGCCGGCATCCTATTCCCATCGGATCCGGGTGTACGGCGCAACCTGGCGCCAGCCGGAAATCTGGATTTTGCGCCGCGCATCGGCCTGGCTTACTCACCCGACAACGGCAAAACCAGCCTCCGGGCCAGCTACGGCATGTTCTACACCGCCATCGAGGCGCTGTCCATTGGAATCAGTAGCGCGAACGCGCCCTATGGGACCACCTACAGCAGCCCCGCGCCGCCCCTGTTTGCCACTCCATTCGTCACAGCGGCCAACGGTCAAAGCGTCGGCCAGTATTTTCCGGTTCAACTCGCGCCGTTGAGCACCAGCGCCACCCATCCCGATGCCAACATCAATTGGTCGCGGTTCGAACCCATCAGTGGGATGCCAAACTACGCGACCAACAACAAGATTCCCTACACAGAGCAATACATGCTTTCCATCGAGCGCGCGCTGGGAAAGAACACCGTTCTTGACGTAAGCTACGTGGGCTCTCAGTCTCATCATCTGCTGGTGCTCGAGGAGGCCAATCCCGGCAATCCGGCGCTCTGTCTCCAACTCAGCAACCCGGCCAACCTGGCGCCCGGCCAAACGCCTTGCGGTCCGTTCAATGAGAGCAATGTTTTCACCACCGCAGCGGGGCAGGTGGTCAATGGAACCAGGGGGCCACTCGGGCCGAATTTTGGAAGCGACACGCTGGAGACCACGATCGGCAACTCCAATTACAACTCCCTGCAAGTCACCGTGCGCCACACCAGCGGACCGCTGCAGTTGCTCGCGGCCTATACCTACAGCAAGTCGCTGGATCAATCATCCAACCTGGGCGAGGAGGTGAACCCGCTCAATCCATCGCTCAGCAGAGCCTTGTCCGCTTTTGATATCACGCAGAATTTCGTCGTGAGCTACAACTATCAGCTCCCTTTTGCGCATCTGCTCCATAACTCCAACCGTTGGACGCAGGGATGGGAACTTTCCGGTATTGCGCGCTTGAGCACCGGTCTGCCGGTGACACTCATTAGCTATGGCGACAATTCTCTGCTGGGCGCCGAGCCGAACGGCATCAACAACCATGGCGTGGATGAGCCGGACGTCTCGCCGGGCTCTCTCAATCTGAATAACAATCCCCGCAACGGACAGCAGTATTTCAACGCCGCGCTTTTCAGCGACAATGCCCTCGGCACTCCGGGCAATGCTTCACGCCGTTATTTCCATGGCCCGGGGATGGAGAACTTCGATATGGCGCTTCTCAAGAACCTGCGCCTTACCGAATCGAAGTCGCTTCAATTCCGCCTCGAAGCGTTCAACGTTTTCAATCACGCTCAGTTCTTTGGACCGCAAGCCGTGGACGGCAACATCAGCAGTTCAACCTTCGGCCAAGTTGTCAGCGCCGCAGCTCCCCGGCTGGTTCAGGTGGGCGCGAAGTTTGTTTTCTAAGCACCGGGATAGGCGTGGACGCTGCTCCTGCGGCGTCTAGAAACCTGATAAGTGTTACGCTACAGATTACGGCCCATCAGTGACGATACGAAACTTCGCCCACAAGGGACTGAAAAAGCTGTACACCGAAGATAGCGAAAAGAGTGTGCCACCCGATGTGGTGGATAAACTACGAAAGATGCTTGCATATCTGGATGACATGGAGGACCCGGGGGAATTGCGGGCCCTTAGCTCCTGGAAGGCACACGTACTCACTGGCGATCGCAAGGGGACATGGAGCCTCAGCGTCACCCGCAACCGGCGCCTGACATTCCGCATCAACACCGCTGAGCGGGAGATTGTCGATTTGAGTTTGGAAGACTATCACTAGGACCGAGGACTAAACGTCGTGCCACTGAAAAACCCACCCCATCCGGGAGACTTCATTCGGACAGAAATTATCCAGCCTGCAGGGCTATCCGTGACGGCCGCAGCAGCAGCGCTTCACGTTTCCAGACCCGCTCTCTCCAATCTTCTAAACAGCAGCGCCGATCTTTCCGGCGACATGGCGTTGCGCATCGAGAAGGCCTTCGGAGTAAAGATGGACACGCTCATGCGGATGCAAGCCTCTTACGACATTGCTCAGACTCGCAAGCGGGAGAAGAAAATCCGAGTCCAGCGAATACCTGCGCCCGCCGACACTCGCACATGACACGACTACTCGCGGTTGCGCTCGGGGTTGCCATTTTGGTTCCTTTCGCGACGGCGGCCGATCTGGCGTCGCGACTCGACCATATCGTTGACACGGCCGCTCCCCTCTCGCACGCCTTTGTAGGAATGCGAGTGCTGCGTCTCAGCGATGGGCGCGTATTGTACGCGCACAATTCTGAGCGGCTGTTCGTCCCCGCATCGAACATGAAGCTGTTCACCACGGCGCTGGCGCTTTCGAAGCTCAGCGCTGAATATAAGCTCTCAACGCAAATCGGAGCGGAAGTTCCGATCGATGCCTCCGGCGCGCTGCCGGGCGATCTGGAACTGGTGGGCGGAGGCGATCCGAGTTTATCGGGGCGCGAATATCCGTACCGCAGCCACACCGCCGCATCGGCGATCTACTCGTTCCGCGCCATCGACGAATTGGCCGATCAGCTTGTCTCCCGCGGTTTAAAGCGGATTGAAGGCAATATCGTGGGAGATGACAGCCGGTACGTTTGGGAGCCGCAACCCGGTCCATGGTCTTCCGACAGCGCGACGCGGGAATACGGCGCTCCGGTGAGCGCGCTGATTCTCGATGACAATACCTTCGCGCTGACGCTGCGTCCAGGAGTACACGCGGGTGAATCGGCTCGCATCACCCTCACGCCGCCGTTTGAAAATTTTGTGATCGACAATCGCGTGGTCACGAGTGAACGTGGAGCAAGAAAAATCCAGGTTTATCGCAGCGCCTCCGGCCGCGAACTGCATGTATGGGGCGTCATTCCAAGAGGAGACGCCGGATATACGCAAGAACTCGCGATCGGCGATCCAGCGCTCTACGCAGCCGAGGTTTTGCGAGACGCGCTGCAGCAGCGCGGGATATCCATTCGCGGTGAGGCCGTGGCTCGCCATCGGTTTCCCGACGAAGCGGCGTCAGCACCTGCCAAACTAGACGTTGTTCTCGCGGAACGCGAGTCGCCGCCGCTATTCGAACTCTTGCAAGTGGTGGACAAAGTCAGCCAGAACCTGCACGCGGAAATGCTTCTGCGCGAAGTGGCGGTTGCGTCCGGACACATGGGCAGCCCTGAAGCCGGCCTTGCGGCGATGGATGAATTCCTCACCAGCATCGGCATATCCGCCGAAGAGTACCAGTTCACCGACGGATCGGGACTTTCGCGCGCCACGCTGGTCTCACCCTCGGCCATCACCAAGCTCCTGGTGCACATGCATCAGTCTCCACATCATGAAGAATGGCTCAATCTTTTGCCAATTGGCGGTGAGGATGGAACCTTGGGCTCGCGATTCGCCGGGCATCCGGAAGCGCGTTCGATTCGCGCCAAGACCGGCACGCTGGATCATGTGAAAGCGATCTCCGGCTACGCTGAAACACCAGCATACGGCCCCGTAGCGTTCTCGTTGCTGGTCAATAATTTCGAAGAGCCCGGCCCGGGCGTCACGAAAGCAATTGACGAACTCGTGCTAGCGCTGCTCCAATAACCCCGCCCAAACATCCATCAACGCCTGGCTCGTTTTTGCATCCAACGGGTAATCCAAACGCTGAATGGCTGGACCCGCGTATTCTGAAACGATCGGATCTCCCATTGACCGCCGGACTTTACCAGGACATAAGTCTGATAGCTCTTCTTCCGCCCGCGCCCCACGGTGTGAACCAGCGCCACGCCGCTGGAGAGTACCTCAATGCTCTCGATTTCAGCCGACAGTTTGGTGCCCCTGAGGGCGCTTCGGAAAAGCGCGCCATGCAGTTCCGCGTTCTCGGCCTGGCCGCGAAGATGGATGCCATTGAACGTGATGTAGTCGGATTTTTGGGCAAAGCACGCCGCATACCCGGCGCCGTCACCCCGCTCCCAGGCATCGTACAAACGAGCCAGAAGCAGGCGAATGGCATTCTCATCATCTTGGCCTGTCATTATCCACAGCCACTTACCGAGCCGCGCCCAAAGGAAGCGGAACATTTTGTAGTACGTAAATCGCCGCTGATCGTTCCTCCAGTTGCGCCGGGCACTTGAATCGCCCCGATGCGCTAGAATTAGTAAAACGCACAAGTGCCGGGAGCCCGAGGAAAATGCCTATTTACGAATATATCTGTGACGACTGTGGAACTAAATTCGAGAAGCTGGTCCGCCGCAACCAAGACGCGCCCGCCTGCCCCAGTTGCGGCGAGTCGCACCTGAAGACCGCTCTTTCGACCTTCGCCGCTCATTCGTCCAACGGAAAGACGCAAGCATCCAATGGAAACAGTCAGTTCCCCACGTGCGCCGGAGGAATGTGTCAGACGCCGGATTTGTGTGGACGGAATTAGCAGCCATCCAAGTTCGCCTTGCCGCGACGCGTGGTACTGGGTCGGTTGACTTCCGCCAACGGCTCCGCTATAGTGCTGAAGTGCTGATGTATCAACGGTTTGTCGGCTGATAGAGCGGTTGGGGATGTCCGAAGCGCTGAACCCTGTCGTTTTGAATTCTGACGTTTTACCCGCCTATGGGTTGGTGCCCGTCGTTTGTTGTATGAATCGGGAGTTTGGCCATGGCCAGCAAAGCAGATGAGCGAAATCTGAACCCGCCCGTGTCCGACGAGACGGACTACGAGCAGCTCATTGACGATTACACCCATTTCGCTCCGCCACACGACGGCGAATTGCTGCAAGGCCGGGTGGTAAAACTCCACGATAAAGACGTCATCGTCGATTTCGGTTACAAGTCTGAAGGATTAGTCCCGATCGAGCAATTCACCCAGCCAGACGGCAGCGTCCAGGTGAAGGTGGGCGACGAGATCGACGTGATGGTGGACCGGCAAGGGCTGCAACCCGAAGGTTACATCCTGCTGTCACACCAGAAGGCTAGCCGACTGAGATCCTGGGAAAACCTGGAGAAAGCGCAACGGGATGGTTTGGTAGTATCCGGCCGCGTGACTGGCCGCATCAAAGGCGGGCTCTCAGTGGATGTGGGCGTTCCGGCGTTCATGCCCGGCTCCCAGATCGACACGCGGCCAACGCACAATCTGGATTCGCTTCTGGGCCAGGACATTCCAGTCAAGATCGTCAAGCTCAATCGCCGGCGGGGCAACGTAGTGGTGTCGCGTAAGATGGCGGTGGAAGAAGAGCAGCACACGCGCAAGAGCGCCGCGCTGCAAGTGCTGGAAGAAGGCGCGGTGGTTACCGGCACCGTCAAGAACTTGACGGACTACGGCGCGTTCATCGATCTGGGCGGCATCGACGGGCTGTTGCACGTGAGCGATATGTCTTACGGGCGCGTGAATCATCCCTCCGAAGTGGTTACCGCCGGCGATGAGATCACGGTGAAGGTGCTGAAGTTCGATCGCGACAAGGAACGCATTTCCCTAGGACTCAGGCAACTGGTTCCCGATCCGTGGGAGACAATTCAAGAAAGATATCCACAGGGTGCGCGCGTGATTGGTCGCGTAGTGAGCGTCACGGACTATGGCGCTTTCATCGAATTGGAGCCGGGCGTCGAAGGGCTGATCCACATCTCCGAGATGACCTGGAGCCGCCGGATGAAGCACCCCAGCAAAGTGGTGAAGGCCGGCGATCAGGTGGAATCGGTGGTTTTGGACGTCAAGCCCAGGGACCGCCGGGTGTCTCTTGGAATCAAACAACTGGAAGCGGATCCGTGGACCACGGTGGCCGACCGTTATTCGCCCGGATCGGTGGTGGAAGGGCGGGTGCGCAAACTCACCGATTTTGGCGCGTTCATCGAGATCGAAGAAGGCATCGACGGGCTGGTGCATATTTCCGATTTGTCTTGGACCAAGCGCGTGAAACATCCTTCCGAAGTGGTGAAGAAGGGCCAGTTGGTGCAAGCCGTGATCTTGCAGATTGACGCACCCAACCGGCGACTGTCGCTGGGAGTAAAGCAACTGCAACCGGATGCGTGGGAGAGCTTCTTCCGCGCACATCAAGTGGGCGATGTGGTTCGCGGTCGAGTTTGCCGGGCCGCTAATTTTGGCGTGTTCGTGGAACTGGCGCCGGGAGTGGAAGGCTTGTGCCATCGTTCGGAAATTCCTGGCACGTCGGAGCACCGGCACGACGAATCACCGCTGCCCATTGGCGAGGAAATGGATTTCAAGGTGGTGAGGCTGAACGAAGCCGAGAAGAAAATCGGGCTCAGCGTTCGCGCTCTGACCGATGATGAGGAACGAACGCGGCTGGAGGATTATCAGCGTCACGCCGCTGCTGCAACAATGACTATCGAAGAAGTGATGAACATCAGAGTCAAGGGTGAAGGCCGGTAGAAACCGGACTCAAAGGGAGAGAAAGCACACATGACGAAGGCTGAGTTAATCGAGGAAGTCTCCCGGGTTGTGGAAATGACCCGTAAGGATTCCGAGGTAATCGTGGAAGCTATCTTCGACAGCATCGTAAAATCTCTGCGCGGGGGGGATAAGATTGAAATCCGAGGCTTCGGCAGTTTTCGCACACGGCAGCGGCAACCGCGCGTGGGACGCAACCCGAAAACCGGCACTCGCGTGGAAGTGCCCTCCAAGCGGATCCCCTATTTCAAACCCAGCAAAGAACTGAAGGATCTGGTGAACACCTCCGCGAGCGGCGATGGGCAGGCATCGGCGGCGCCCGCCTCCGAGTCCCCGTCCGGAGAAAACTCGCACGGTTCGTAATCGCAGTTCGCATTTATGGACCACCTGTGGAGTCCGTGGCGCTACCAGTATGTTCAAAAAGAGAAAACTGGTAGCGGTTGCGTATTCTGCGGGGCCGCTTCCGCCAAGCAGGATGAAGAAAATCTGGTAGTCCACCGGGCACGCAAGAACTTCATCATTCTGAACTTGTATCCCTACAGCACGGGCCATCTGATGGTGGTTCCCTACGAGCATGTGGATATGCTGCAATACGCGTCGCAAGAGACGCTGGAAGAAATGATCCTGCTGGTGCAGCGATCGCAGATTCACTTGCAGGAGATCTATCGGCCGGCGGGATTCAATCTTGGAATGAACCTGGGGGAAAGCGCAGGCGCCGGGATTGCCGAGCACATCCACATGCATGTGCTGCCACGCTGGCCCGGAGATACAAATTTTATGACGACGGTGGCGGAAACACGCGTGTTGCCGGAAGATTTGTTGATCACTTGGCGGAAGCTGCGGGACGCGTTCGCAAAAAACGACTAAACTCCTGTCAACCAACCTTCGGTGCTCCATCGATTCCTTATTATTCGGCGTTAAAATGGCATCAGAAGATGGATACACAGGGCCATTGGGAACGTATCTACGGGACAAAAGCAGCAACTGAGCTGAGTTGGTTCCGTCCCCATCTCGAAACCTCGCTTGCCTTGGTTGAACGCGTCGCGGTTGATCGCTCCGCATCGATCATCGACGTGGGCGGCGGGGAATCCACTCTCGTCGACGATTTAGTTGGCAGAGGATATCGCAACGTCACCGTGATGGACATCTCCCGGACGGCAATCGAACACACTGAGAAACGCTTGGGTTCAGCATCGCGGCACGTTACTTGGGTCGTTGCCGATATCACCCAAGCAGTCCTACCTGCGCGTACTTACGACGTTTGGCATGATCGCGCCGTATTTCATTTTCTGCAAGAGCCGGCATTACGTCTCGCTTATGTTCGTCAAGTCGCCTCCGCTGTCAAACCCGGAGGCCATGTCATTGTCGGCACCTTCGGACCGGAAGGACCCAACCAATGCAGCGGTCTCGACGTCGTCCGGTATGACTCGGACTCGCTTCACGCGGAGTTTGGCGCCCGCTTCCGACTGATCGAAAGCTCCAAGGAGATGCACCGCACGCCATTCGGGACCACGCAGCAATTTCTCTACTGCTATTGCATCGTGGAGTGAAGTCCAGGCATGCTAGTTCTTCTTCTGTCCGCCCCACTCTAAATAGGACTTGAATTCAGTCTGCTGGGGAAGAGATCAGGCCGTTGGATCGTCAAAATATGGGATGCGAACCACTTTGCCCCCAACGGCGAGAGTCCTAATGCCAAAAGAACGGCCGGAAATATGTTCGCGGAGTGTCGCAAATCCCGGTCGGGAGGTGTTATAGCATTGTGGGCGCAATCAGCGAAGCCTCGGTTGAGATGAAACTCGGCGAGGCACTGCCCGATATCGAAGCAATCTTTCGGGCTCAGTACGCTCGACTTGCCCGCGTGATCGCCAGCGTGATTCGGGACCCGGCCCGGGCGGAGGAGCTCGCGGTCGAAGTGCTTCTGAAATGGTCGCGAACTCCCCAGGCTCAAGGTGAGAACCGGAAGGCTGGATGTACCGTACTGCTGTTCGAGTTGGTCAGAACGAGTTGCGCCGGCAGATCCGTCGACGCCGTTACGAAAGCCTATTTTCATTTGGCCGAGTTGCGCCAACACCGGAGGAACTGTTCGGAGTGCGCGAGGAGCAACAACGGGTGGACGTAGTCTTGAGCGTCTTAGAAACCCGACAAGCAGAGTTGCTGGTTCTTCGCAACCATGGCTTTAGTTACGATGAACTCGCTTCCACTTTGGATTTAAAACCGAGCTCGGTAGGGACCTTTCTCATCCGCGCACAACAGGCGTTTCGAAAGGAGTACATCCAGCGTTATGAAAAACGGTGACATGCATAGGGATCAGGAATTGGACCTCGGCCATTGGATCGACGATCGTCTGGAGGCACGCCTTCCGGATGGCAAGTGGCAACCGAACGTTGCCCGTGGCCTTGTGCGGTTCCAGGAGCGACGAAACCGAAAGCGTCCGGGCGGAAGGTGGGCGTGGTTGGCGGCTGGGGTGCTCGCAACGAGCCTCTTGCTTGTTGCGTTTCCGGCGACGCGAATATTTGCTCAACGTTGCATATCGGCATGTGTCAGTCAATCGAGCCCGGTACGGCAATTCCTTATGGGCAACCCAGCGGGCTTGGCTGCCAGTACTGCTTTTAAGAAGCTCGCAGATCGCACTATGGCCCCGGATTTCACGCTGAATGATGCCTCTGGGCAACCCGTCACTCTCTCCGATTTCAGAGGCAAAGTGGTACTTGTGAACTTCTGGGCCACCTGGTCTGAACCGTGCAAGCCGAGATTCCGTTGCTCATGGGATTTCAAAAGACCTACCAGAATCGGGGTTTCGTGATACTCGGTGTGTCGCTGGACCAGAACTGGAGATCGGTTAAGCCATACATGGACGAGGAAGAGATGAACTATCGCGTGATGATCGGCAATGCTGACGTCGCGCACCAATATGGTGGTCCGGAGGTCGTACCGGCCACGCTGATCGTCGACAAGTCCGGGCGGATTGCCGCAACGCACCTGGGCCTCTGTAGCAGAAGCGAATACGAAGCGGACATCCAGGCAGTACTCAACGAACAATAGAAAGGAACAACACATGAAACTGATCGCGCTAACAGTGATTTGCTTCGCTGCGCCTTTTGGCCCCGTGGCGTTTGGGACGAAAGGTGCGCCCGCGCTTAATCCACAAGTCCAGGAAGTGCATTCGTCGGGATTGACGGCAAGAATCACATTGCCCGATGGAACAATTCGCATGGCCAAGATCGAGGGCTTGGGATGCTCAAAGAGCATCTGCTCCAGATTCGCCATCAAAGGTAAAACCGATGGCGATTCATTAGTGAGTTTTTGGCTTGACACCATCGCCGCGATCAAAAAGACCACTGAAAATGGTGCCCTGCTCGTGATGAAGGACGGTACCGAGCATCGCTTGTCGCTGGTGACTGATTTTCGGGTCGTTTATCTCGCGAATCGATCCCAGAGCTCCGAGAAACTGGACTTAGCCAAGATCAAGTCGCTAGAGTTCCTTCGTTAATAACACCGAGTCGCAGAAGGCTGCCGTAATGGCCGCGGCCTTCACCAAGGCGTCCATCGCCACCCCTCCGGAGAACTCACACAGTTAGTAATCGCAGTTCCCATTTATGGACCACCTGTGGAGTCCGTGGCGCTACCAGTCATCTGATGGTGGTTCCCTACGAGCATGTGGATATGCTGCAATACGCGTCGCAAGAGACGCTGGAAGAGATGATGCTGCTGGTGCAGCGATCGCAGATTCACTTGCAGGAGATCTATCGGCCGGCGGGATTCAATCTCGGAATGAATCTGGGCGAAAGCGCGGGCGCCGGAATCGCCGAGCACATCCATATGCACGTGCTGCCGCCCTGGCCGGGCAATACGAATTTTATGACCACCGTGGCGGAGACGCGCGTGTTACCGGAAGATTTGTTGATTACTTGGCGGAAGCTGCAGGACGCGTTCGAGAAGCATGACTAAGACGCATTGCTGGTCGCCTCCTTCAACGAGCGTTGTGTAGAATATCAGTGAGAAAAGGATGCGTCGGTGAACCGCCGGGATTTTCTTCGATCTGCGGGCGCTGTGGCCGCCAGCGCCGCGTTTCCAAAGACGTCACGCCTGTTTGCAGAGGACGCAACCTCTGGGAAGTGGCGCACATTCGAAGTGACAACGCGCGTCGAAATTCTGAAGTCTTCCGACGCCACGCGCGTGTGGCTGCCAGCGGCGCTCATGAGCAAGACGCCCTTCCAGAAGACGCTCGCCAATCGGTTCAACGCCGGCGGCGGTACTGCCGGAATCGTCGAAACCAGGGCCGACGGACTCGGAATCATAGCCGCGGACTTTCCGGCCGGCGTGAAGCCGGTCCTCACACTCACGAGCCGAATCGCGACCAAGAACTATGCGGTCGATCTCTCGGCGCCCGGCAACGCGCCGAGAGCGGACCGCGCGGAGTTGGAACATTTCCTCCGGCCGACAAAGCTGCTGCCGACTGACGGCATCGTGAAAGCTACGGCAACCGAAATCACCAGCGCCGCGAGCACTGACCTGGAGAAAGCGCGCGCCATCTACGAATGGATCGTGGACAACACGTTTCGAGATCCGAAAACGCGCGGCTGCGGCGTGGGCAATATCCGTTTTATGTTGGAATCCAAGGACCTGGGCGGGAAATGCGCCGACCTGAACGCGCTCTATGTCGGCCTAGCACGCGCGGCGGGCCTCCCAGCGCGAGACGTGTATGGTATCCGGGTCGCCAAATCGGAACTGGGATACAAGAGCCTTGGGACATCGTCGGAAAAAATCACAAAAGCACAGCACTGTCGCGCCGAGGTGTACATCGACCGTTACGGCTGGGTCCCAGTGGATCCCGCCGACGTCCGCAAAGTTGTTCTCGAGGAGCCACCCGGAAATCGGCCACTGGACGACCAGATGGTGCAAAAGGCACGAGAGCGCCTGTTCGGCTCGTGGGAGATGAATTGGATGGCGTATAACTTTGCGCACGATGTTGCACTGCCCGAATCCTCCGGCGCGCCGGTGGGCTTCCTGATGTATCCGCAAGCTGAAACGAAGGACGGCCGGATCGACAGCCTGGATCCCGACAACTTCCAGTACGAGATCACGTCGAGAGAGATTCCGTCTACGATCCGATAGAAGCGGCATTGCGCCACCTGGCTGGTGAAGCTGAGGTGCGAAAAAAGCTATAGTGAATGTGCTTTGCGAATGTTTTGCAAGTTCGGAGCGCTGGCGTTGCTATTCGTGCTTCCTGCGTTCAGCCAAGGCGCTGGGCCGCGCGTAGTCGCGGTATCGATTGCAGGCGAGATCCATCCCATTACGGCCGAAATCGTCGGCCATGCCGTCGAGCAAGCGCAGTCAGAAAACGCCGCGTTGCTGCTGGTGCGCATCAATACTCCGGGCGGTCTGCTGGACGCCACGCGCGAGGTCATTCAGAAGCTGGATGCATCGACGGTTCCGGTGGTGACCTATATCGAACCCAGCGGAGCGCGTGGAGCATCAGCTGGATTTTTCGTTCTCGAAGCGGGCGATATCGCGGCCATGGCGCCGGGCACAAACACGGGCGCGTCTTCGCCGGTCATGCTGGTCGGACAAATGGATCAGGTGATGCGCAGCAAGGTGGAAAACGACGCGGCGGCGATGCTGCGCAGCATGATGTCGCGGCGCGGGCGGAACAGCGAGGTGGGCGAGCAGACCATCCGGCAAGCCAAGTCGTTCACAGAGAAAGAAGCCCAGGATCAAAAACTGATCGAATTGACTGCGAACAGCGAACCGCAGCTCTTTCAACAATTGGACGGCCGCGAGATCACGCGCTGGGATGGGCGCAAGCTGACGCTGCACCTGGCGGGCGCGAGCGTAATGGAAACCAAGCGAACGATGCGCGAGCAAGTGATGGGAGCCATAGCCGATCCGAACATCGGATTCATCCTGATGGTTCTTGGCGTTCTGGGCATCTACGTCGAATTTACTTCGCCGGGATTGATTTTCCCTGGAATAGCCGGCGCAATTCTGGCGTTGCTTGGGCTTTCCTCGTTGTCCGTTCTACCGATTAACTGGACCGGCGTGGGGTTATTGGTCCTCTCGCTCGCGCTCTTCGTGCTGGAGGCGAAATTCACCTCACACGGCATGCTGGGCATCGGAGGAACCATCTCGATGGTGCTGGGTGCGCTGCTGCTGGTGAATGGACCTCCGGACATGCGGATTCATCTATCGACGGCGCTCGCAGTGGCGCTTCCGTTCGCGGCGATCACGATGTTTCTGGTCTCCATGGTGATTCAGGCGCGGCGTAACAAGGTGCTCACGGGCGCCGAGGGGATGATCGGCGAACTAGGCGTCGCGCAGACGGCGCTGGCGCCGGAGGGGCAAGTGCTGGTGCGGGGCGAATACTGGGACGCAATCGCCGCCTCCGCCATTCCAGCGGGCGCTCAGGTTCGCGTGCGGAGCGTCGCGGGCCTAAAGCTAGAGGTGGAGCAGCCCTGAAACTGCGAAGCACGTAACTGGTAGACTCTGTTTTTGGACACGAGAACGAAAATAGTCCCGCTCCCCGAACTCCAAGAGCGGCTACACGACAAGGCCGCCCGCTGGGTATCCGGTTATTTCGATCCGCTGCTTGCCGACCACGTGCGAAAACTTGCGCAGTCCCGCGAGCCCGGGCGGCTGCTAGTGGTGGAAGTGACGAACCCGGCCCAACCGCTGCTGGCGCAACGTGCGCGGGCCGAATTGGTAGCCGCATTGGCTATGGTGGATTACGTGGTGCTGGGTGAAGGCCGCGAGGGATTGTCTGAGGACGCCGACATCACAGAGCGTTTCATCGGGCACGTATTGGAACGTCACCACCAGGAAACCCGCTGATGGTGAATCCGCCGCGGGTCTCCCCACTTCGAATCCTGGTGGTACGGCTCGGCTCGATGGGGGACGTGATCGCCGCGCTGCCCGCCGTGGCAAGCCTGAAGCACAGCATCCCGCATTCGAAGATCACCTGGGTGATCGATCCCAAATGGAGCTTGTTGCTGGAGGGCAATCCGTACGTCGACTCGGTGCTGCACCTGGACCGGCGAACATTCACGGGCTTACGCAATGCGTGGCGCGAGCTGCGCTCGGCCCGCTTCGATTTCGCGGTAGATTTTCAAGGACTGGTGAAATCGGCATTGGTGGCCACGCTGGCGCGGCCGGAGCGTATTTTCGGATTCAACGCAGAGTTCGCCCGCGAGTCGGCGGCTTCGTGGTTTTATTCCACCAAGGTGCCTATCCGTTCTTATCATGCGGTGGAGCGGAATCTGGACCTCGCGGCGGCAGCCGGAGCGTCGAACGTTCTCCGCACTTTTCCGTTGCCGCCTGGAGCGCAACAAGCGAAATTGCCCGAGGGTGACTTCGTTCTGGCGAGTCCGCTGGCTGGATGGGGCGCCAAGCAATGGCCGCTCGAATACTATGCCAAATTGGCCGAACGGCTGCATCACGAATGCGGGATGCCGTTAATGCTGGATGCTCCGTATTCGTTGCATCTGCAGGGCACCCAGACGCACGTTTCCACGCTGGCCGGCTTGATTTATGCCACGCGGCGAGCCACAGCGGTGGTTGGTCTCGATAGCGGCCCCATGCATCTGGCGGCGGCGCTGGGCAAGCAGGGTATCGCGATGTATGGCCCAACGGATCCGGCGCGGCACGGTCCGTACGGCGGCACGATCGCCGTTTTGCGGAGCCCAGACGCTGTGACAAGCTATCGCCGAACGGCAGAGCCCGATGCCAGTATGCGTGAAATCACGCCCGATCAGGTATTCGAGGCGCTGGAGCCGATCCTTGCCGCCCACAAGGATCGCTAAATCCAGCATGAGCGTTTTTCCCAAGCCATACGCCGATCTAGTGGCGCGTTTGCGCGTGACGTGTGGATTTATCATGGTGGCGGCATTCGCATGGTTCTCGCGGCCGGATGGTCGATCGCTGGCTGTCGGCCTGCCGGTATCGGCGCTCGGGCTGCTGTTGCGCGCCTGGGCCACGGGGCATGTGGAGAAGAACATCCGGCTGGCCGAAAGCGGGCCTTATGCTTACGTTCGCAATCCACTCTACCTGGGAACATTGTTGGCGGCCGCGGGATTCGCAATCGCGTCGCGCCAATGGCCGCTGGCGGTGTTGTTTGGCGTGGTGTTTGTGTTCATCTATCTGCCCGCGATCGAGCTCGAAGAACAGCACTTACGAAAATTGTTTCCCGATTTCGCCGAGTATGCCGAACGCGTGCCGGCTCTCTGGCCGACGCTGGCGTCGATGCGGCGGGCGCAGCGTTTTCGGTGGGACCTTTACGTTCGCAATCGCGAATATCAGGCGTTGCTGGGGTTTCTGGCTGGCGCGCTGTACCTCATCCTAAGGTCTTTGTACTTTTCGGGAATAAATCGATAAGTCGCTCGTCTAAGTGACGATGCGAACCTCCATAGCGACGATCATTATGTTGCTGGTCAGCGCTACTCTTGCGTTCTCGCAGCACATGGGGCACGCCGAGGCGGGCTATCGGTTTACGGAGATGCCTCCGCCGCCGCTGATGACCGGCATCGGAACAAGTTCGCTGATCATTACAACTCAGTCACCCGAGGCGCAGAAATACTTCAGCCAAGGCGTGGAACTGCTGCATTGCTTCTGGGAGTTCGAAGCGTATCGAGCGTTTAAAGAGGCGGCTCGCCTTGATCCCAATGCAGCGATGGCCTACTGGGGAATCGTACAGACCGTAGCTGGCTCTAAATACATGGAGGATCTGAAAAGGTCAGCGCTTGAAAAAATAGAGGCGCTGATGGACCGCGCTTCCGAACACGAGCAATTTTATCTACGAGCCGTTCTAAAGCAGCAGCAGAAAGATGGTGACGACGCGTCGCATCGCGAGATGGAGGGCTTGGTGGACAAGTACCCGGACGACATCGACGCCAAGCTGTTCCTGGCGATTTCGTCTCCCTACGGGTACGACGGCGATGGGCGGCCAAAGCAGCGTGCGCTTTATCCGATTCTCATGGTCCGCAGCATATTGGCGGAGCATCCCGACAATGCAGCCGCCAACCACTATCTAATTCACTTGTTGGAGGCCGGTCCGCATGCTTCTGACGCTCTGCATGCGGCGGACATGCTTGGCCAACTCGCGCCCAACTCCGGACACGCGGTGCATATGCCGGGACACATCTATTACAAGCTTGGGGATCAGACACGGGCGCGCGCTGCGTTTCTGAGTTCGATGAAAGTAGATGAAGATTACATGCAGCGCGAACATGTTACTCCCCTGGACGACTGGAACTACGCCCACAATCTGAGCTACCTGGTTGCGAGCGATGCCGAAGCGGGGCGGTATCGGGAAGCGGCGGAGATGGCTTCCAAATTAGACGCTTTGGCGCCAAATCCAGATTTGGCCGCTGGACGGCCACAGTTCGCGATGGGGCTCGGCGCAACGACAGTGCGATTGCAAATTCGTTTTGGGAACTGGCAGGCTGCTATCGATCATCCGGTCGAGATCGGCGATGAGAAGCTTGCCGGGGCTCCGGCCCGTCTCTATCGCGACGGATTGTTGGCGTACGCCAAGGCCATGAGCGCTCTGGAGAGCAAAGACTTTGATCTCGCCAGGCACCAATCCGATCTTCTGGACGCATTGCAATGGCGGCTCCAATCGGATCCCGTAACGAAAGATGAACCAGACGGAGGCAAACCGGATCAGGTCTTTCACCTTCTCGAAATGCTGTCGTTCGATCTGCGTGGAAATCTACAGTGCGCGCAAGGGCATATGGAGGAAGGAGTGGCGTTGCTGAAGATGGCAGCCGAAAAAGAACGGAACGAGGTCGGGTACGCGGAACCTCCAACTTGTAGCCGGCCGGAATCCGAAAGCCTTGGATTTGCGTACCTGCGTGCGAGGGACTTCCAAAAGGCCAGCGCTGCATTCCAGCAGGAACTGGAAGAGCGTCCAAACAGCGGGCACGCGTTGTACGGCATTGCCATGTCCTATGAACTCGCGGGAGATCGGGCGGAAGAGAGGCAGGCATGGACAGCTTTCTTGGGTTCCTGGAAGTACGCTGATCCCGATTTGCCGATGGTGAAGCATGCGCGGGCTGCCCTTCGATAAGGCTATAGACCAGCCAGTACTTAAGTTTTGTTCGTTCCCTGTATCCTAAGGGTATGTGTGGCATCGTCGGCTATATCGGGAACAGAAGAGCAGTCCCCATCATCCTGGATGGCCTGCGCCGGCTCGAATACCGCGGGTATGATTCTGCTGGTATCGCAGTCCTGAACGGCGACAATCATCTATCGATTCGGCGTGCATCGGGTAAGTTGCGCAACCTGGAAGACGCTATCCGAATCAACCCGGTGGATGGACCCTATGGTATCGGCCACACGCGCTGGGCCACGCACGGCCGTCCCACGGAGGAAAACGCCCATCCGCACCGCGACTGTACCGGCGACATCGTGGTAGTGCATAACGGCATCGTCGAGAATTACCTTCAGCTCAAACACCAGCTTCAGCTGGAAGGCCACAAGTTCATTACCGAGACCGACACCGAGGTCATCGCGCACCTGGTGGAAAAGTACAACGAAGGAAACCTGGAGGAAGCCGTTCGGCGCGCGGTAAGAGAACTGCGTGGGGTGTTCGCGCTGAGCGTGATCGCGAGTTCCGATCCGAACAAGATCGTGGCAGCCCGCATGGGCCCTCCCGTAGTGATTGGGCTGGGCGATGGAGAATACTTCGTGGCGTCCGACGTTCCGGCCATCCTGAGCCACACCCGCGACATGTTCTTTCTGGGCGACGGCGACATCGCCGTATTGACCCCCGACGGCGTGCATTTGACCGATTTCAACGGACGTCCCATCAAGCGCCAGGTGACCCATATTTTGTGGGATCCGATCATGGCGGAAAAGGGCGGCTACAAGCACTTCATGCTCAAGGAGATTTTTGAGCAGCCCCGAGCGGTGCGCGATACGGTGCTGGGACGTGTGGGGCAAGAGACTGGCCGCGTGTTTCTCGACGAGATGGACATCAATCCCAAGGCGTTCAAGGAATTCAAGTCGCTGAAGATCATCGCGTGTGGAACCAGCTGGCACGCGGCGCTGGCGGGCAAGTTCATGATCGAGAAGCTGGCGCGCATTCCGGTGGAAGTGGACTACGGCAGCGAATTCCGCTATCGCGATCCGATCATTTCAAGCGACATGCTCACGGTGGTGATCTCTCAGTCCGGCGAAACCGCGGACACCATCGCCGCGCAGCGCGAAGCCAAGCAGCATGGCTCCAAAACATTGGCCATCTGCAATGTGATGGGGTCCATGATTACGCGCGAGGCCGCGGGCACCTTGATGACGCACGCGGGCCCTGAGATCGGCGTGGCATCCACCAAGGCCTTTACCTCTCAGCTCACGGCGCTGTTTATCCTGGCGATGTATCTGGGGCAGGTACGCGAGACGCTGACGCCCGAACAATCCAGCTGCCTGGTGCAGGAGCTGATCAAGTTGCCGGGCAAACTGGAGACCGTGCTGAGCCATGAGTCGATCTACGACGAACTGGTGAAGAAGCTTTTTCGCGCGACGGACTTCCTGTTCCTGGGCCGGGGCATCCACTTCCCGATGGCGCTGGAAGGCGCGCTCAAGCTGAAGGAGATTTCCTACATCCACGCCGAAGGGTATCCGGCCGGCGAGATGAAGCACGGGCCGAATGCGCTGATCGACGAGAATCTTCCCGTGGTGGTGATCGCGACGCGCGATCCAGCGAGCGACGACAGCCGCGTGCGATATGACAAGACGCTGTCGAACATTCAAGAAGTGAAGGCGCGCAACGGCATTGTGATCGCGGTGGTGTGCGATCAGGACGCCGAAGAAGTCGGCAAAATAGCCGATTACACCATCGCGATTCCGGCCACCAACGAGCTGCTGCTGCCGATTCTTGAAATCGTACCGCTGCAGCTTCTGGCGTATCACATTGCAGTGCGCCGGGGTTGCGACGTGGATCAGCCGCGTAATCTGGCGAAGAGCGTGACGGTAGAGTAGAGCTGGTTTGAGCAGACTGGAGTGAAGCAGTTCACCCACCAGATTCATATCGCGACGCACGGCAAACGGCTGTACGACTTCACGCATGAAATCGAAAAGTGGCTGGACGGCCATGCAACGCAAACCGGGCTGCTGACCGTCTTCTGCCAGCACACTTCGGCATCGTTGGTGATTCAAGAGAACGCCGATCCCGATGTGGTGGCCGATCTGGCCGATTTCTTCACGCGCCTGGTCCCCGAAGATACGCGGCTATACCGGCACACCGCGGAAGGGCCGGACGATATGACGTCGCACATCCGGTCGGCGCTTACCCAAGCACAGTTATCGATTCCAATTCACAATGGCAAGCTGGCGCTGGGAACGTGGCAGGGTGTCTATTTGTTCGAGCATCGCGAGCGGCCGCATCGGCGTAGCGTGGTGCTGCATTTGATTAGCGATTAAGGTCGATTCGAGTTTCCTGGCACAGCGGCAGTTTCGAGCGCCGGTGAACGCGCACCATTGGCGAAGGGTGCTTTTCACCGAACGTCGTCGATCGCCAGCTCTCGCTGAGTTCGGCATCGGCAGGCAACATCAGCTTCGATCTTGCCGCGAGCGATCCGAGATGCCAGAATTGCTCGACATCGTGGTCGCCGGGTGGTCCGTCGACGCAATCGGTGATCAGAAGAAAGTGCGGCTTCTGAAATTCGACGCGGCGGCGGTGGTTGAAACCAGCGTAACGGCACGTGGCTTCGAGTACATCGCGCTCTGAATTCGTCTGCCACTTGAGGATCGTCACTTCCGGCTGATCGGTCCACCGAAACGGCCCCGCCATCACTCCTTGATCGCGGCCGTCAATGCGAATCGTATTGTGCGCGCTGGTGCCACGGAACCAGTCGCGCCATTCGGGATCGCCCGTGTACGTATACGTGCCGGGGTCGATCAGGATCTCTTCGTCGCCCGATCGAATAATGATGCTCAAAGTATCGGAATGGCTGTGGCCGGAGTTGAGCCCGCCGAACGGTCCGGCATCGACAACGGCGTGCGTGCTCTCGCTCATCATGACCGCAACACCGGCATCGGGAAAGAGCCGCGATTCGCACTTCCCCGATACCGGCGGGCGTCTTATGGGGCCAAGCAGCAGCCTCCCACCGTCATCGTCACCCAGCATCGGCGGAAGGCCCGAGGGTCCAGTGACTGCGTGCAGAAACTCGGCCATGCGCTCGAGCTTCGCGAGATACTCCGGCCCCGGACGCGCCAGATTTGCGTGCAAAAGAAACATGTCCAAAACATAGGCCTGATAGTGAGTGGACTGTTCGAAGCTCGATCCATCCGGGCGGATCTGCACATCCATCTGTTCGCTCATCACCCGGGCACCCAGGTGTCGCCAGTGCAAGGCCTTCGGACATCCCGAGAAAAAGAGTCCCAAGGCGTGCAGCGCCAAAGCCTCCCCTAGCAAATGATTGTTCGGCGAGAAATAGAACGAGAGGTTATTCGCCAGGTGGCAACCATGTAGATACAAGGTATGGAGCCATCGGGCACGGAACTCGGGCGGCATTTCGCAGCCTACGAAGTGATAGACCCAAATCCACGACAACGCGCGAAACGCGACTTCCAGCGCGCTGGCCCAGTTGGTTCCGCGATGAAAAGGGTTGCCTGCAATCCAACTCTCCAGTTGCGCGTGAATCTCGTCCAGGTGCCGAGTATCGCCCGTCAGCAGATAGGCCTGCGCCAGAACAACCAGGTGCTGATGCCGGTTCAATTCCCAGATCGCTTTGTGGTCTCCGGCGCGGGGCGTATCCAGGTAGGGAATGCGGCGAAAGTACTTGAGGCCGGTTTCGATGCCGCGCGGATAGTCGCGTCGCCAGCGGATATCCGGTCCCGCATCAACAATTGTTCCGAGAACTGGAAACTGGTGGCGCTGGATCTGCTCGGCAAGGTCGATCACTTGCTGCGCGCACTCACTTGCGGTAACGCCGTCGGGCAAAGGCAGCCGGGGGTCGAAATGGGCGTCGAACGCGGAACGGGGAGGTAGCGCGGTGAGGATGATGTTCACAAGTTCCTGGCGGGCCCGAGATAAGAGTTTCAAACCTCTATGTGCGGAATAGCGGGATATTTTCTGCGATCGAGAAATGCCGATTTCTCGGAAGTCCAAGCGATGTGCGATGAGATCCGGCACCGCGGCCCGGATGATGAGGGCTATCGGATCGAGGGACGAATGGGGATGGGAATGCGGCGTCTCAGCATTATCGATCTGGCTACCGGCCGCCAGCCGATCTCAAACGAAGACGGAACTGTGTGGGTGGTCTCGAACGGAGAGATCTATAACTATCGCGAACTGCGCACGTCACTCATACGGCATGACCATCGCTTTCGCACCCAGAGCGATACCGAGGTGCTGGTTCACATATACGAAGAGGAAGGCATCGACGGCCTGCAGCGCCTGCGCGGCATGTTCGCCTGTGCCATCTGGGATTCACGCACACGGTCGCTGCTCTTGGTGCGGGATCGCTTCGGCAAGAAACCGCTGTACTACGCGACGCTGCCGGAAGGCCTGTATTTTGGGAGCGAGCTGAAGTGCCTGCGCGCGGCGGGGGTGCCGCTGGATCACGACCGGGAAGCTTTGCAGCTATATTTCCTGCTGGGCTACGTCCCCGATCCGTGGACGCCGTATCTTGCGATTCACAAACTCCCGGCTGGCGGCTGGCTGCGCTGTGACGCCGGCGGTGGAATTGAGGAGGGCCGGTATTGGACTTTGCCCGTGCCCGCCGAGCGGCCTCCCACGGGCCTCAGCGAACTGGAAGCATCGGACCATGTGCGTCATGCCTTCGACCAAGCCGTCAAGATGCGCCTGGTCTCCGACGTTCCAGTGGGAGCCTTTCTGAGCGGCGGAATCGATTCCACTTCGGTGGCGGCATCCATGGCGCTGCAAAGTCCCAAGCCCATCAAAACATTTTCCATCGGATTTGAAGAGCCTGGGTTCAATGAGCTTTCGCTAGCGGGGGCGCTCGCCAAAAAGTATGGGACCGAGCACCATCACATGATCGTGCGGCCCGATTCGGTGGAACTGGTTGCCAAGCTGGTGCGGCACTTCGACGAACCGTTTGGGGATTCGTCCGCCATTCCCACCTATCTGGTCTCCCAGTTCGCAGCGCGATATGTAAAAGTGGCGCTCACCGGCGACGGCGGGGACGAGCTTTTCGCTGGATACGCGAGTTTTCTCAGCATGCAGCGGCTCCGAGTCTTGGACTATGTTCCTTCCGCCGTGCGTGCGCTGGTCTCGCGGTTTGCAGACCTGCTGCCCTACTCGGCCTACGGGAAGAACTATCTCCGAATGATCAGCCAGCCGACTGCCTGGGGACGCTATTTTGAGAACGCATCGTCACACTATCTATTGCGGCGCTTGCTGACACCGGAGTGGATGCCACCCGCCGACGCCGCGTTCCTGGCGCGAAAAATGGCGCACTCCTTGCTGAGTGACGGCAACGCCGCGCTCACCCAGGCGCTCTATTTTGAAGCCACCGCCAAGCTCACCGGCGACATGCTGGTGAAAGTGGATCGCATGTCGATGGCGAACTCGCTGGAAATCCGCTGCCCGCTCCTGGATCACCACCTGGCCGAACTGTCGGCGCGCATTCCGCATTCCTGGAAGCTGAAGAATGGCCGGGGGAAAGATATTTTCATTCGCGCCGTGGGCCACCGGTTGCCGCCGGAACTGCTGCGCCAGCCCAAGCGAGGCTTCGGCGTGCCGCTGGCAAGTTGGCTCCGGGGTTCGCTGCGAAATTTCGTGTGGGACCACCTGACCAGCCGGACCTTTCTCGACCGGCAAATGGTTTCGCCTGAGTTTGTGATGCATCTGCTGGAAGAGCACGATCGTGGACGCCGCGATAATCATCACCATCTTTGGAAGCTGCTGATGCTCGAATTGTGGTTCCAGGAGGATGGCCGGCTCCGAACAGCCGCAACGCCGGCGGAAGCTTGCGCGGTTTGAGCCAAGGGTGACCTATGTTGGTCGAATTGATTTTCTGGATTGCCGTCGCGATACCACTGTACGCGTTTGCGGGCTATCCGTTGGTTTTGCTTGGCCTTGGTTTGGCTTTTCATCGTGTGGTGAAAAAAGCTCCCATCCGGCCGTTCGTGTCATTGCTGATTCCCGCTTACAACGAGGCTCGCGTGATCGCACGGAAGATCCAGAACGCGCTGGCGCTCGATTACCCTACGGATGGGATGGAAATCGTCATCGTCTCCGACGGTTCAACCGATAAGACCGTTGACATCGCGCGATCGATGGACGGCGTCCGTGTGCTGGCGCTCCCGAAGAATCGTGGCAAAGTGGCGGCGCTTAACGCAGCAGTGCGGAAGTTGCACGGCGAGATCATTGTGTTTTCCGACGCTTCCGCGATGCTGGCGCCCGATTCCGTGCTTCGGCTGGTTGAGAATTTCGCGGATCCATCGGTGGGAGCCGCGAGCGGCCGCTACATGGTGGTGAAACCGGACGACGTGAATATCGGCACTTCTGAGGATTTCTACTGGAAGTACGAGGCGTTCATCAAGAGTCGGGAGTCGGGGATGGCGTCAACCTTGGGCGCTCACGGGCATCTGCACGCGATCCGCAAGGACCTTTATCCCTTCCCGCCCCGTGAAACAATCAACGACGATTACGTCATTCCGCTTTCCGTCATTGGGCGAGGATTTCGCGCGGTCCATGAACCGGCCGCCTTGGTCTACGAAGAAGCTCGTGAGATGACCGGATTTGGGCGGCGCATCCGGATTATGGCGGGGAATCTCCAGCAGCTCAGGCATCTGGGACAGTTCCTCGATCCATTCCAGCCTCTACCGTTATTGTTCTTCCTCTCTCACAAAGTGGCTCGGCTGTTGGTCCCTTTTGGGATGCTCACAGCCCTGGCCGCGAATGCCCTCCTGCTGGATTCCGGGATGTACGGCGTGCTGTTTAGCGCCCAGCTCCTGTTTTACGCTCTGGCTCTGTTCGGTCTCACCGGGCGCCTCCGTCCCAGGGCGCTCCGGCTTCCCTTCTATTTCTGCATGGTGAACAGCGCGGCATTCTTCGGCGTTTATCACGCGATGACGCGGCGCAGGAGCATGGCATGGAAATGAACGTGTCTAATTTGACACATCGTGTTCGAATGGAACACTGATTCAAAGCAATTAATCTATTTGGAATGAGCAATTTGCAAGTCGGCAAGCCGTCTGCATTTCTTCTCCACGAAGAGGAGAAAAAGCGATGCAGACCTTGAAATTCTTCGCAATCCTGGTGGCGGCGGCAAGTGAAATGGCGGCGGAGAGTGCGCCGTCGCGGCGTCTGATCGTAAATATTCCGGCACGCAAGATCGTGCTGGTGGAAGACGGGAAAATCTTGAAGATGTATTCGGTAGCAGTGGGCAAGAAGACCACGCCGAGCCCGAGCGGCACCTTCCATCTCGCGAGCCACGTAGTGAACCCGACCTATACACATGCCGGCAAGGTGGTGGGGCCAGGGCCGGCGAATCCGGTGGGTACGCGCTGGATGAGCATCGGCTTTCAAGGCTACGGCATCCACGGAACCAACCATCCGGAATCCATCGGCCACGCGGCGTCGCACGGGTGCATCCGGCTACGAAATCATGACGTCGAGGAATTGTTTGAACTAGTACGAGTGGGCGACGAGGTGGATTTGATCGCGGATCCGACTCCGGAAGAAGCCAGTTTGTTTGAGGAAACTCATGCAGGCAATCTACAGGCCAAGGCTGCGGCAGCCGATGGAAGAATCGTTGGAGGATTGCAATGACCTTCCTGAGCGCGCTCGGCGGATTCCCGGAAATGGTGCTGGGTCTGGCCTTCAGCCTCGGGTGCGCGTTGCTGCTCGCGTTCGTTTGTCTCCGATTTTTGCTGACTTTGATGGCGCGCCAACAATATAGTGTGACCCAGGATCATAATGTAATGAATGATCCGAGTCACGTTCGCTCTATTCTTCGGCTCGGTGCTGCTGTTGCCGGCTCAAACAACGGACCAGTCGCCAGCCCAGACCCCGCCAGAGCAAACAATGACGGACGCGGCGTCCCAACTGGCGTCCCGTATCTCATCCCTGCTGCCACGCCGAACACCGGTTTCGCTCGAAGCCCAGAACCTGTCGCAGCTCTCAGCGGCCGAATGGTTGAGCTTTCGCAACCTGTTGCGGGACGAATTGCGCAAGTTGGGTACAGAGACGGCGGGGACGCCGCCTGAATCCGGCTCGCCTGCCACGCTGGCGCGTGTGCGCGTCACGCTGTCTGAGGACGCACGGGGTTGGCTCTTCGTAGCTGAAGTTTCGAGCGGAGATAATCGGCAAGTCGCGATGCTTCCGTGGAAACAACCCTCCTCGGCTCAAACCAAACGGCAACTTAGCATCACGAAAAAACCTCTCTGGACACAGCCGGATCCCATACTCGACATCTTGCTCACCGACTCCGGCGCCCAGATGCTGGTTCTCAGTTCGGACAAATTGACGAGCTATCTTTTCATGGAGAACAAGTGGATGCTATCCGCTACAGCTTCCCTTGTGTTGCCTCGACCAATGCCTCGCGATCCGCGAGGGCGGCTCGAAGCCACACCAGACGGCTTTCGTGCATTCCTGCCTATGGCAATATGCCAGGGAACATTCAAACCCGAACTTCGGTTGACGTGCGTGAATGGAACTGAGACTTGGCCGGACACGCAAGTCCGTTGGATCGCAGATCGAAACACGCTCGAATCGGACGCAATGAAAACGCCCTTCTACGCCACTGCCAACGGACTGTTCTCGATGACGGATGGCCGCGTGCAGGATCGCTCCGGGCAGCCTGTCGCGGGATCCGAAGGCTGGGGCAGCGACATCGCGAGTGTCGAGGATCCCTGCGGCTCCCGAACTGCCGTTTTTGCCAGCAGTCCTGATACCGGCCGGGAAGAAGTTCGGCTATACGACGTTGTAAGCGGCCAAGCCACTCCCGCAAGCGATCCCACCTCATTACCCGGCCCGGTGACTGCACTTTGGCCGTCGGAAATGCACGGTGAAGCGACCATGGTGGCACGAAACTTGCAAACTGGACAATATGAGGCTTCCCGGCTGGGCGTCGTTTGCACTAAGTAGCCTCCTCTTCTCTAGCTTGCTTACGGGAGCCGTGCGTCCCCGCTATGGGGGAACCTTGACCGTGGAGCTGTCCAACGCTTGGACCACGCTCGATCCCAATAGCTTCAAAACCGCGCTTTCGGTTCCGATCGCTGAGACGCTGGTGCGCGTCGGCTCGCACGGCGAGATCGAACCCGTGCTCGTAGTGGCCTGGCAGCACGATCCGGATTTTAGGCGTTGGCGATTCTCATTGCGTCCGAGAGTCACGTTCCATGACGGCGAGGCGCTCACTGCTGCAACCGCCGCTCCCCCGCTACTCGCGGCACTCAAGCAAACGTATAGCGATGTTTCGATTGAGGCTGGAGGTCAAGCCATCGTGGTGCACTCGGACCACGCCATGCCCGAACTGCTGGCAGAACTTGCTTTGCCACGTGCCGCAGTCTTTCGGAAAAGCGATACGAATGCGCTCATTGGCACCGGGCCATTTCGTGTCACTACCTGGGACCCGGGCCGGCGCTTGACGCTGGCCGCGTTCGACAACTACTGGGGTGGACGGCCCTATCTCGATTCCGTCGAGATCGAGTTCGGCTCTGGCCACGGGCGCGCCGATCTGTTCGATATCCCAGTAGGCCCCGCGCGGCGAATCCTTCCTGAAAGCTTGGCGACGTGGTCGTCCGCGCCGCGTGCGCTGCTGGCAATTACTTCAACCAATGCGGACCCCGTGCTGTTGCAAGCGCTCGCGCTACTGATCGACCGCGTTCCCATCCTGAATGTGCTCGCGCAGCACAAGGGAGAAGTGGCTTTCGGTCTTTTGCCGCAATGGCTCTCAGGCTATGCGTTCCTGTTTCAGTCGACGCCGGATGTGATGCACGCCAAGCAGCTTGTGTCTTCGCTGCGACTGGGACCGACGAGCCTCAGCTACCCGGCTGACGATCTTTTCCTGCGATCGGTGGCAGAGCGCATTGCATTGAATGCGCGCGATGCAGGGATCACGATCCAGCCCACATCGGCCGGCAATGGCCATCTTCGATTGATGGAATGGCCGCTCGAATCGACCGACGCCGCGAATGAACTCGGGCGCATCGCAGAACAGTTGGGAGCCAGCGATCGCGCCAGGCAGCTGGATGCCGCCAAGCCCGAGACTTTGTACCAGGTGGAGCGATCTTTGCTGGATGACCATCGCATCATTCCGCTGATTCACGTGCGTGAGACTTATGGCATCGCGCCGCGAGTTCACTTTCAGTCGCCCACATCGGACCCGTTCACGCTGCATCTGGAAGACGCATGGGTACAACCATGAACTTTCGGACGAAGGTCTTCCTCAGTATTACCGCAACCGTTATTCTCGCGGTGTGGATTGTCGCGGCGGTAGTTTCGACGCTGGTCAGTCAATCGTTCGAACGGAGAGATGCGCAGCGCACCGCGGCTCTCGTGAGCCAATTGCAGCGCGAATTCGAACGGCGAGGCAGCGACGTGGCTCGTCGTGTGGAAGCCGTCGCGAACTCCGACTCGGTGCAGCGACTGGCTGTCAATCTTGTTGGACCAGCCGGCGGACAACTGGACACCTCGCAATACTTCGCCGCGGCCCAGACGCTGGCGCAAGAACAATCGCTCGATTTCCTGGAGCTGGTGGGGCCGGATACAGCGATCATCAGCTCAGCCGAATGGCCGGCCCGCTTCGGATACAAAGAAGATTGGCTGGCGCAGCCAGTGGATTGGAAAGCGCAGGGCGTCTTCCTGCGGGAAGAACACCTGGCCGACGGTCTGGCGCTTGGTTTGATTACCGTTCGCACCATTGCCCCCAGCGACAAGACTCTCTACGTAGTGGGCGGCCAGCAAGTGGATTCGGACTTCCTTGCTTCCTTGCCCGCAATCGAAGGCGTCCGCCTGGAGCTCATCCGCGATTTCGATATGCCCCAGGGCTTGGCCGGCGCACTGGTCGCCGATGTCCGCCGCGAACCTCGCGAGTTGAAACGCGTAACCGACGCCACCAGCATCACAGCCATCCCGCTGGAGGGCCGCGACAAACAATTGCTGGCGATTCTGTTGGTTGAAAACTCGCGCGCCGAGTTGCTCAGTTTGAAGCGCTATATCCAGGAAACTGCGGCAGCCGTGGGCGGCGCTGGCGTTCTGTTGGGATTGATGCTGAGCTTTTGGACCGCGTCACGCGTCACACGTCCGTTGCGAGATCTGGCTTCCAGCGTGCGGGAGGTCGCCTTGGGCAAATGGGACACGCGGGCCAACGTGGGGTCCTCGGACGAAGTGGGACAATTGGCGCGCGACTTTAACGGTATGACCGAGCAATTAGTGGAGCAGCGCGATCGTATGATCCAGGCCGAGCGGGTGGCCGCATGGCGCGAACTGGCCCGCCGCCTGGCTCACGAGCTGAAGAATCCTCTGTTCCCGCTTCAGATCACTATCGAGAATTTACAGCGCGCAAGGGCTGCGTCGCCTGAGCAGTTCGACGAGGTGTTTCGCGAGAGCACTTCGACGCTGCTCGCGGAGCTGGACCACTTGAAGACCATCGTGGGACGGTTCAGCGATTTCGCCAAGATGCCCGCGCCGCAGCTCGAACGCGTTGACGTGAATCAAATGGCGCGCGAAGTGGTTCATCTGTTTGAAGCGCAACTTCAGGCCCCCGGCCGGCCGCGCGTCGAAACGAAATTGCAACTCGCAGCGGAAGTTGGCGAAGTTCTGGCCGATCCAGACCAGTTGCGCAGGGCATTGAGGAATTTAGTATTGAACGCGCTGGACGCCATGCCTCAGGGCGGAACCCTTACCATCCGAACGGCGCGGCACGACAATAAGGTCGCCCTGGAAGTGTCGGACACCGGCGAGGGTCTGACCCCGGAAGAAGTTGACCGTCTGTTCACGCCCTATTACACAACCAAACAGCACGGAACGGGGCTGGGCTTGGCAATCGTGCAGTCCGTGGTAAGCGATCATAAAGGCACCATCACCGTACATAGTGAGCCGGGCCAAGGTGCGACATTTCGTATCGAATTAAAGGCGAATGCATGAGCAAATTGCTGTTGGTGGACGACGACGCGAACACTCTGGCATCGCTGGCGCGGGCTTTTCGACTGGCGGGGCATGAGGCGGTGGTGTGCGATCAAGCGGATCGCGCGCTGGAACTTGCGAAGGCGCAGCGCTTTGACGTAATTCTGTCCGACGTCGTTATGCCCGGTAAGGACGGGCTCGCGCTGCTGGCCGATTTGAAAGCGGCGGGCGTGGCGGCGCCGGTGGTGATGATCTCGGGACAAGCCAGCATCGAAATGGCGGTGCGGGCAACGCGTCTAGGCGCGGTAGATTTCCTGGAGAAGCCCCTCTCCACCGAAAAGCTGCTGGTCACCGTCGAAAACATGGTGAAGCTAGCGCGTCTGGAAGACGAGAACAAACGGCTCCGTCAGCGCGCGGGCAAGCAGGAACTGATCTGGAAATCGGCCGTGATGCAGAGCGTCATGGCGAAAGTGGAGCGCGTGGCAGCCAGCGAAACTCGCGTGGCCATCCTCGGCGAAACGGGAGCCGGAAAGGAACTGATTGCGCGCACCGTCCATGAGAAGAGCCAGCGCCGCAATGGCCCGTTCATCACGCTCAACTGCGCGGCTGTTCCCGCAGAGCTGATCGAATCCGAACTGTTCGGCCACGAGAAGGGTGCTTTTACCGGCGCGGCCACACGTCACACCGGCAAGTTCGAGCAGGCGCATGGCGGCACGCTTTTCCTGGACGAGATCGGCGACATGCCGCCGATCATGCAGGCCAAGTTGCTGCGCGTTCTGGAGCAAAAGGAAGTGGAACGGATCGGCGGTGACCGGCCTATTGCCGTTGACGTGCGGGTCATTGTAGCCACGCACCGCAATTTGGATGAGCTGGTGCGCAAAGGCGAATTTCGCCAGGATCTGTATCATCGCGTCTTTGTTTTTCCCGTGGTCCTGCCTCCCCTGCGCGAGCGGCGGGAAGATATTCGGCTCTTAGTGGATTTCTTCGCGCAGGCCGTCGTGGAGCAGAACGATTGGAAGCCGCGCGAGATTGCGCCGGAGGCGTATGCGGAGCTAGAGCGCTATTCGTGGCCCGGCAATGTGCGTGAGTTGCGGAATGTCGTGGAGCGGCTGTTGCTGTTGACGGACGACCGCGTAGACGCCTCCACCGCTCGCTTGGCGCTGCCGTTCGATTCAAGCGCACCCCCGCAATCCGCCGAATCCGGCCCGCTTTCGGAGCGTATGGACGCCCACGAACGCGAGATCATTATCGCCGAGCTGAAAAAGCACAATTACAAGATGACGGACACCGCCAAGGCGCTTGGCCTGGAGCGCAGCCATCTGTACAAGAAGTGCCAGCAGCTGGGCATCGAACATCGCAGTATGGCAGGTTAACGATTTCTGGCAGATCTGCTAATCTTGGCAGTATGGAACGATTCACCGTGGCAGTAGACGGTTCGGGAAGGATACTGCTCCCCGCTAAGGTTCGCAAACAACTAAACCTGCGCAAGGGCTCGGAGCTCATCGCCAGTTTGGACAGCAAACAGCGGCTCGTGCTCAATACGCGCGCTCAGGCTCTCCGGGAAGTGCAGGAATTCTTCTCCAGCCGCCGGCCTGCCGGCACACTCTGGTCGGAGGAAATCATACAAGATCGCCGCAGGGAAGCCCGCCGCGAACTCGATGATTGAATATATTTTGGACTCTACGGCCCTCATTGCTTTGGTGGGCCTGGAATCCGGTTCTCAACGTATCGCGGAACTGTTGCAGAACTCCGCGGTCAGCGCAGTGAATCTTGCCGAAACAGCAAACAAGCTCCTAGAAAAGGGATTCTCCCCGACCGAGGTAAGAGCGTCTCTGGCGAAGTTGGAACTTCAAGTAGAAGATTGGTCCGAAGATATGGCGTATCGAAGCGCGGAGTTTACTCAGTTCAACAAATCGCACGGCCTCTCGCTTGGCGATCGCGCGTGCCTTACTCTAGCGAAACAACTCCATGCAACCGCCGTCACCTCCGACCGCACATGGCGCCGCGCGCCGTCACTAGGCGTCCCTATAATGATATTTCGATGAGAATTGGCGTCTTCACGGCACTACTCAGCAAGCTTCCGTTGGTCCAGGTTCTCGAAAAACTCCAGAGTCTCGACATTCACACCGTGGAGCTGGGCACCGGCAATTACCCAGGCGATCCGCACTGCCCGCTCGCGATGCTTACCGATCGCAATGCGTTGCGCGAGTTCAAGCTGAAGCTGGAAGACCGCGGTTTCACCATCAGTGCATTGAGCTGTCATGGAAATCCGCTGCATCCCAATGCATCGCTCGCCAAAGCTTTCCAGGAGACCAGCCGGAAGACGGTGCGCCTGGCCGAGAAGCTCGGCGTGCCCGTGGTCATTGACTTTTCCGGCTGTCCCGGCGATAGCAATTCGGCAAAATATCCGAACTGGATCACATGCCCCTGGCCGCCCGAGTATCTCGAAGCGCTCGATTGGCAATGGGAGAAGAAGGTCACGCCGTTTTGGACCAGGCACGCTCAGTTCGCCAAAGATCACGGTGTCAAAATCGCCATCGAAATGCATCCCGGCTTCGTTGCGTATAGTCCTGAAACGCTGCTGAAGCTGCGATCCATCGCGGGCCCGGCCATCGGCTGCAACTACGATCCCAGTCACATGTTCTGGCAGGGCATAGATCCTATTGAAGCCATCCGGGTGCTAGGCGATTCCATTTTTCACGTACACGCCAAGGACACTCAGATGTACGCGGCAAACCTTCCGAAAGCCGGCGTACTCGATACGAAGAAGTACACTGACGAGCGAAACCGTTCCTGGATCTTTCGGACCGTGGGATATGGGCACTCCTTCGGCTGGTGGAAGGAATTCATTTCCACTCTGCGCATGTACGGGTACGACTACGTGCTATCCATCGAGCATGAGGACTCGTTGATGTCGGCCGAGGAAGGCCTCGCAAAAGCGGCGGCGTTCCTGAACGGGATCGTGATCAAAGAGAAGCCGACCCAAGCCTTTTGGGTTTAGTTGAGCATAGCCTTTTGGGTTTAGTGACGGCGCGATGAACCGCCCGAGGCATTGCGGAATTTCGCCGGGGTCATGCCCGAGTGTTTCTTGAAGAGAGCGCAGAAGTGGCTCTGATCGGAGAATCCGCAAGAGTTTGCGATTTCGCCCAGCGAGAGCTCCGATCTGGGTAAAAGTTCGGTAGCATGCTCGATACGGCGCTTACGAATGTATTCACCAACCGTCATGTGATAGTGCCGGTGGAACTCGCGCGACAGATGCACCGGGTGTACTCCCGCGATGGCCGCAAACGACGCGAGGCTGGGTGCTCTGAGATAGGAATCTGCCAATGACTCACGCACTCGCCGCAACCAATTCGGGGCAGTGGATCCATGCGTCTCACCCGAGGAGCGCGCGCTCTCGGCCAGCATTTCGAGCAGCACGCCCTCCATCGCCAACGGCGCGATGTCGTCCTGCGCCATAAACTCGCGCATTATTCTATTGGCGAGCCACTTTGCCAGCGGCCCCGCGATCTCGCGCGGTTCCGATAGACAGCCAGCATGTTCGTCACCCAACCGCTGCAACGCGCCCGGCTCGATTTTCACCCGCAGCAAGCGAACCGCCGCTGGAAACTGATTCTCGTGGCGCTCGCCTGCCGGCAAGAGATGTAACGCACCCTCGCCCCATTGGAATTCGCGATGAGAGTATCTCTCGATGTAATGTCCGGAAAGAACCAGAGTGAGATAGGAATCAGCATGGCAATGCCGCGGCAGCGATACCCCTGCTACATACAGTCCTTCGGTGAGAGAAAATCCCACGATGTCACGGCGGCGGATGGTGCTTCCAGCCGCATCCGTTACAGGACAGGAACCACTTGGCGTCATGAAATATTCTACGTAGCCGGGGGCGCATTCGTTTGCGGAAATTGAGCTTCCGCCGCGTGATTCCCACGGGCGGACACCACTTCCCAAAGGCGAACGGAGGTATTGAGAAACAGGGCGAATGCTACTTGAATTCGGGACTGCTGGCGTTCGCGGCTTCAGCGGACCAATTTTGGTGAATGAGCCCGTTCTGGTCGGTATAGAACGTACGACGGCCTGAAGTATTGAACACCTTGGGATTCGCGTTGAGAGTGTAGCCGGAAGGCGTCGCCGTCATGGTGAATGTATACCCGTCCTTGTCACCGACCGCCAGCGCGCCAGGGATCAGGTCGGCAGCCTGCGGTCCTGGTCCGCCGCTGGTGGGCGGCCCCAATTCGGCCAGCGTGGTTGCAAACCTCTGGAACTGCGACATGTACTGTACCTGCATGGTGTTAATGGTCTGCAATTCGCGGATCACCGCCATCTCGTTGGCATTCATGCGCGCGCTTCCCAGCTTGGGAACGGCGATAGCCAAAATAATCAGGATGATCGCGATCACGATCAAAAGCTCAATCAGCGAGAAGCCGCCAGCGCTGCGGCGTTTGCGAAACTGCACCATGACAACAATTATGACGCGAAATCCTGCCGGAGCGTGGAAGGCCGTTGGTCCTGGTACTGACTGCCCCCGGCCGCCAGTGCTATGGCGCCAAGCGCACCCGACCGTCCGCCCAGTTGGGAAGGCACGATTTCAGGAGGATCCAGATATCCGTTGAGCAACTCCGCTACCTTGGCCCGAACCTTGGGAAATAGCTCCTCGCGCTGCATGACGCCGCCACCCAGCACCACGCGTTCGGGCGAGAGGATGCAAGTCCAATTCACGATCCCCAGAGCCAAATATTCGGCCTCCAGGTCCCAGGCAGGATGCCCGGCGGGAAGCAGATGCCCCGGTTGGTTCCAGCGCGCCTCAATGGCTGGGGCGGCAGCCAGCCCCTCCAGACAGTCGCCATGATAGGGACAGTTGCCGTCAAACGGATCGCGCACGCGATCGTGAGGCACTCGAATGTGGCCCATTTCGGGATGCAGCTGGCCGTGCAGCAGGCGGCCGTCCACTAGCGCCCCTCCGCCCAGGCCTGTGCCAACCGTGACGTACAGGAAGGTGCTCAGGCCGCGCGCAGCGCCCCAACGGGACTCGGCCAGGGCTGCGGCATTGACGTCCGTATCGAATGCAATCGGTGTCCCGAGCGCCCGGTGAACGGTCCCGGCAAAGTCGAAGTTCCGCCAGGCGCGTTTCGGCGTGGAAGTAATGTAGCCGAAGGTAGGCGATTGCGGATTCCGATCGATGGGGCCGAATGAGGCGATTCCGATGGCTCCTACTGGGTCGGCGGCCCGAAAGAAATCGACAAGATGCCCGATGGTTTCCTCGGGCGTGGTGGTAGGAAACTCGGCAAACATGGCGTCTTCGGGACCACTGCCGGCGGCGCAAACAAACTTCGATCCTCCAGCTTCGATTCCCCCGAAACGCGGCATGAGCCTAGCTTACGCGGGTCCAGTGTACAATAAAAGTATCCATGAAATTATCCGAATTTGCCCGTGTATTGGCTCTTTCCGGCCTCGCCGCCGCGGCTATTGCCCAACCGCCCTCCCCTGCCTCTCCTCCCAAAACTGGTACTCCGGCGCCGGCCCAGGTAGCCGCCCCCGAAAGTAATCTCGCACCCGACACCGTAGTTCTCACCATCGGCGATCAACGAATGACGCGCGCTCAATTCGAAGTGTTGTTGATGGCTTTGGCGCAAAACGGCCGTCCGGCATCCAGTCCAGCTCAGAAGAGACAAGTGGCTGAGCAGTACGCAGAATTGGAAACCATGGCGCAGGAAGCCCGTAAGCGCAAACTGGATGAGAGCCCTGAAGTGAAGCAGATGATGGCCATACAAGGCGACAGCTACCTCGCCAACACTTTGGCAAAGCGGGTTACCGACGACACGCACTTCACAGAGCTCGATCTGCGATCGTATTATGACAGTAACAAGAGCGAGTTTGAGCAAGCCAAAGGAAGCCACATCTTGATCCGCTTCAAGGGATCAACCGCTCCTCTGAAGCCCAATGAGAAGGATCTGACCGACGCGGAAGCGCTGGCCAAGGCCCAGGACATTCGCAAGCAGATACTGGCGGGCGCCGATTTCGCGACGCTGGCGAAGGCCGAATCGGACGACGTGGGTTCCGGCGCCAAAGGTGGCGACCTGGGCGAATTCAAGCGCGGCCAGATGGTGGCGGCGTTCGACCAAGCGGCATTCTCCTTGCCGATAGGCGAAGTCAGCGAACCGGTGAAGACGCAGTTTGGCTACCACATCATCAAGGTCACGGCGCGCACCTCGAAGTCTTTCGAGGAGGTCAAGCCACAAATCGAAAAAGATCTCAAGCCAAAGCTGGCCAAAGAAGCCTTGGAGCAGGTGAAAGCGCATACGGCGGTGACGCTGAACGACGCTTATTTCGGTAAAGAAACAATGCCTCCAGGGCCGTTAGGCCCGGGCAAGTAGCCGGCTGATTCAGTTTCACTCCATTCTTCCTGCCCACTCCAGGAAGCGCAACAGATCGCGGCGGTGCTGCCAGATAAAACGCCAGAAGTCGGCAAAGCCGATCTTGTCAGCTGAAACGCCCCAATAGGTTTCCATGCGCCAGCGCAAGTAGGGGCTGCGCCAGGGACAAAAGCGATATCCCCTGCTGGCGCGCCACACGAAGCGCAGCATCACTTCGGTTCCAGCATCAGTGCAGCTGGCTCAGGGCTTTCTTAGGCGATGTATCGGGAGTTGCATAGTAGCCCGTGCGCGTGCGCACTTGCGGGTGCCCCGCGCCATTCACGGTCACTTTGATCTGGCGGAAGCTGCCATCCATCTCTTGGACCGTCGGTGAATAGGCGATGGTGTATTGATTGCGGATTTCGTGCGCCACCTGTAGAGCAATGGCATCCACCTCGGCCGGACCCTTGGGATAAAAAGCGAGGCCGCCAGAATCGCGAGTAATGGCATCCAGCGCGCGCTTGGCCAACCGCGCCTCGCGTCGCTCCTCCTCGTTCAATAGACCGATCGAATACACCAGCACTTCATTCTGCTGCGCGCGGTTCACTAGCTTTTCAAGACTGATGTTGCTCGCGTTATCGTTGCCGTCGGTGATCACCAGCAGAACTTTCTTTTGGCGATGGCCTTCCTTCTTGAGATAGGTCAGCGACGAATCGATAGCGTCGCGCATGGCGGTGCCGCCGCGAGAATCGATGCGAGCGATGCCCTCTTCCATTTTCTTGATGTCGCTGGTCAGAGGAACGTCCAGATAAGGGTCGTCATTGAAATTGACGATGAAGACTTCGTCCTGGGGGTTCGAAGCTCTCACCAGGTCCAGGGAAGAGGTCTCTACGTTCTGCCGTTTCTCGCGCATGCTGCCGCTGTTATCGATGATGATGCCGAGCGAAATGGGCACATCCTCGCGGCGAAAGACCTTAATCGGCTGCTCAACGCCATTTTCAAAGACCTTGAACGCCTTCTGCTGCAGGTCGGTCACCAGCTTGCCGTCCTTGTTCAATACACTGACGGGCAGCACCACCAGGCGCGTGCCAACAGTAAAGGTCGGATCGTCGGAATTCGCGGATGGAGGCGGCGGGCTTTGGGCCCAAACAAAGCAGGAGGAAGCCAGTAAGGAAAGGGCAGCGATACTACTGAGAGGGCGCATAATACCCGAGGCGGAAAAATGCCTTGAGCGGAGGAAGGCCACGCGGCTGCACCAGCTTAACGTTGACGTGACGATACTTGCCGTCTCTGGTCTGATTGGTGGAGCTATAGTAGAGCACGTATTGATTGCGAAGCTCGATTCCGATTTTTGCGGCGATGTCAGCAAGTTCGTTGAGATTCTCCACATTGTAACTGCGGCCGCCGGTTAGCTCTGCAACCTCGCTCAACAGGCTCGGCCCCATCTGCTCTTCCGGAGTGCGTCCGCGCGATCCAACGGGCTCGAAAATTCCGATGCCATAGATCTGCACGTCCGCTTCGCGAACCGCGTTTTTGATCTCACTTTCAGTATAACGGCTGTTGTTGTCGCCGCCATCGGAGATGATCAGAATCGCCTTGCGCGGGTTGCGCGCCTTCTTCATCTGATTCATGGCCATGTAGACGCCATCCAGAAGCGCGGTCTTGCCTTTCGACTGCGCAAACTCCAGCCGGTTCTGAATATCTTCGGTATCGGCGGTAAACGGCACCACCAGCTCCGGCCGATCGTTAAACTCGACCAGGAAAAATTCGTCCTCCGGATTGGCGGTCTTGAAAAACTGCACGGCGGCTTGCCGCGACTTCTGCAACTTCGGCCCCATACTGCCGCTGGTGTCGAACACCAATCCAATGGAAAGAGGCGCATCTTCGCTCGAGAAGTCCCGGATCTTTTGTTCGATCTTGTCTTCGAAAAGGCGGAAATGCTCTTTTTCCAGGCCCGTGACGAAGCGATTCAGAGGATCTGTGACCGTCACATTGATTTGGACCAGCGTGGTGTCTACACGGATGCTTCCGGCACGCTCTTCCAGAATTGCCGCGGCAGTGTCTTTTTCAGCAGTTTTGCCGCGGGGAGTGATGGAGACCTTGTCGTCATCGGCGGAACTAGCCGCCGACGTGGCGATGAGCAACCCAAGAACAGGGATGAGAGATGCAAGAAGGCCGAAACTTCCAACCCGTGCTAAGCCGCGCGCCACCGTAATTCACCCGCCTACGCTACAACTTTTTACAGTATAACATCGCCCTCCGCCCCTGAATATGAGAATCTGAATTTCCATGTCGTGATTCTTGCACTGACTGCGCCCGAGGCTGCCTGAAAAAATTGCAATCCCCAGGCCGTCGCCAAGCTTTACATGTGATCAAAACAAAGCGCTTTCAGGATGGTGATGTAGTTGCTCGAAGTAACGCTTTAGTCTTCGCGATGCTAGGAGGAGGTCCACCCATGAATCAGCTAAGCGTGATCCTATTATTTACTGTAGGGTCTTTACTTCCTGTCGGTCTGTGGGCGCAAGTTCCCCAGCCTCCACAGAACAGCGGTGACCAGCCCATCTTCCGCGTCACGGTGGTGGAGCGGACTACCAACGCGGTGAGCTATCGTCATCGCAGTGGTTGGACCAAGGTAGACTTGCGGGGCACGCCGCTCGCCCCCGATGCCACGGGACATGCCGATGTGAATAGCCGGCCCGGCTACATCGAAGTGAAAACGGAGATGCACAAGCTGCTTCCCGCTTCCCAGTACGGGCCCGAATATCTCACCTATGTGCTCTGGGCGATCACTCCAGAGGGCCGCTCGAAGAACTTGGGCGAAGTAGTGTTGGACGGCGGGAGCTCGCACTTGGACGTCACCACGGATTTGCAGGCTTTCGCGCTGATCGTGACGGCCGAGCCGTATTTCGGCGTCAGCCAACCGAGCGATGTGGTGGTGATGGAGAACATCATTCGCGAAGACACGCTCGGCAAAGTTGAGCAGACTAGCGTGAAATACGATTTGCTGAAGCGGGGCTCCTACACCATGACCGGAACCCCCGGGAAGTTCCACGCTGTGAAGACTGACAAAACCGTGCCGTTGCAGTTGCTGGAAGCGGAGAACGCCGTTGAAATCGCGCAGGTGGCCAACGCGGACCAGTACGCCAAGGACATCTATGACAGCGCCGACAGCCTGCTGCGGCAGGCCGAGACGTACCAGGCGCGCAAAGCCGGCTCGAAGCCCGTCATCATGACGTCGCGCGAAGCGGTGCAGAATGCCGAGACAGCCCGGCTGCTGGCTTTGAAACGTGAAGAAGACGAACGCATCGCAAACGAGAAGAAGGCGGCGGCGGATCGCGAAGCGGCCGCGCGCGCAGCGGCGGATGAATCGGCTCGCCAAAAGGCGGAAGCGGATGTGCACGCGGCGGAGTCGGCTCGGATGGCTGCCGAGCAGGCTCGAAAGGCGGCTGAGGACAGGGCGGCGGCGGAAGAGGCGCGGGCCCGAGAGCAAGCCGAGCGGCTGCGGGCTGAACAGGCCAAGCTGTCGGCGGATGAACAGCAGCGGCAAGCCGAACTGGCCCGTTTGCAAGCGCAACAAGCCGAGCAAAAGGCGCGAGAAGCGGACCGCCTGCGCGCGCAGGCCGAGCAGGCTCAGCAACAGTTGCGCCAGCAGTTGCTGGAGCAGTTCAATTTGATCCTGGAAACGCGCGACACCGCGCGCGGGTTGATCGTGAATATGTCGGACGTTCTGTTCGATTTCAACAAGTACACCTTGCGTCCGGCAGCGCGCGAAAAACTCGCCAAGATCTCCGGCATTATTCTTTCTCATCCCGGCTTGCGCCTGGAGGTTGACGGGTACACGGACAGCGTCGGCAGCGAAGACTACAACCTGAAGCTCTCCGATCACCGCGCCGAAGGCGTGCGAAGCTATCTGATCGGCGAAGGCATCGCGCCCGACAATGTCGACTCGAAGGGCTTCGGCAAAGACAATCCGGTGGCCTCCAACGACACAGCCGCTGGCCGTCAAAAGAATCGCCGCGTAGAGATGGTGGTGTCAGGCGACATTATCGGCACTCCGATTGGTCCATCGGTGAAGCAATCGCCGTAGGCACGGACGACCCGAGCGCTCCGGTCTGGTCGATCGACGTTCAGTTATTCTCTGGTGGAAATCAGAATCAGTCTTGGTGACCCGATCTGATAAGCCTCCCCACTAAATGAGCCAAGCAGTTCCGTGGGGCGGAGTCCTGCCCCCCGGTGCATCCGGCAGAGTTCCCCCGCTGTGAAGAGGTAACTCGCGGTAGGTCGCGTCTCTACGTGGCCATTGCTCACGAACGTGTAGTCTATATCGAGGCGGCTTTCTTCCGGATGATAGCGGTTCTCGCTGAGCATGAGGATATCCCCCAGCCGGAACCACCTGGTCCTGGCCAGCGAGGGCAGAAGCGATTCCGCCACCATTCCGGTATCCACCACCAATCGCGCGCCGGGTTTCAACGCGCGTGCTACCGCGGCCAGGAATTGGCAGGCCTCATCCCATGCCAGGTAGCCAAAGCTGTTGCCGAAGCAATACGCTCCATCGAACTCAGAGACCGCGGAAAGCGAACGCATGTCGTCTTGCACCCACCGGATCGGGTGGGTCGATGCTTGGCGCGCTTCCGCGATAAACTCCTCGCTCAAATCGAGGCCCGTCAATTTGTAGCCACGAGCGGCGAGTTCGATTGCGTGCCGCCCGTTGCCACACGGAATGTCGAGTAATTCCGCGCCAGCCTGAATATTCAACGCCCGTTCGAGGAAATCCACCTCGCCGCGGGTCATTTCATTAGTAGTGACGTACCGCCAGGCGTCCAATGCGACGCCGCGAAAAAATGGCACTTGCCAATTCGATTGCATGTTTCTCCTTCGAGTAGACACACGAACAGTTGCAGTTGTGGGCCGCGAAGAAGAATTATCGGACGGCGTTAGAAGTCAAAGGCGCTCACTCAAGATAACAGATCCGGGCACGCTACTAGCGTTCGACCAGGATCGCTGAGATGGCGCCGTCGCCATTGGAGCAAAAGATCAACTTGTTGTCGGCATCGAAGTCTATCGCGTCCACCCGCGTGCCGATCGGTAGCGTCGCGATCACTTTGCCCGTGTCCCCATTCATCACCCCCATCCCTTACTGCGGCATCCGATGAATAAGCGCGAGTTCGTCGCATCGATGGCAAGCCCAGTGCCGGTGACCTTCCCATCCACAACGCTTGCTTGGGCTGATCGCCGTAGCTTCGCGCCGATCCATAACCCTGGCACTCATCCCACCCGTAGTACGTGTGGTACGAAAGCGTTAGTTAAACGGTACAAAAGCACTGTTGTTTAGAAAGCAGAAACCGCCTCTTGTTGGAAAGACCTTTCCAGTTTAGTAATGACTAAGACACCTGAACTCGTTCATTCCGATGAGCGAGGCGAGCGCATTTGATCGAGCAAAACGGGCCATGCCGGCCTAGTCCGAGGAGAGACTATGTTTAAAACGTTATCAATTGCGGCAGTTCTAGTCGGCTTTGCCGTTACACTGTCCGCGCAAGTATCACCGTATCCTGACACGTTCAAAGTGAACTACTTTGCGAACGCAAACACGGAGGGCTGTCTGGACGGTACCCTGCGCATCACCAACGTGGGAACCCAGACCGGCTCCACGACCGATCCTTCCGGTAACCTGTGCGCCCTGATTTACGTGTTCGACGCGAGCCAGGAACTGTCGGAATGCTGCGGCAGCAAGATAACTCCGGATGGCTTGCTGACGCTGAGCGTCAACAACGATCTCACATCCAACCAGAAGACTCTGACTGACGTTCCCCTGGTCACCGGAGACTTGAAGATAGTCTCTTCCACCAGCTGCAACCCGACGAAACCGGCGCCAGCAGCCGGGGTTCGCGCTTGGATGACTCACATGCAGACCTTCGTTCCTCCATTCGCCTTTCAAACCGAGACGGAGTCTTCCGATAGCAACCTGAGCACGGGAGAATTAGACGGCCTGGCAGCTCGGTGCGCTGCTATTCACTTGGTCGGCAGCGGCTTCGGCATCTGCACGTGCGGCACCAGCACAGCACCATAGTGGCTTCTGACTGGTAGCGGCGGCTGGCCGGGATGAATCGTCGCCAGCCCCCGCCACTTCGGATGTACTCAGCGCGCAGGATTAGTATTCAAACTTTAGCGAAATTCTTTTATCAAATCCTTCAGAATACTTACTCATTTCGCCTCGAGTGGCAGGGACGATACGCAGCAAGCAACGCGAGCACCAAAGGTACCGCCAAGCCAACCTGTTCCTCGGTGTAGCACATAACACCGCATAGAACCACAACTGACGACAGGATCTGGACATTCGCGTCAACACGGGCGCATGAAAATGCGCCTGACGCCCGAGACAGGCAGCTAAAGCTCATCATTCCTTATGACTTACGCGCCTGTACGCCGGGGCAGAATCCGCGCTGCGCGTGCAAATCCCCCCGGGTGAGCCAGCGGATACTTATCGCATCGTTAGTACGTGCGGTACGAAAGCGTTAGCTAAACGGTACAAAAGCACCGTTGTTCCTATGAGAAAGCAGAAACCGCCTCTTGTTGGAAAGACCTTTACCGTTTAGTAATAACTAAGACACCTGAACTCGTTCATTCCGATGAGCGAGACGAGCGCACTAGATCGAGCAAAACGGGCCACGCCGGACTAGCCAGCCGGCAAGAACCGCCAACGATTATTCTTTGGCGCAATAAATTGCTTCCGAGGAGAAACTATGTTTAAGACGCTATCAATTGCGGCAGTTCTAGTCGGCTTTGCCGTCACACTGTCCGCGCAAGTATCACCGTATCCTGACACGTTCAAAGTGAACTACTTTTCGAATGCGAACACGGAAGGCTGTCTGGACGGTACCCTGCGCATCACCAACGTGGGAACCCAGATCGGCTCCAAGACCGATCCTTCCGGTAACCTGTGCGCCCTGATTTACGTGTTCGACCCGAACCAGGAACTGTCCGAGTGCTGCAGTTGCAAGGTAACTCCGGATGGCTTGTTGACACTGAGCGTGAACAACGATCTCACATCCAACACCCTGACTACTATTCCCCTGGTGACCGGAGACGTGAAGATCGTCTCTTCCACCAGCTGCAACCCCACGAAACCGGCGCCGGCTGCTGGGCTTCGCGCCTGGATGACTCACATGCAGAACTTCGTTCCTCCATTCGCCTTTCAAACCGAGACGGAGTCTTCCGATAGCAACCTGAGCACGGGAGAATTGAACGGCCTGGCAGCTCGATGCGCTGCTCTCGCACTGGACGGCAGCGGACACGGCATCTGCTCGTGCGGTCTGACGACTGGCAGCTGAGTTGTTCATTAAATGAATTCTGCGCCAGACGTCGCAGCAGGGGCCTGGCGCAGAACGGTTGCCGTTCCGCAGAGCGCTCCGCGTCCTGTGGGGAGAGAGTTCCAGGTCAATCAGAACGCCTCTGCCGAGGATTCCTTAAGCACAGAAGAGCAGTTGCATGCGGTGTTAGTGATATAAATGGAACAAGGAGCGTAGCTGACGCTGGCTTCGCGCCGTGAAATCGACATCGTAACGCACAACGCCGCCGCGCCACGAAGCCGCCAGGAATTCCGAGTCACACCCCGCGCGCCGCAACGTCTCGGCGAGGTAGGGAAAGCCTCCTAAGCCGGATAGCCAGAAGCACGTTTCTGGGCCGCCTCTAGGTTTTCGATTGCTTTACTCATAAGAAGATGCTCCTTCGTGTGTAGTGTGGGTAAAATCAGTCTGAATTTCGTGGGCTTACTCGCTCGGCACGTCCCCGATCTGGTGAAACTCGGCCTGTTTGCCAAGCAGGCGCCGCAGGGTGGCCCTTTCGTCGGCCTCCAGGCCATCGAAGAACTCCCGGTCGTTCTGGTCCGCGATCTCCGCCAATTGGGGAAGAATACGGCTGCCCCGCCGCGTCAGGGAAAGCAACTGGGCGCGGCTGTCCCCTGGCTTGGTTGAGCGCGCGATCCAGTTCTTCGCTTCGAGTTTGTCGATGACCTTGGAAATAGCGCCGCGTGTCAAATCCGGGGCTTCGGCGAGTTTCCCCGGGGTAATCCCCGGCCGTTCCTGGGCATGGCACAGCACGACCCATTCGGCAACGGAAGTATGCCTCGTCTGCAACGCCCGGGCGAATGCGCCCGAGACGTGATTGGAAACGCGCCGTAGCCAATATCCAAGGTGCAGCTCAAGGTCCGATGCCCGTCGCTGTCCCGGCATGATTTCCATGGAAACCATCTGTCAAGCCCGGAGCCCGATTTTGGCGAGCGACACGAACACCGCGACAACCTTGGCTGGTTTGGGTGGATAGTCGCTAGCCTTGATCGGAAACGCCTCGGCGCACGAACGCTGATTAAATGGAGAAAATCTCCGACCGAGGCGTTTTCGATAAGGAGACTAGAAGGAAGCCGCTGGCGTTTGCGGCGAACGCT